>Ga0209123_1000473_pt1 | contig 51912 bp, 40 predicted proteins | sample BarGraIncu00431A_FD_184500 | JGI IMG/M metagenome (GOLD analysis project Ga0209123, IMG submission 184500) | Arctic peat soil microbial communities from Barrow, Alaska, USA - Barrow Graham LP Incubations 004-31A (SPAdes) (version 2) | ecosystem: Environmental > Terrestrial > Soil > Wetlands >... | reverse complement strand
TTGTAAAATCTAATGAGTTATTAACATCATGCCAGGGAAGTAGGCTATCATGGTAATAAGCGGAATAAGAAAAACGCTGACACCAAATAACGTTGTATTACGTGTTGACCATAAATTCTGTTTCTCTTTTACCTCATTATTGATACTTATTTTTACCGCAGGAGAACCACCCCAATTTTCATTTTTTGGAATAACTCCACCTTCGGGAATAAGAGTCAGGTCTTCGATAGACGAATTCTTCTCCATTTTACTGTTGTGCGAAAGGCAACAACGTGTTCCGATAAATGCATCATCTTCTATTTCAATGCTTCCAATGTGGATATAGCCATCGGAAATAGTATAACCACGAAGGTGTGAATCGGTGCAAACGCTGACATTTTCGCCTATCGTCAACAAATCGAAAACAGATATTGCAGAAGTATTGATATAGGCATTTTTACCAACTTTAGCGCCAACCAATCGAAGAAAAATGTTCATTAAATTAGTGCCGGTAAAATAAATTATTGGGCAAATATTTATTACTTTGTCTACAATCCAGAATCTGAAATAATAAGCTCCCCAGAGTTTATATTTTCCCGGTTTTACACGTCCAATCACAGCCCATTTGAATCCAATAGCAAACAGGGAAAGCACTGGCAGTAAGGTGAAATACATTAAAAGCATCATTAATAGCGAATCAACGATTCCAAATTCGGCCTGATAATAATATGAATACACAAAGAAAGGTCCCAACCATTCTAACCCAAAAAACAAAATCAAAAAGAGCAGAGATATTCCCTGAAAGAAAGAACAAACGTAATAGCTTCGTTTGGATGGTTTGTGAATTATGCGTTTCTTTTTGGGTTCTGATTCAATTTTTGTGTGTTTCTTTTCAAGCTCGCATGCTAAATCCGCAAGTATAGGAAATTTGTATACATCCACAACAGACATGTTTTCAAACATTCGGTTTTCGCGCATTTCGGATACAACAAGTGCTGCTAATAAGGAATGTCCGCCAAGCTCGTCAAAGAAATTATCGTTCATAGAAATATCTTCGCGATGGATATTATTAGCTATAATTCTTACCATTTCACGTTCCAAATCAGTAGATGGGGGAATAATTGTTTTTTGATTTGAAAATCCAAGCGGAGTTTTAGGAGTGGGCAATCGTTTTCGGTCTATTTTTTGACTTGATGTCATTGGCAATGAATCAATTACATCAAGTGTCGATGGAATCATATAATATGGAAGCTTTGATCGAAGCAAATTTGTAATGCTCTCACGATCAATGTTCTCATTATTTTTTAAAACCACAAAAGCTGACAGTTGTTGCGAATCAGTATCCAGCGAAACAGCTGCAGTTTGAATACCCTCACATTGAGTGAGTAACCATTCAATTTCTGAAAGCTCAACTCTGAAACCTCTTACTTTCACTTGTGCATCAGCTCTTCCTAAAAATATGATTTCACCATTTGGAGCAAATTTTGCCAGATCGCCTGTACGGTAATATCTTTCTGAAACACCTTTATATCGGGCTGTTTCTATAAATTTTTGAGCAGTAAGTTCGTCTCGGTTTAAATAACCACGTGCCACACTTTCGCCTCCAATCAGTATTTCGCCTTCCTCGCCAGCTATAACGGGTTGTAATTGTTCATTGACAATTAAAACATCGTAATCAGGCAGAGGGCGACCAATAGTAACTTGTTTTTCAGGGTTCAAAATCAAATAAGTGGCAATAACGGCAGCTTCGGTTGGACCATAAGTGTTATAAACTAATCTTCCGCATTTGCACCATCGGTTAGCAATATCAGCCGAACAAACCTCGCCTCCAAAAATCAAAATTTTCAATTCGGGAATGTCTTCTTTTACCATTGAAAGAAGTGTTGGAGTACAAGACAAGAAGCTTATATTAAGCCTATTAAGTATTGATGAAAATTGTTCACCAGATCGCATAATTTCAAATGTTCCAATAACCAGCGTAGCTCCAACTGAAAATGGAACCCAAATTTCCTCTACCGAAGCATCAAAGGAAACGGAGAAACCCTGTAATGCTCGATGTGTATTGTCAATGGGATAAATTTGCTGCGCACCACGGATGTAATTTGCAACATTGCGGTGTTCGAGCAAGACGCCTTTAGGTTTTCCGGTAGTACCGGAAGTATAAATTATGTAACACAGATTTGTTAAACAACGATCAATTTCAGCAGGTTTAGTAAGTGGTAATTTGTTTATTTCAGTAAGCTGGTTGTCAATATTAAAAATGGGATTTTCATTTAACTGATTGCCAATTCGTTGAAGAATTTCATTTGAAGTAATAATCAGTTTTGCACCCGAATCTTCCATAATAAAATTCACACGGTCGGCTGGAATCTCAGGGTCAAGTGGAATATAAGCCGCTCCAGCTTTCAAAACTCCCAACATGGCAATAGGTACAAAGCCGCAGCGTGGGAGTAAAATTATCACTTTGTCTTCGGAAGCAATATTTTTTGTTTGTAAATAATGCGCCAATTGGTTGGCTTTATTATTTACTTCCTGATACGAATATTTGAGATTACCATGTTCAATAGCAATAGCATCAGGATATAATCCTACTGCTTTTTCAAAAAAACTTTCTAAAAACATGGCAATGGATATGATTTGTTATTACTTAATTTACATGTATTGAGATTAAATAAAATCGATTGTAAAATTATAAATAATTACCAAATAGTCGCATCTTTAATGAACTAAACATGCTTAAATATTATAATCTTTTTCTAACACCAATATTAAAATTAATACCTGGTTGAGTTAAACCGCCATAATCGGCATAATTTGAATTCAGAATATTATTTAAGTCACCAAAAACATCAAAACTTCTAACACTCCATAACAGACGGCAATCAACTAATATATAAGGATTATAAATCTTCAGCATTTTATTAAAATCTGTGTATGTCCCTGATCTGTCGAAATAACCTATATTCCATGTTGCAGCCAAATGATTCCAAATATTGTGGTTTATTGAAACAGAAAGTTTATTCCTAAGATAATCAAGCACATATTTAGAATCAAAATTCTCTGCACTTTTATCCATTTGCAAATGCGAATATGCAATCCCAAGTTTTTTTACAAAGCTGTTTTGGAAATAATATGCAAATGTTATGTCCTCACCCAGCGCATTTACATTTGTAATATTCATACTTAACCAGATAGTCTCTGCAGGCGATTTTACCCAATCAATTGTATTTTGGCCCATACGGTAATATACAGATGCATCTAATTTCCAATTTGTTTCTGAAACTTTTGTGCCAATTTCAATAGTCTGGGAATGTTCAGGTTGAAGGTTCGGATTTGCCAGTTGGGTAGCGCTTTTATAATAAAGATCGGTAAAAGTTGGTAATCGTACTGCAGAATTTGCATTAGTGAAAATTCTGAAATTATCAGTCAGAGCATAAGCTAAATCAATGCCACCATAAACATTTAGACCGAATTGACTTGAATTGGTTGTTGCAACTCCTGCAGATAAATACCATTTTTTGAATGAAATTGCATGATCCAGTATAGCCGTTTCAAGTAAACGGGTTGATTCTTTGGTAAAAAATCCGTTTTTCTCCATTGGAGCCTTTATCGAATCGATTGATATTCCCAAAACATTACTGAAAATATGTTCATTACGCAATTCAGCACCAATTGTTGTTTTACCTAAAATTGATAAATATGAAACTGAAGCTTTTGCACCGGTTATATCAGTCATGTGATAATTATGTGTTTTGTACCACGATGGTGCATTTGTAAAATTGCGAAATAATTCAAATCTGTCGTGATGTTCTCGCCAATATGCCTGAGCATTGTAAGTCCATTTTCCTTTGTTCATTGTCCAATTCAAAGCCGCCATAATTGTTTTTGTGCTTTCAAACTGATTTGGATAGGCCAATGAGTAAAAACTATTTGCACCAAAATCTTTCGTTTGTCCGGCGAGTTGCAAATCAAAAATGCCTGAATTTGAAGTCTTTATTCTTGATTGAGCAAAAACATTTAAATAATTGAAATCAGTATTAGCAATATATCCATCGCTGCTTTTATGTGAAATTGAAGCAAATGTTTCCACTTTGTCAATGCCAAAACTGCCGGAAACAGCTTGTCCAAGGGTGGCAAAACTTCCACCGGTCAGTTCGGCACTCAATGATGGATTTTCTTTAGTCTCAGTAATAATATTGATCGCTCCGCTGAATGCATTTGGACCCAAAACCCTTGCAGCCGATCCTTCAAGAATTTCAATCTTTGAAATATCCGATATATTAAGTGGAATATCGAGGTTGTAATGTCCTGTTTGTGGGTTGGTAATATTTATGCCATTGAGTAGCACAAGTACCTGATCGAATGAACCACCACGGACTGAAATGTCAGCTTGAGTCGTATTCGTTCCACGTTGACGAATATCGATTCCAGCCACATAATCGAGTAATTGATCAATGCTTTGAACTGCCGAGCGGGTGATTTCAGGTTTATTAATCACTGTTAGCACTCGTCCTAATTCAGAATAAAGTTTACGCGATGCATTCACTTCAACTTCAGAAAGATTAATGGTTGTTGAATCTTTTTTTTGCTGTGCTGCTACCGATTGAAAAACTACAAGAATAAGGAAAATAAAAGTTGTTTTTTTCATATTAAATAAAATGAAAAACGGTTGAAATGAGACGAACTCATTTCAACCGTTTGATTAAAAAATATTTTGTTTAAACCGCATGCAGTGGCACTTTCGAAATTTTTTTCAACTAAAACCATTTCTTGCAATTGTTGAACTGCAATTTCCAAATCTGCCTGCTCTTTAAGTTTGTCAGGAGTTTCAGTTTCGTTCAAACAAATTGAATTTGAATAACTTGAAGATGTTTTTTGTAATGATTTGTCAGAAATTGAAATTGAAACACAACCGATAGTAACAACGCAAGTTAAACTACAAAAAACAGCGTACCCTTTCCGGCTCCATCGACGGAAGCGAATCGATTTTTGTTGATTGATTTTTGTTGATTTCATTTTCTTAGTTTTGTCCGAATGAACCGCCCACAATATCGAGCAATTCGTTGGTGATAGCCTGCTGACGCGATTTGTTGTACTGAAGCGAAAGTTCCTGCAACAAATCAGTGGCGTTATCCGTAGCCATTTGCATGGCCATGGTACGGGCTGCATGTTCCGAAGCATTTGAATCCAGTAAAGCGGTATAAATCTTCAACCGAAGCACTTTGGGAATCAAATCGGCCATAATGGTTGCGCGGTCGGGTTCTACGATATAATCGAGTGCCACCGTGCCTTTCGTTGCAGGTTGCAACTGGATTGGCAAATACGTTTCTTCGGTCAAAACCTGCGTACTTTTGCTTTTGAAATGGTGGTAAATCAATTCCACCTTATCAATTTGTTTGGTCTGGAACAATTGCATCACTTCATCTGCAAGGGTAAGAGCTGCGGCATAAGTGGGTTTATCCGCCATTTTCTCGAAATCACCTTCCGGCTCGAAGCCAGATTTAACGCAAGCTTTGACAATTTTCTTCCCAACCGGAAAAATCAGGATATTATCTTTTCCAAGCGATTTGTAATTTTCAACCGCATGATTTAATTTCTTAATCACATTGGTATTGAAACTGCCGCACAAGCTGGAATTGGAGGAAATGGCAATAATGGCCACCCGTTTTATTTCACGATTTTCAGCAAAAACGGAAACATTATCTTCTTCAGCACTCAAAAAGTTATTCAGCAAACCGTTCAGCCGTTGTTCATACGGGAAAAAATTCTCGATGGTCTTTTGCGCTTTCCGCAATTTAGCCGAAGACACCATCTTCATGGCCGATGTGATCTTCTGAGTCGACTTTACCGACTGAATACGTGATTTTATTTCCTTTAATGAAGACATAAATTCAATTTACAATTTGGCAATTTACAATTTACAATTGAAAATTGCAATATTGTTTAAATATATTTTTATCAGAAATCAAGTCTTTAAGTCCCCTGAAGGAGGATTTAGGGGGCTACGCCAGCCTTTTCGCTACTTCGCCGGCTACTTTGGTGATGATTCCGGTCACTTCGTCGTTTATAATTCCTTTTTTGAGCATATCCAACACATCAGCCTGATGGGATAATTCAAGTACCATCAAAAATTCTTTCTGAAATTCCTGAACTTTATCAATCGGCACCGAAGCCAGTAAGCCGTTTGTTCCGCAATAAAGCACCGCAACCTGTTTTTCAACCGACATTGGTTCATGTAAAGCCTGAACAAGTAAGCGCGTATTTTTTTGTCCTTTATCAATGGTCATAGCGGTTACTGGATCCATATCACCACCAAATTTGGTAAATGCTTCCAGTTCGCGGAACTGAGCCTGATCCATTTTCAATGTACCGGCCACTTTTTTCATGGTTTTGATCTGAGCGTTACCACCCACACGCGAAACCGAGATTCCGACGTTGATTGCCGGACGGTTTCCCTGATTGAACAAGTCGGTATCGAGGAAAATCTGACCGTCGGTAATGGAGATTACGTTGGTTGGAATATATGCCGAAACGTCACCTGCCTGTGTTTCAATAATTGGCAAAGCGGTCAACGAACCACCGCCTTTTACTCTTCCTTTCAGACTTTCAGGCAAATCGTTCATTTGTTCGGCTACTTCCTGCTGAGAAATAACGCGGGCAGCTCTTTCGAGTAAGCGCGAGTGCAAATAGAAAATATCGCCCGGATAAGCTTCACGACCGGAAGGACGACGAAGAATCAACGAAACTTCGCGGTAAGCAACGGCTTGTTTCGATAAATCATCGTAAACAACCAAGGCATGACGACCGGTGTCGCGGAAGAATTCGCCAATGGTGGCACCCGCAAACGGAGCGTAATATTGTAATGCTGCAGGGTCGGAAGCCGTTGCCGAAACAATAACGGTATATTCCATGGCGCCTTTTTCAAGCAAGGTATTGTAAATGGTTGCAACGGTCGAACCTTTTTGTCCGATTGCTACATAAATACAATACACAGGATCGCCTGCTTCATAATTTGATTTCTGATTAATAATGGTGTCAATTGCCACACTGGTTTTCCCGGTCTGACGGTCGCCGATAATCAACTCACGTTGTCCGCGGCCGATTGGAATCATAGCATCAACAGCTTTCAAACCGGTTTGTAACGGCTGGTTTACTGGTTGACGATAAATAACACCCGGAGCTTTGCGTTCAAGCGGCATTTCAATCATCTCACCGGAAATTTTTCCTTTTCCATCAAGCGGTTCGCCAAGCGGATTGATAACGCGGCCCAACATGCCTTCGCCTACACCGATTGAAGCAACGCGTTTGGTACGTTTCACGGTAAAACCTTCCTTTATCTGGCTGGTTGGTCCGAGCAAAACAGCTCCCACGTTATCTTCTTCGAGGTTCATTACGATGGCTTTCATACCGTTCTCAAATTCAAGCAATTCGTTGGCTTCGGCATTGCGAAGTCCGTAAATACGAACCACACCATCGCTGACCTGCAATACAGTACCTACTTCGTCAAACTGAACGCTGGTATCAATTCCTTCGAGTTGCATCCGAAGAATTTCGGATACTTCGCTCACCTTAATATTATCAGACATCTTATTTTAATTTACTATTATTTCATTTACTAACTACCATTTCAGTTTTTGTACCAATGAATTCAAATAAAAAAACAATTCAAATGGTAAATTGTACCTGAATAACTGGTAAATGTTTAAACGGTTTTTTTGTTTTTCTCAATATATTCCTGACGGATTCTCCTAAGTTGACCTGAAACGCTGGCATCCCAACGCACAAAATCTACTTCGAACATGAATCCACCTAAAATTTCAGGATCAATTACCTTTTCCATTTCAACGGTGCCACCGGTTGTATCTTCAATTAAAGTCAGCAATTTAGCTTCAACGGTTTTATTGACTTCAGCAGCAGTGGTCAACTTTCCGAAATGGATATTTTTTTGTTTCCGATATAAATCAATGTATTTCAGCGCAATTTCGTGCAAATGTTTTTCGCGGTTGTTTTCCAGAATCAAATCTACAAAACGTTCGAACGGTTTACTTACATTTCCACCGGCAGCCAGGAAAATAATTTTCCGCTTTTCGGCGTTTGCCAAAACGGGGTTATCCAGTACTGTCTTCAATTCACTGAATTGAATGTAACTCCGGGTCATCGATTTTGCTTCGGTATACACACGATCCTGCTCTTTGCTCACATTGGCAAAATCCAACAGCGCCTTGGCGTAACGAACCGGTATGAGTCCTGTATTCATTTTTGATTTATAATTTTAAATTTATGATTGACCTTCGGATAATACTCTTAACCAATCAACCATTCAACAAATTAACCAATCACTAGTTTGCGATTCTCTTTCCATCAACCAATTAACTAATCAACTAGTTAACCAATTTACGATTTAGAAACGTTTATTTCGTCGAGCAAACGGTTGATCATATCCATTTGTTCGGTTTTCTTATCCAATTGTCCGCGAAGTACTTTTTCAGCAATATCAACAGATAACTCGGCCACCTGGCGGCGTATATCGCGAATAGCATCATCCTTTTCAATCAGAATTTGTTTGCGGGCGTCTTCAATCAGTTTAGCCGCTTCAAGCGATGCTTTTTCTTTTGCATCTTTAATCAGCATTTCTTTCGATTGCGAAGCTTCATTCAGAATTTTCACGTGTTCTTTACGTGCATTATCAAGAATCAGCAGACTTTCGTCTTTTACCTTAGCCAAATCATCATACGCTTTCTGGGCGCTGAGAAGCGACTCATCAATAAAAGCTTTGCGGTCTTCAACCATCTTGATGATGACGGGAAAGCCAAATTTCACAAGGATAAATGCAACTATCCCGAATGAAAGAAACATCCAGAATAACAGACCGGAATCAGGCAATAATAACGACATAATTCAATTGATTTACCAGCCCCCTATTTCCCCCGAAGGGGGACTTTTGGAGAATTTAGTTTATAAAAAAATGCAATGATTTCGAAGTCTTTAAAGTCCCCTTTGAGGGATTTAGGGGGCTTCTTATAAAATAAATCCGCAAACTACAATTGCAAACAAGGCAGCACCTTCAACAAGAGCAGCAGCAATAATCATAGACAAACGAATATCCGATCCGGCTTCAGGTTGACGGGCAATGCCATCCATGGCTGATCCACCAATTCGTCCAATACCAAGACCTGCACCAATAACTGCCAGACCTGCACCAAGTCCTGCACCTAATTTAGCTAAACCTGCACCAGCGGCAGCTTGTAATAAAATTGTCAGTAACATAATTTTTTTATTTAAATGGTTATTTTTTTTATGTTGATTATTCTTTAACTTCTGTGTGAGCATGATGCGGTTCAACCCGCGCCAAACCAATGAAAACAGCCGAAAGCAATACAAAAACGTATGCCTGAATATAAGCTACCAGCACTTCTACCAGATTAATGAAAACGGTGAATAAAACAGAAACCACCGTCATGCTGGCGTTCATTGCCGGACCTAAACTGACTGTTACAAAAACCAGACAGGTAAGACCCAATATGATAGAGTGTCCCGCCAGCATATTGGCAAAAAGACGAATCATTAAGGCAAACGGTTTGGTAAATACACCTACCAACTCAATGGCTGGCATCAATGGTAGCGGCACTTTCAGCCAGACAGGTACATCCGGCCAGAAAATCTCACGCCAGTATTCTTTTGTTCCAAATATATTTACAATCAGAAACGTACAAATGGCAAGCGTAAACGTAATGGCGATATTACCGGTGACATTCGCTCCGCCCGGAAATAACGGAATAATACCGATTAAATTATTGATGAATATAAAGAAGAAAACAGTCAGCAAATACGGTGAAAATTTCCTGTAATCTTTTCCGATACAAGGCTTTATCACATCGTCATTAATATTCATAATAAACATTTCCATAAATCCTACAAAGCCTCTTTTCGATTCAAACGTATCTTTTTTGTACGAACGTGCCACCATTAGAATAATGAAAATCAACAACGCACTGTTGAATAGTAATGAAAAGACAACTTTAGTAATGGAGATATCAAACGGTTTTACTTCGTTTCCCCGGGCATCTTTTTCTACAATTTTACCTTTATATTTTCCTTCAGCGGCAATGGTCAACCCTTCGTGTTCTCCGTTTCCGTGAAAAGCAGAAGACATGAAAACATGCCAGCCGGTAGTCTTGCTGTAAACGATTACCGGAAGCGGAATAGCTATGTCCGTCTCCCCTATTTTGGTAATATGCCAGGTATATGAATCGGCCAAATGTTCCAGAATCAATTCTTTCACATCCAGCTTTTCCGGTTTTCCAGCAGCAGGCACTTCTTCTTTACCAAAGGCAAATGCCGTTGACAAAAAGAGTGTGATAACTATCAGGCTTAATATCTTATGTAAGCTATTCATTTGTAAGTTTATTTTTTATATTCTCTTCGGTCAGATAGAAAAAATAAGTTTCAACACCAAGGTATATTAAATAAAATCCCATAAAAACAACAATAAAATCACGCATCTGCACTCTTTCAACGAAATAATAAATCCCGACGAAAAGTAACGCAAAAGTGACTTTGCACAATTTGATAATCATATAAAGATTAACCAGTTTGCGCTGGTTTTCTTTGTAATCGCGTGTGACTACCGTTACGAAAACCAATCCCATGATATAAAAGAAACCCGGAATAACCGGATACCACCTGAAATAATGCGCTGGTAAACCTGCTTTCAACAACCACCAAACGCCACAACCACCTGCTAACAGGACAATTGTAAGAATAGTGTTTAGTTTGAGTTTGAGTTTTTCCATTTAATCAGTTTTTCACTAATTCAAGGCAAACCGTCACTACATTGTTACTTATCTCAGCAAAACCACCGTCAACCGTCAGTTCCGTTTCGTTTTTGTCGGCAGTATAACTAATTTTACCTTCCTTCAACGACGAAATGAGCGGTGCGTGATTTTCCCACACCGTAAATAGTCCACTTGTTCCGGGCAAAGTTACCGAAGTTACTTCGCCTGAAAAATAAATTTGCTCGGGTGTTATTATTTCTAATTTCATTACTATTAATCCTTTACGAAACCAATTCGATTTGGTTTATCCAACTCTTTTTTCTTACTGGCCATTTCAGCCAATGCAATATAAATATCGTCAATTTCTTTTCTCGTATCCTCACTTAAATCGTTAATTGCCGCTAATGTATCCTCTCCGGATTGTTCTAACTGAATTATTTTTTGTTTCAATTCATCAATACTTTTAAAAATATCTCTGTTTTGAATCAGAAATTGTCGCATTTGAACAAATGCCCGCATTATGGAAATATTTACCTCAATCGCTTGTTGAGAACGTAAAATTCCCGAAAGCATTGCAACACCTTGTTCTGTAAATGCATAAGGCGAAGCGTAACTATGCTTTAAGTTTTCAGGTATCTGGTCGCAAATTGCGACTAGTTGTTTCCATTCTTCTTTTGAAAGTTCAAGCATAAAATCTGCCGGAAATCGTTCAATATTTCGTCTAACTTGCTCTTTTAGTCGTTTATTTTCAATGCCATAAAGAATAGCTAAATCAAAATCCAGCATTACACGAACTCCTCTGACTTCGTAAATTTTATTTTGTATGACTTCAATATCAGCCATTTGAATTGTTGATTAGTTTATTAAGTTAATTGGTTAATTAGTTTTGAGTTCAAAACGAAACCAATTAACCAGTCACTAATTAACCAGTTAACTCTTACTTCTTCGACTGTTCAATCAGTTTCTGTCCTTTGGCAATCGCATCATCAATGGTTCCAACGCTCAGGAATGCCATTTCAGGCAGATAATCAAGTTCGCCATTCAGAATCATTTTAAATCCGCGGATAGTTTCTTCGATGGATACCATTACTCCGGGTTGTCCGGTAAATTGAGATGCCATATACATTGGTTGCGAAAGGAAGCGTTGTACCTTGCGGGCACGGGTCACCACCAGGCGGTCTTCTTCCGAAAGTTCTTCCATACCAAGAATCGAGATAATATCCTGAAGTTCTTTATTGCGTTGCAAAATTTGTTTTACGCGTTGAGCCGTATTATAATGATCTTCACCAATAACCAGCGGATCGAGGATACGTGATGTAGATTCCAACGGATCAACAGCCGGGAAAATACCAAGTTCCGAAATCTTACGACTCAAAACGGTTGTTGCATCCAGATGCGAGAAAGTCGTTGCCGGAGCAGGGTCGGTCAAGTCATCAGCCGGCACATAAACCGCCTGAACCGAAGTGATAGAACCGCTTTTGGTAGAAGTAATGCGTTCCTGCATCGTTCCCATTTCAGTAGCCAACGTCGGTTGATAACCTACTGCCGAAGGCATACGGCCTAATAACGCCGAAACTTCAGAACCGGCTTGTGTAAAACGGAATATATTATCGATAAAGAACAGAATATCTCGTCCACCGGCTTCGCCACCGCCATCACGGAATGATTCGGCAATAGTCAAACCGGATAACGCCACTGTCGAACGTGCTCCGGGAGGTTCGTTCATTTGTCCGAACACCAGCGTTGCCTGCGATTTTTCCACTTCGGAATAATCAATTTTCGACAAATCCCAGTTGCCTTCTTCCATGCTTTTTTTGAATTCTTCGCCATATTTAATAACGTTCGATTCAATCATTTCACGCAACAAGTCATTTCCTTCACGGGTACGTTCGCCCACTCCGGCAAACACCGAAAATCCGTTATGACCTTTGGCAATGTTATTGATAAGTTCCATAATCATAACGGTTTTACCTACACCTGCACCACCGAAAAGACCAATTTTACCTCCTTTTACATACGGTTCGAGCAAGTCAATAACTTTGATACCGGTAGTCAGAACTTCCTGACTGGTAGTTAGTTCTTCGAACTTAGGCGGTTCACGGTGAATAGGATAAGCACCTTTTTTGTCAAGCGTTTTCATACCGTCAATCGAGTCACCGATAACGTTCATCAATCGGCCTTTCACCTGATCGCCAACAGGCATTGAAATAGCCGTTCCACGCGAAATGGCTTTCAAACCACGACGAAGTCCGTCGGTTGAATCCATTGCCACCGTACGGACCGTATTTTCACCAATATGCTGCTGAATTTCAACAATCAGTTCTTTTCCATTTCCACGGTCGATGCTTAGTGCATCGTGAATGGCCGGTAATTTAAATTCATCGTTTTCTTTCAAATCAAAGAAAACATCCACGACCGGTCCAATGATTTGTGAGATATGTCCAATTAGCTCTGACATAGGTTTATATCGTTTTGATAATTAAATATTCGTTTATTTTAAAAAACAAAGGGCAAATTTACAGATTATAATTTGCCTGACAAACTTCAATTTGCAATAATTTCAACTTTAATGCAACTTTTTTTAGAAATTTAATCCAGTTTCAGCACTTCCAAAAACGCTTTCTGCGGAACTTCCACGTTGCCGATTTGTTTCATGCGTTTTTTACCTTTTTTCTGTTTTTCCAACAACTTGCGTTTACGGCTGATATCGCCGCCATAACATTTTGCTGTTACGTCTTTACGAACCGCCTTAATTGTTTCGCGCGAAATAATCTTGGCACCGATAGCTGCCTGTACGGCAATATCAAACTGCTGGCGCGGAATCAGTTCTTTAAGTTTTTCGCACATGCGTTTGCCAAGCGGAACGGCATTGTCCACGTGTATCAGACACGAAAGCGCATCCACCATTTCGCCATTAAGCAATATATCGAGACGGATTAATTTCGAAGGACGGAAACCATTCATATGATAATCAAAAGAGGCATACCCTTTTGAAATACTTTTCAAGCGGTCATAAAAGTCAAATACAATTTCGCCCAGCGGCAAATCGTAAATCAACTCCATACGGTTTCCGGAAATATAATTTTGCTTTATCAACTCACCGCGTTTGCCAAGGCAAAGCGTCATAATCTGACCAATATAATCTGTTCGGGTAATAATTGACGCGCGAATATAAGGTTCTTCAATGCGATCTATGGCCATAATATCAGGCAAACCCGACGGATTATGCACCTCTATCAAATCACCTTTATTGGTATAAACTTTATAGGAAACATTTGGCACAGTGGTAATCACATTCATGTCGAATTCACGGTCGAGCCGTTCCTGGATAATCTCCATATGCAACATACCCAAAAATCCGCAACGAAAACCAAAGCCCAACGCTACTGAGGATTCCGCTTCGAATGTGAGCGAAGCATCGTTTAATTGCAATTTTTCAATTGAATTCCGCAAATCTTCAAAGTCTTCGGTCTCAATCGGATATACTCCGGCAAAAACCATTGGTTTTACTTCCTGAAATCCTTCTATAGACTTTGGGCAAGGACGTTTTACATGAGTAATAGTATCACCGACTTTTACTTCTTTCGAAGTTTTGATACCGGAAATAATATAACCGACATTTCCTGCACCAAGCGTTTTGGTTGGCGACATTTCCAGTTTCAGAATGCCAATTTCCTCTGCATAATATTCTTTTTCGGTATTGACAAACTTCACTAAATCACCTTTGTTGATCGTTCCGTTTACAATTTTGAAGTAAGCAATAATTCCGCGGAAAGAATTAAATACCGAGTCGAAAATCAAACATTGCAGCGGTGCTTCGGGATCGCCTTTGGGGGCTGGAACACGGGTTACAATAGCTTCCAGAATTTCCATAACTCCCATGCCGGTTTTACCACTGGCACGCATAATTTCTTCGGGCTTGCAACCCAACAATTCTACAATCTGATCTTCCACTTCCTCGGGCATAGCATTATCCATATCCATTTTATTCATAATGGGGATAATTTCCAGGTCATGTTCCAATGCCATATAGAGATTGGAAATTGTCTGAGCCTGAATGCCCTGCGTAGCATCCACAATCAGCAGAGCACCTTCGCAGGCAGCTATGGAACGCGAAACTTCGTACGAAAAATCGACGTGTCCCGGAGTATCAATCAGATTAAAAATATATTCTTCGCCATTGAGTTTATAACTCATCTGGATAGCATGACTCTTGATGGTAATGCCGCGCTCGCGCTCCAGATCCATGTTATCAAGTACCTGTGCCTGCATTTCCTTACCGGAAACGGTATTGGTATATTCTAAAAGGCGGTCGGCTAACGTACTTTTCCCGTGATCAATGTGGGCTATAATACAGAAATTGCGGATATTGTTCATTCGTAATTTTCTTCAATTTTCGTTTGGTTTGCAAAAGTACAAAAAAAGGATGAATATAAAAAGATACATATTGATTCAAAATTTCAGTTCTAAATCAGCGGAACATACATTGCAAATCTTTATAAAACAACTATTTTAAAAAAGTACTAATCGAAGTTTCTTTATATCCTGAAAAAATAAAAATCAAAGTACAAACCCAGATGCTTTTTTGCACGTTATAAAACTTAATTGTATCTTTGAAATAATTTTTCAAATATGCTCAACATCTATCGCGCCTCTGCCGGTTCGGGCAAAACATACCGGCTTACGCAAGACTATATCACCTTGCTGTTCGACCCCAAACGGGAGCGGGCGCATCGTCGCATCCTGGCCGTTACGTTTACCAACAAGGCCACCGACGAGATGAAAACGCGCATCCTGAAAGAGCTGCACGCGCTGTCGCAAGGCGGAAAGTCGGATTACCGCGAAGGGTTGATGGCTAAATTTCGACTCGACGAAGAGGCAGTCAACGTTCGGGCAAAACATATTCTTACCACCATTCTACACGATTATTCGTCGTTTTCCATTAGCACCATCGACCGCTTTTTCCAACAGGTCATCCGGTCGTTTGCCCGCGACATCGGGGTGCATGGCGGTTATAATCTGGAGTTGGACAATACGGCCACGCTGGAGCAATCGGTCGATAATTTGTTTCTGGATTTATCCAAAGACGAAAACAAACAACTGCTGCAATGGCTCACGGCCTATGCCGAGGAAAAGATTGAGCAGTCCGAAAACTGGAATATGCGCAGCAATATCATAGAGTTGGGCAAGGAAATTTTCAAGGAAAGTTACCAGCACAAAGCCGAAGATACCAATCGCAAACTCCACGAGCGTGAGTTCCTGACCAACTACCGCAAAAGCCTGCGCGAGATAAAAACTACGTTCGAAGCCCGGGTAAAACAAACCGCTACCGAAGGATTGAATGTGATGGCACGGAACGGTTTGACGCACGAAGACTTTTCTTATAAAGACACAACAGCATTAGAAAAGTTGGTTAAAGGAAAGTTAGAAATAAGTAACAGGTTTGCCAAATATGCTGATGATGTAAACAATTGTTTTACAAAAAAAACACCGCAGGATGTGAAATCAGCTATCGAATCGGCTTACACTGCCGGCCTGGGGAAATGCTTTCAACAGATTGTGGAGATGTTGAGCGTGGATATTGTGACCTACAATTCGGCGGTCATGGTGCTCAAACATATCAATACGCTCGGCATTTTGTCCGACCTGGCGGTGCAGATAAAAAAACTCACCGACGAACAAAACACCATGTTGATTTCGGATTCCAACATGCTGCTCAATAAAATTATCGACAACAGCGACACGCCTTTTGTGTATGAGAAAACGGGTATTACCATCGATAATTTTATGATTGATGAGTTTCAGGATACGTCCACGCTGCAATGGAAAAATTTTCATCCGCTCATGGCAAACAGTTTGGCGGCGGGCAAGTTCAACCTCGTGGTGGGCGACGTGAAGCAAAGCATTTACCGTTGGCGAAACTCCGACTGGAAACTGCTCGACGAACAAATTCTCACTGATTTCCGGTCGGAACAAATTCACGAAGAAAACCTGGAAACCAACTGGCGTAGCGATAAAAACATCATTGATTTCAATAATTCGTTTTTCCAACGAGCAGCTAGTTTGTTGCAAAGCAAACTGAATGAAAATCTGCAAGCGGTGTTGCCGGTTTATCCGCAGTTGGAAGCGTTGACGCACAAAATTGAACATGCGTATGCCAATATTCATCAGCAAACTTCGCCCAAAGCCGGAACGGGTAGGGTAGAGGTGCGTTTTATTGCCGCGGATGAAAACGAAGACGGCTGGAAAGCTGAAAGTTTGGAGCGACTGCCCGCTATGCTCGAAGAGTTGCAGGGACGCAGTTATCGTCCGGCGGATATTTGTATTCTGGTGCGCAAAAACGACGAAGAACAGCAGGTGATTCACCGGTTGCTGAACTACAAAACTACGGATGAAGCCAAGCCGGATGTTTGTTATGATATTATGGGCAACGAAGGCTTGCTCATTGGTGCGGCGGCTTCGGTGCGGTTTGTACTGGGTCTTTTGCAATTGTTTGTCAACCCCGCCGACAGCATTCAGCAAACCATTGTCAACTACGAATACGCCCGTGGCCGGCAACACAAATCGGAAAACGAAGCGCTGAATGCTTGCTTTTCTATTCCCGATTCATCAGAAAACATCTTTTCTTCTTTGTTTACCAATGAAGAAAATGAACGGTTGAAACAAGTGCAGCACAGTTCGCTTTACGACATGGTGGAACAAATCATTTCACTGTTCGGCATTGGCAGTTGGCACAACGAAGCGGTGTTTGTTCAGGCATTTCAGGATGTAGTGTTTCGCTATACCACCGGCAAAACGGCAGACCTGAACAGTTTTCTTACGTGGTGGAAAAAAAACGGCGGCAAACAATGCATTTCCACGCCCGACAACCAAAGCGCCATGCGCATTATGACCGTTCACAAGTCGAAAGGACTGGATTTCCGGGTAGTGATTATGCCTTTCTGCGATTGGGACCTGGACAGCCGCATGCGCAATATCCTGTGGTGCGAACCTACCGTGGCGCCTTTCAACGAATTGCCTTTGTTGCCGATTGAATATGGATCTAAACTCGGTCAATCTATTTTTGCGGAAAATTATTTCGACGAACAAATGCATTTGTTTATCGATAGTTTGAATGTGGCTTACGTGGCGTTTACCCGCGCCAAAAACGAATTGATTTGTATGGCGCCCGCTCCGAAAAAAGAGGTAGAAAGTTTGGATAAGATAAACTCGCTTTCAGCTTTACTCACAGCTTGTTTCAGTGTGGAAACTCCGGGCTTAGATGCTGAAATCATTCCGTTGTCAAAATCGTTCGATGAGGTTTCGAAAGTGTTTTCGTTAGGCGAACCAATAACGGCAATTTATACGGATGCCCCGAGTTCAGGTGGCAACGAAAAAATAAATAACTACCCTTCGGTCAGCAGTACCGACCGTCTTCGCATTCGCCATCAAAGTCTGGATTATCTACTCGAGAACCAGCAACTCACCGATAGCCGGTTGAATTACGGATTAATTATGCACGATATTTTGAAACAAATCACCCGCAAGTCCGATCAGGAAAATGCCATTCAGGCCATGATTCGCGAAGGCCGCATCAGCGAGCAGGAAGGTGAAACAGTTGTGACGGAGATGGAAAAATTCTGGAACCTTTCCGAAACTGAAAACTGGTTTGTGGAAGATGCCCGTGTGCTTAACGAAACCACCATACTCATTCCCACAGGCGAGCAATATCGCCCGGACAGAGTTGTCATTAAAGGCAATGAAGCCACGATTGTGGATTATAAATTCGGGGAAAAAGAAAGCAAAACGTACATTCAACAAGTAAAACAATACATGAGCCTGATTGCCGGAATGGGTTACCAAACCAGCGGCTTTGTGTGTTATGTGAGTTTGGGAAAAGTGGAGAAAGTAGAATAAAATAAACGGCTGAATTTCGAGAACGAAACCCAACCGTTTATAATTTTAGAATATTCCGAATCTAACAAGAAGTGCTTTCTAAATAAAGTGTATCTGGACAAAGATCAAGTCCATTTGACCATTGTATGCTGCCCAAAAAAGGTTTTACAGAGTTGAACATGCTTTCGTCCTTTAATTCTTTAAACATACCAATTTCTAAGTATGGTTTGACATCAAAACTTTTTTGCTCGCCGTTATTAAAAGTGACCATGAGTGTAAAGTTTTGCTCTGGTTTTACATTTATTACTCTCGGATTCATATTTATATTATTTTAGAGGATCAATTTTAAAAATTGTTTCTCCATTTATTGCCAATTCCCAATCTGCCATTAATTCTTCATTGTGAATTTCCAACCATGCTAGAACGAGTTTCATTTTATTTGGCTTCAATGTCCCTTCCAACAATTGTCCATCAATAATTGAAATTACAGCTTCTTCATCCTGATACCTTACATGTATATGTGGAAGATTATGTTGTCTATTATCCAAATAATACATAGAAATAATTATGCCATAAAACATTGAAATTATTGCCATTGTGCTTTGTTTTAATAATAACGACAAAGATAATGCATTTGTTTTATTTACCAATTGAAAACGAAAACAACAATTTAGAATAAATTTGGTTTCTAATTCTAATAAATATTCCGTTTGCTTTTGGCCTCATCCAACGAGAACTTTAAATTCCGGTGTGCAAGTTTATAGCCCTTCAGGTTCAACAGGATTTGATTCTCAAACTTCTGAGGAATATCAAAATACGAACGGTTATCCTCCACCACAATGTTCTGGATTTTATCCATATCTAGACCGGCCTCTTCAACCAGAAATTCCCGAAGATTGCCTTTGGTAAAGCCCTGCGAAAAACCGATATTCATATACAGGATAATGGGAGCTGAAGGTTGTTCGGGTTTTGGACGGATATCTGTTTGGGTAAATTGAATGTTTAAATCCGATTGCAATGTTTTAATATCTTCCAATTCTTCATCTTTCACCAGACAAATGGACACGCCTGATTTCCCGGCACGGGCGGTTCGTCCGCTGCGGTGCGTATATTGTTCCGACTTTTCGGGCAAATGGTAATGGATAATATAATCCAGTTCCTTCACATCAATACCGCGTGCGGCAATATCAGTTGCCACCAATAAGTTTATCCGACCGTTTTTAAATCCGCGCATGACCTTGTCGCGCATTTCCTGATTCAGGTTACCATGAAGCGCATCAGCCGAAACTTCAAATCCGGCGAGTTGTTTGGCTAGTCGTTTTGCTGCCACTTTTGTACGGCAAAATGCGATTCCACGCTGATGCCGGTGTTCCGACAAGAATGCTTTCAGGTATTCCAGTTTCTCGCCTTGTTGGTAAATCAAATACTGGTGTTCAATTTTTTTATTGATAAATTCTTCGGCATTAATGCGTATTTCAACAAAATCAGAGCGCAAATAATCGTGAATAATTTGTTTCACATCGGCTGGCATGGTTGCCGTAAACAGCATCTTGACAATGTCTTTGTTACACGATTTCAGAATCGTATCAATCTCGGTTTTAAAACCCATATTCATCATCTCGTCGGCTTCATCCAACACCAGATATTTTAAATTATCAAGACTTAGCGCCTTTCGTTCCAACAAATCAATTAACCTTCCGGGAGTTGCCACCACCACATGGGTCGGGCGTTTCAGCTTTAGAATCTGGTCTTCGATGGGTGCGCCGCCATAAACAGCCTCGGCAAAAACCCGTGACAAATGTTTCGAGAAAAGAAAAAATTCACGGGCAACCTGCTGTCCTAATTCACGCGTCGGAACCAAAACCAATGCCTGAATTCCGGCAAATTTCGGATCGATGGTTTGAAGAATCGGCAAACAGAAAGCCGCGGTTTTACCGGTTCCCGTTTGTGCAACGGCCACTAAATCCTTCTTGTTTTGCAGGATATGCGGGATAGCCTGAAGTTGAATAGCTGTAGGCTCGGAGATTCTGTTTTCCTCCAGCGCCTGAATAATATTTTCGTTTATTCCTAAGTCTGCAAATGTCATTTTTTATTTTTTATAAACATGGATAGCTAAAAAAATGAGGGTCTTCAGGAATCACAAACTTTTATTATGAACGGAAAAACAGCCATTTTCGATTTGAAAATCTTTTAGAATAAGTTTGGTTTACGCTTTTTGGCTTCTTCTAGACTCAATAAGTCAGGTTTCTTGACCTGTTTGTCGCGCAATGCCTGATATTCGGCGGCAATGTCCGCTTCGTAAGCTATATGATTGGCTTTGCTCATCAATTGAGCCACCACATGGGTATTGACCGAAGCATCTTTTACGTAAACCACCGGACCGTTGTAATTAGGAGCAATCTTTACCGCTGTATGAATTTTGGAAGTCGTCGCACCACCAATCAATAACGGAATGGTCAATCCTGCTTTTTGCATTTCGGCAGCTACGTGTGTCATTTCTTCCAGCGAAGGCGTAATTAGTCCGCTCAGCCCGACAATATCCACTTTTTGGTCGATGGCCGTCTGAATGATTTTTTCGGTTGGTGTCATAACGCCCAAATCGATTACTTCGAAATTATTACAAGCCAACACCACGGCCACGATATTTTTTCCAATATCGTGCACATCGCCTTTTACTGTAGCAATCAGGAATTTTCCCGCCGAAGAACTTTGCCCGGGGACTTTCTGCTTTTCAATTTCAGGTTGAAGAATCGCCACGGCTTTTTTCATCGTACGGGCAGTTTTTACCACCTGTGGTAGGAACATTTTTCCGTCGCCAAACAAGTCGCCTACGATATTCATGCCGCTCATCAACGGACCTTCAATAATTTCTATAGCGGTATCATATTTTGTAAGAGCTTCCGCTAAATCTTCTTCCAGAAAATCGCTGAGGCCTTTTATCAGAGCGTATTCCAACCGTCCCTGCAACCGACGCGAGCGCCATTCATCCACTTTTTCCACTTTTTCGCCCGAAGCCTGATTCTTTATTTTTTCAGCCAGTTCAATCATGCGTTCGGTAGCATCCTGACGGCGATTGAGCACAATATCTTCCACATGTTCCAGTAATTCCGGCTCAATATCCTCGTAAATCTGCAACATGCCGGCATTTACAATACCCATGTCCATGCCTTCTTTGATGGCATAATACAGGAAAACCGAGTGAATAGCTTCGCGAACCACGTTGTTTCCTCGGAACGAAAACGAAAGATTGCTCACACCGCCACTGATTTTCGCGAAAGGAAGATTGGCTTTTATCCATTGGGTGGCATTCAGAAAATCAACGCCGTAGTTGTTGTGTTCTTCAATTCCGGTGGCAATGGCCAGCACATTCGGATCGAAAATAATATCCTGCGGCGGAAAACCAACTTTGTCAACCAGCAAATGATACGCACGGCTGCAAATCTGCGTTTTACGTTCGAAACTGTCTGCTTGGCCTTTTTCGTCGAAAGCCATAACGATAACGGCTGCGCCATACGCTCGGATTTTACGCGCTTTTTTCAGAAAATCCTCTTCGCCTTCTTTCAGACTGATGGAATTGACAATACATTTTCCCTGCACACATTTCAGACCGGCTTCAATTACTTCCCATTTCGAGGAATCAATCATAATCGGCACGCGTGAAATGTCAGGTTCGGCGGCAATATAATGCAGAAATGTAACCATTTCTTCTTTCGATTCCAACATGGCATCATCCATGTTGATATCGATAATCTGAGCACCATCTTCCACTTGCTTGCGTGCAATGACGAGTGCTTCTTCATATTTCTTTTCATTAATCAGTCGCAAAAAAGCACGTGAACCTGCCACGTTGCAACGCTCGCCAATGTTAACGAATAAAGTAGAATTTTCAATTTCAATTTCCTCCAGACCGGAAAGTTCTAATTTTTTAGAAGCAATACGGGGGTTTCTTACTTCTGCATTTTTGATTAAAACTTGATATTCAGCAATATGCTCCGGTGTTGTTCCACAACAACCGCCAATAATATTCACCAATTGCTCATCGAAATAGTCTTTTACCTGAACAGCCATGGTTTCCGGTGTTTCATCGTATTCTCCAAACTGATTCGGCAAACCGGCATTCGGATAAGCGCTTATAAACCACGGAGAATGGTCATTTATTTCTTCGAGATACGGTTTTAAATCTTTTGCTCCGAACGAGCAGTTTAAACCGACTGACAATAAGTTGGCATGGCTTATTGAAGCCAGAAAAGCCCGGATGGTTTGTCCGGAAAGTGTTCTTCCGCTTGTATCAGCCACCGTTGCCGAAAGCATCAAGTCAACCCGTTTCCCTAGTTCGGTCATCGCTTCTTCGGCTGCAAAAATAGCGGCTTTGGCATTCAATGTATCAAAAATTGTTTCAATCAATAATGCATCAACACCACCTTCAATCAACGCCAGCATTTGTTCTTTGTAAGCTGAAACCAAATCATCAAAATTAACTGCGCGGAAAGCAGGATTATTTACATCGGGTGACATTGACGCCGTTTTGTTGGTCGGACCAACTGAACCGGCTACAAATCTTGGTTTTTCAGGATTTATTGCTGTATATTCATCAGCAGCCTGACGTGCCAGCTTTGCACCGGCCAAATTGATTTCACGAACCAATTCGCCCATGCCGTAATCTTCCATAGAAATGCGTTGCGCATTGAACGTGTTAGTTTCAAGTACATCGGCACCAGCTTCGAGATATTCTTTGTGAATGGAACTGATGATTTCAGGTTGAGTCAACACCAGCAAATCATTATTTCCCTTAACCAGACTTTTCCAGTAGGCAAACCGTTCACCCCGATAATCTTTTTCGGTGAGTTTGTGGCGTTGTATCATTGTTCCCATCGCTCCGTCTAGTACCAAAATACGATGTTTAAGTTCTTCTCTTAGTTTCATTCTTTTTTGATTTGAAGTGCAAAGATAATGATAATCAGTTGATAGTTGATAGTTGATAGTTTGGAAATTCGAAATCAGTACCAATAAAAAACGCTGAAAGAACTAACTTTCAGCGTTTTTATCACTTTTTGGGTTAGTTATTTAATAAGTCCGTGGCCTGTCATTTCTTTAGGTTGTTCAATGCCCAAAATCTGGCAAATGGAAGGAGCCACATCGGCTAAAATTCCATTTTCGACTTTCGCATTTTTATTTTCAGTAACATATACAAACGGAACCGGATTCAACGAGTGTGCCGTGTTTGGCGAACCATCGGCATTTTCAGCGTTGTCGGCATTTCCATGGTCGGCAATAATAATTACTTCGTAATCATTGGCTTTTGCTGCTTCTACTACTTCCGAAACACATTTGTCAATGGTTTCTACAGCTTTTACAATGGCTTCGTAAATGCCGGTATGACCAACCATATCACCATTGGCAAAGTTCAACGCGATAAAATCAAATTTCTTTGTGTTCAATGCCGCAACCAGTTTATCAGCTACTTCCGGAGCACTCATTTCCGGTTGCAAATCGTAAGTTGCCACTTTTGGTGATGGAACCAAAATGCGTTCTTCACCCGGGAATTCGCTTTCGCGACCACCGGAAAAAAAGAACGTAACATGCGCAAATTTTTCAGTCTCTGCAATGCGTAATTGTTTTAATCCTAATTTCGAAATATATTCTCCCAGCGTGTTGTGAACATTATCTTTATCGAAAATCACATGCAAACCTTTGTACGAAGAATCATATGGAGTCATGCAATAATATTCCAGCGGAATGGTATGCATTCCTTCTTCAAGCATGTCGGTTTGTGTTAGCACCACGGTTAGTTCTTTAGCACGGTCGTTTCTGTAATTGAAGAAAATAACCACGTCGCCGGCTTCGATGGTTGATAACGGTTTCCCTACTGCATCAACAGCCACAATCGGCAAAATAAATTCGTCGGTTACGCCTGCATCATACGTTTTTTGCATAGCATCCACCACATTGGTTGTTGATTCACCAACGCCATTTACCAATAAATCGTAAGCCTTTTTCACGCGGTTCCAACGTTTGTCGCGGTCCATGGCGTAATAACGGCCGATAATTGATGCAATTTTTGTAGTTGTTCCTTTTGAATAATTGTCCAACTGTTCGATAAAACCTTTTCCGCTTCGCGGATCAGTATCACGACCATCCATAAAGCAATGAACGAAAGCGTTTGCATTATATTCTTTGGCAATATCAATTAGCTTCAGCAAGTGGTCGAGCGAACTGTGAACGCCACCATCGGAAACCAAACCTAAGAAATGGATATTTTTATTATTGTCGCGGGCATATGAATACGCACTGATAATTTCCGGATTTTGCAGAATGCTGTTGTCGCGGCAGGCGATATTTATTTTCACTAAATCCTGATAAACAACGCGCCCGGCACCGATATTAAGGTGACCAACTTCCGAGTTTCCCATCTGACCATCAGGTAGTCCGACATCTTCGCCGGAAGCCAATAAGTGAGAGTTTGGATAATTTGCCAACAACGAATCCCAGTAAGGTGTCGGCGTATTGTAAATGACATCGGCATGAGAATGATTCCCAATTCCCCATCCGTCCAAAATCATTAGTAATGCTTTTTTGCTCATATTATTTTGAAATTTATTATTTTATACTTTCTAATACCCTTTATTTTTGAAGCCGCAAAATTACTCATTTTTTGGCATTATTTACCTCAAAAAGTGATTGTTTTTTTTTAGTCAGATTCACTTTTGAAAGTTATAACTATCATATAACGATTTATATATACCGTTTGATTCTATTTGCTAATTTCAACTTAATCGATCAGATTGAAAATTGCAATTAACAAAAACGCAATTATCTTTAACTAGACAATTGCGTTTATTTTAAGTGACCCCGGCGGGATTCTAACCCGCGACCTTCAGAACCGGAATCTGACGCTCTATACAGCTGAGCTACGGAGCCATTTTTGAGAATGCAAAGGTAGCAAATTATTCGAATTTTTAAAACAAAAAATGCATTAGGATTACTTTCTGAATCAGCTATTTTGCCTTTTTTCAAGAAAATATATTGAATGCTTTGTTATTCAGAATTAAAAGTTTATCTTTGCAACCTCAAAAATCAAACGAGTCGTTTTGCGAAGTGTGCATTGCGAAGTTTGTATTTAAATAAATAATTTATAATAAGTTACCATGTATTTAACAGCTGAGAAAAAGCAAGAAATTTTTGGTCAATACGGAAAGTCTAACACTGATACCGGCTCACCTGAAGCCCAGATTGCATTGTTTTCGTACCGTATCAACCATTTGACTGAACACTTGAAGTCAAATAAAAAAGATTATAGTACAGAACGCGCCCTTGTAATTTTGGTAGGAAAACGCCGTCGTTTGCTCAATTATTTGAAAGACAACGATATTATGCGCTATCGTGCCATTATCAAAGAGTTGGGCATCAGAAAGTAATTCTGGCTTTCAAAACTTTAAAAAAGGCGTTTCAAAAGCTATTTTGAAATGCCTTTTTTCATTAAAATTTCATTTGGCTAAATAATTAATTCGTAATGAAAGACATTATGCAAAAACCATCTATACCAAAAGGAACCCGCGATTTCACACCTTCCGAAATGGCAAATCGCAACTATATATTTAATACCATAAAAGATGTTTTTCGTCTTTATGGTTTTCAGCAAATTGAAACGCCTGCCATGGAAAATCTTTCCACTTTAATGGGAAAATATGGCGAAGAAGGCGATAAATTGTTATTCAAAATTTTGAATTCGGGAGATTATTTGAACGTACTTGGTGATGATGAACTAATAGGACAAAATAGCATAAAACTTACTAATAAAATATCAGAAAAGGGTTTGCGCTATGACCTGACAGTGCCTTTTGCCCGCTTTGTAGTTCAACATCAGAATGAGATTTCTTTTCCATTCAAACGTTACCAAATTCAGCCTGTATGGCGTGCCGATCGTCCACAAAAAGGGCGTTATCGCGAGTTCTACCAGTGCGATGTGGACGTAGTGGGAAGTGATTCGTTGCTGAACGAACTGGAATTGATTCAGATTGTGGACGAAGTATATCGCCGCTTGAAAATCAATGTTGTAATTAAAATCAACAACCGTAAGATTCTTTCAGGTATTGCCGAAATAATTGACGAAGCTGAAAAAATTACGGATATAACTGTTGCCATTGACAAGATGGACAAAATTGGCTTAGAGAAAGTGAACGACGAAATTGCGTCAAAAGGAATTTCAAACGATGCAATTGCTAAACTACAGCCAATTTTGAAACTAAACGGAACTAATTCTGAAAAACTGGAACAACTGAAAACGGTTTTGGCAGCTTCTGAAGTTGGTTTGAAAGGTGTTTCGGAGCTCGAAACCATTTTCGCGCTTTGCAAGGCAATGAAAGTTCAAACTAATATAGAACTTGATTTGACTCTGGCTCGCGGATTGAATTATTATACCGGAGCTATTTTCGAAGTGAAAGCGTTGGATGTTCAAATGGGTAGCATTACCGGTGGAGGACGTTACGATAATCTCACCGGCGTTTTTGGAATGGAAGGCGTTTCAGGAGTCGGTATTTCTTTTGGTGCCGATCGAATTTACGATGTGCTGAACCAATTGAATTTATATCCTGAAACTTCGGTTGAAAACACACGGATTCTATTCGTAAGTTTTGGAGAAAAAGAACTATTGTATTGTTTACCATGGTTAAGTGCATTACGAAACAAAGGAATTAACGCTGAAATTTATCCGGAACCGGCAAAAATGAAAAAACAAATGAGTTATGCAGATAATAAGCAAATACCATTTGTGGCAATCGTTGGCGAAACGGAAATGAATGAAAGTAAAGTCATGCTTAAAAACATGAAGACTGGTGAACAAAGTTTAGCATCAATGGAGGAATTATTTGCTATAATTGGTTGAAAGTAAATATTTTACAAATAAAAAGCCTTGAAAAAGCATTAAACTTCCGGGCTATTTGTTTCTTCAATTCGGGGCGCGACTTGAAGTCGCACTCCGAATAAGTATACGCTGAATAAGAAGATTCTATTTTACATGAATGCTCACACTGCTCTTTACTTCAGCTGAAGAAGCCGCATTGCGCAACACAAATTCTCCCTGTTCCACTGTCCAATCTTTGGTTTTATCATTATAGAAAGCCAAATCCTTTACTTTTACATCCAATGACACGGTTTGGGTTTCGCCCGCTTTTAGAAAAACTTTCTTGAATGCCTTCAATTCTTTGTCCGGACGCATTACCGATGCTTTTGGTTGCGATGCATACACCTGAACAGCTTCAGCACCATCTACCTTGCCGGTATTTTTCAGCGTGAATGATACTTTGATTGTTTCGTCCTGTCCGTAACTTTTTTTGTCCGTAGCTATTTTGCTATATTCGAAAGTGCTGTACGAAAGTCCGTAACCGAAAGGGAACAACGGTTTAATCTTTTTGGTATCGAACCAACGGTAACCGACCAGAATATCTTCTTTGTATTCTTCCTTGATGCTGTCACCTGGGAAGGCAATCGTACCAAATGAATGAGCACCATAATCGTTTAGCTTTTCACCAAAAGTAAAAGGCAGCTTACCACTAGGATTTACAGTACCATCAAGAATATTCGCAATAGCATGACCCGCCTCGGAACCGCCGTACCAAGCCTGAACAAGTGTTGTAGCTTGATTCAGCCAGGGCATTTCGTATGCATTACCGCTTAGCATTACCAACACAATGTTTTTATTTACTTTTTGTAATTCAGCAATCAATTCGTTTTGGCCGAAAGGTAAACCATAAGAACGTCGGTCATCGCCCTCGCTATCTTGCTGCGTGTTTTTATTCAAACCACCAACAAAGATGACAATATCCGATTTTGAGGCAAGTTCGACAGCTTCTTTTTGTAAGGCTGTTCCATCTAATTGAGACTTATTAACTCTATCGTAGGAAACTGCTCCAGAAGCATAACCTTTGGCGTATTTAACCTTGTCAGCACCAAATTTTTCAGTCAAACCTTGCAATGGAGATATTTCACGTTTTGGTTTTAGTTCCGATGAGCCTCCACCTTCGGTGAGCTTACGTGTAGCATTTTCACCAATAACTGCAATTGTTTTGTATTTCGAAGCATCAATTGGTAATAGATTAGCTGAATTTTTCAACAATACAATACCCTGTTCTGATACTATACGTCCAACATTATGATGTTCTTCACTGGCTAACGAACCAAACGGTTTATTTACATTCATAGCAGTCCGAAAAATTAATCGCAGAATGCGTGTAGCCTTTTCATCTACGTTAGAAACGGGAATTTCACCCGATTTCAGCAGTTTTAAATAAGGAGCAGCCAGAAAATAACCATCGTAAGCGTTGGTCTTGTTTGTTGTAAATCCATTGGTATAGGTTCCCATTTCAATGTCAAGTCCGTTAAGTGCCGCTTCCTTTGTATTATGTGCCCCACCCCAGTCAGTAATTACGCAACCATCGAATTTCCATTCGCCTTTCAGAATTTTATTCAGTGTCAGTTCATTTTCACAAGCATATTGACCACGAATTTTGTTGTATGAACCCATAATGGACCAAGCCTTACCTTCTGTAATAGCTGCTTTGAAGGCAGGTAGATAAATTTCATATAAAGCACGGTCGCTGACTTGCACATCGATATGCCCACGCCATCTCTCCTGATTATTTAGGGCAAAATGTTTCACACAAGCAGAGACACCATTTTCCTGCACGCCCTGAATATAAGGAATAACCATACGACCGGCCAAGTACGGATCTTCGCCCATGTATTCAAAGTTTCGCCCATTCAGTGGCGATCGGTAAATATTTACACCCGGTCCAAGCAATACATCTTTTTTACGGTAACGGGCTTCTTCACCGATAGCGTTGCCATAAAGGTGGGACATGGGGGGATCCCAGGTTGCAGCAAGACAAGTTAAAGCCGGAAAAGCAGTGCATGAATCGTTTGACCAATTGGCATGACCCCAACTATCCCAAAGAATTTCCATACGAACACCATGAGGTCCATCACTCATCCAAAGTTCGGGAATTCCAAGTCTTGGTACTCCATGCGAACTGAACTTAGACTGTGCGGTACACAATTTCACTTTTTCTTCCAAGGTCATTTTGGAAAGTGCATCTTTTATCCGCAATTCTATAGGTTGTGAATTGTCAAGATAAACTGCTTTTGGTTGAGCTTGAAGTCCTGCAATAAATAGCAAGCAGATAAAAACTGATTTTAATTTCTTCATTACTTAGAATTATAATTTATGATTTTTTCGATATATCTTTTATTGGAGTGACTTTAAGTTAGTAACTGCTTCGGGCATGTATTGATGAATCTGTTCAACTTTTTTACATGCACTCATGTCATTACAATCGCCGCAGGATTCGAACCCTTTTTCTTTTGCACAATTCCTAATCTCACATTCAAAACAATGTGCGAAGTGTATTCCTTCCTCTCTACATCCAACACAATTGATCATTTCAGCGGTTATAGCAGAATTAAACTGAGCCGTCCATGCTTCAGCAGTTTTAGCCCTCAAATCATTATTATTGGTAATAGTTGCGATTCTTGCATCGCAGGTGGCACAATCCAAGCCACAACATGATATTAGTTTTTCCATCTTGTTTGTTTTTAATAGATTACTATATTTATTTATAATTTAGAGCTAATTTATAATACTTTTTGAAATCTTAGGTAACAAGCTTTCCAAGATCATATTTAAACCCATGGATCGATGGAAGCATATACATAATAGTTCCATTTCTGCTTTATTATTTTACCATTTCAACGTCACAGCCTTACCTTTATCCAGTGATATCGTTTTTTGTTTGTTGCCACAAATCAAAGTCGTTTTTCCACCCGTCTTGGACAAGACTGTTATTGTTTTCGGCTTTTTGTTTACCCAATCCATCGACACTACAAAACCACCACGTGCACAAATACCGCTTACCGATCCTTCGCTCCATGCATCAGACAAAGCCGGCAATAGTGTTATTTGTTTATCGGTAGATTGTACCAACATTTCGGCAACTGCTGCAGCTCCGCCAAAGTTTCCATCGATTTGGAAAGGTGGATGCGCATCGAACAAGTTTGGATACGTTCCACCGCCACGGTGTTTACTATCTTTTACTCCATCAGGGTCGACATACCGTAATAATTCGCGATACATTTTGTAAGCGCGATTTCCATCGCCCAATCGTGCCCAGAGATTAATGCGCCAGCCCTTCGACCAACCGGTTGTTTCGTCACCCTTTATTTCTAATGTTTTGCGACAAGCATTGGCTAACTCAGGCGTAGTTGCAGGTGTAATCTGACTTCCGGGAAATAACCCAAACAAGTGCGATTGATGACGATGCTGCGGATCCTGATCTTCCCAATCGTAATACCATTCTTGTAAATTTCCTTTTTTGCCAATCTTATAGGGGTGCAAACGTGCCAATGTATTTTCAGCTTTAGCACGGAATTCAGCATCGATATTCAATAGTTTGGATGCTTCGATTATCTGCATCAAACAAGCACGAATCATGGCTAAATCAGCCGTTCCACCATAAAAAGTAGCTCCTGTATAACCTGCAGGGGTAACGAATTTATTCTCGGGCGAAGTAGAAGGTGATGTGATCAGTTTACCTTTTTTGTCTTCGACCAGCCATTCGATGCAAAACTGCGCCGCACCACGCATAATGTCATAAGCTTCGTTTTTCAGATAGTTCTTATCTTGCGTAAATAAAAAATGTTCCCAAAGATGGGTGCTTAACCACGCGCCACCCATATTCCAACATGCCCACACCGGATCGTCGTTACCAAAGTTACCCACCGGGTTGCTCATGGCCCAAATATCCGTATTGTGACATACCACCCAGCCATTTGCTCCATAAAAGGTTTTGGCAGTAATCTTACCAGTTTCCGAAACATTCTTGATAAAGCTCAGCAACGGAAGATGCATCTCGGAAAGATTAGTATTTTCTGCTAACCAGTAATTTTCCTCCGCATTGATATTGGTAGTATAGTTACTGCTCCAGGGTGGACGGAGGTAGGGATTCCAAATACCTTGAAGATTAGCTGGAACTCCCAAAGTTCGTGAACTACTTATCAACAAATAGCGACCATATTGGAAGTAAAGTATCTCCAGATTTTTATCTTCTTTACCTTCGGCATAACGTCGCAAACGTTCGTCGGTAGGCAGATTTGGAGCAGTAGTAAGCCCTAGATTTAAATTTACACGATTAAAGAACTTATGATAATCTGCCAAATGTGCTTCTCTCAAATTAGTTATTGTCTTTGTAAATGCTTTTGCCAATTGATCAGAAGCTATTTTCTGATTGTCCAATCCGTTGGTCGCAGGATTTTTATCGAAACCATTGAAACTGGTAGCAATCGAAACATAGATAACTGCTTCGGTGGCATTGCTAAGCACCAACGTGCTATCGGTAGCTGCAACCGTGCCATCCGCATTCTTTATTTTAGCATAGAATGAAAAACGGGTTCCTTTGTTTTCATCAAAAACTACTGAATTAGGCTTATTTCCTGTATAACTCGGCATGGCAATGACAGGAGCATAACCGTTTGCTTTCATGATTTTGTCGGCAGTGCTAATCTTATATTTCACTAAACTATTGAAATTCAGATCAACATTCAATGCTCCTTTTTTACTACTGCTTAGCTTAATCACCATCACTTTGTCGGGGTGCGAAATAAAGTACTCACGGGTGTATTTTACACCATCAATTTCAAACACAACTTTCGAAATTGCATTTGCAATATTTAATTCGCGGTAATACTTATTGGATATACCACTATTTCTAAAATTCAGAAATAGTGTACCAAGTGGTGCATAGGAATTAGAATAGGTTCCCTGAAGTTTCCGATTCAGCTGATCGGCCAGTTTATAATCTTCATTTTTCAAAGCCTCTCGAATGGCCGGTAGATTTTTATATCCATCCTGAAGCATGTTTGCATTAACGGGTTCGCCCGCCCAGAGGGTGGCATCATTCAAGTAAATTTGATCGGATTTGACACCTCCAAAAACAGATGCTCCCATTTTTCCATTTCCGAGAACCAGACTTTCTTCAAAATACTGAGCCGGAGTGTTGTACCACAAAACATGGTCAGACTGAGCCTTAATATTACTTCCCCCTATGAACAAAAATCCTAATATTGCTAATGCAATTTTCTTCATAAAAGTTGATTTTAGTTATTACTGTTTTACATTAGTCTATTGCAAATGTATTTCTTGCAAATATACTAATTTGTCGTTAAAGTAAAGAGTTTGTGAATATATTTCTTATCAATCACAAAAACGATATTCAAATAAAAACTTCAAATTCTTCATTTAAAATACAATTGTTTATATGTTATTTATGCATTTTCATTTGTATATTTGTCGAGATTAATAAACTTGCTAATAATACTATATTAATATCTCATGAATAGAATTAAATTAATTACAATAATTTTCACATTTTCCTCATTAGCAGCATTTTGTCAATCTACATTCCAGAAAAAGCCAGATGGCATTCTTATTTCTATCAATCAAACCACCAACTTTGCTGTAAAATCCATTCGGTTGCAAGTCATTAACAACGACATTATTCACGTTACAGCCTCCCCTTCTACCACTCTTTCCGACCAAAAGAGTTTAATTGCAGCTTATACCGAAACTAAAAAGACGGGTTGGAATGTAACACAGGAAGGCAATTTCATCATATTGAAAACAGCAACTATTAAAGCAATTGTATCATTAAAGACCGGAGAAATTAAATTTACAGATTTGAAAGGAAACGTCATTCTTCAGGAACAACATGGCGGTGGTAAGACTTTCAAGCCTATAGTAGTGGAAGGAACGTCAGGATATACATTTCGTCAGGTATTCGAATCACCGGCCAACGAAGCTTTCTACGGTTTAGGCCAGCACCAATCGGATGAGTTTAATTACAAAGGTAAAAATGAAGAGTTGTTCCAATACAACACCAAAGTTTCCATACCATTTATTGTTTCCAACAAAAACTATGGAATCCTATGGGATAACTATTCGTTTAGTCGCTTTGGTGACCCGCGTGAATATAGTAATCTGAATCAATTCAGATTATTCGATAAAAACGGGAAAGAAGGAGGTCTTACCGCTACATATATGACAGATAAATCAACTAAAAAGATTTCACTTGAAAGACTGGAATCAACTGTTGATTATGAGAATATTCAAACCATTAAAAACTTTCCAAAAGGGATTTCGCTCAATAATGCAGCAGTTGTTTGGCAAGGCGAGATTCAACCCAAAGAAAGTGGCATTTTCCGCTTCATACTTTATTACGCAGGTTATGTGAAAGTTTATCTAAACGACAGTCTTATTGTTCCTGAACGCTGGCGTACGGCATGGAATCCAAACAGCTATAAATTCTCTGCTAAACTGAGCACCACAAAAAAACATAAGCTTCGAATTGAATGGTTACCCGATGGAGGCGTTTCATACATTGGGCTTAAAGCACTTAGTCCGGTTCCGGAAGAAGAGCAAAACCGCCTCTCGTTCTGGTCGGAAATGGGAAAACAATTGGATTATTATTTTATTCGTGGAAATAATGCCGATCAGGTTATAAGCGGTTATCGCATTGTGACGGGTAAAGCGCAAATCATGCCAAAGTGGGCCATGGGTTTCTGGCAAAGTCGTGAACGCTACAAAACACAAGACGAGATTGTGAATACACTGAAAGAATTCCGTCGTCGTCAGATTCCGATTGACAATATAGTACTCGACTGGAACTATTGGCCGGAGACAGATTGGGGAAGTCATGAGTTTGACAAAAACCGTTTCCCAAATCCAAAAGGTATGGTCGATTCCATTCACGCTTTGGATGCTCGTATAATGATATCCGTTTGGCCAAAGTTCTACCAAACCACCGAGCATTTCAAGGAATTTGAAAGCAATGGCTGGATGTATATGCAAGCCATTAAAGATAGCATTCGCGACTGGGTTGGACCTGGCTATATAGGTTCATTCTACGATGCTTACTCTGCCGATGCCCGCAAGTTGTTTTGGAAACAGTTAAAGGAACATCTATACTCACTTGGGATAGATGCGTGGTGGATGGATGCCAGCGAACCTAATGTGCGCGATTGTACCGATATGCCTTATCGCAAAGCTTTGTGTGGACCAACTGCCCTCGGTCCGTCGACAGAATATTTCAATGCCTATGCATTAATGAATGCCGAAGCGATTTATGATGGGCAGCGAAGTACTGACAATAATAAACGGGTGTTTTTACTTACACGTTCAGGTTTTTCAGGCTTGCAACGGTATTCTACAGCCACCTGGAGCGGAGATATTGCTACCCGCTGGGAAGATATGAAAGCGCAGATTTCAGCGGGAATTAATTTTTCTATAAGTGGCATTCCCTACTGGACTATGGATAATGGCGGTTTTTGTGTTGAAAAGCGTTATGAAAGAGCTAGAGAAGGATCAGCCAACAGGGATGAGTGGCGTGAATTAAACGTACGGTGGCATCAGTTTGGAGCATTTGTGCCTTTGTTCCGGACACACGGACAATTTCCTTACCGCGAACTCTGGAACATTGCTCCCGAAACTCACCCTGCCTACAAAAGCATGTTGTATTATACGCAATTGCGTTATCGGTTGATGCCATATATTTACACGTTGGCAGGAATGAGTCATTTCAACGATTACACCATTATGCGTCCGTTGATGATGGATTTTGGCAAAGATATAAACGTGCTTAATATAAGTACTCAATATATGTTTGGTAGCAGTTTAATGATTTGTCCTGTATATCAATACAAAGCACGCAAACGCGAAGTATATTTCCCTAAAAGTTCCGGTTGGTATAACTTATATGATGGCAAATTCATTGCCGGAGGACAAAAACAACTAGTGAATGCTCCTTATGAACGAATGCCTATTTATGTTCCTGCAGGAAGTATTCTTCCTATTGGTCAACAAATTCAGAATACAACGCAAGTTCAGAAAAATTTGACTCTTTATGTATATGCCGGTAAAAACGGAGCTTTTAGTTTATACGAAGATGAGAACGTGAATTACAATTACGAGGGAAATGCTTATTCAACTATCGAGTTTTCATACAATAATGCAACGAAAACATTGACCATTGGAACCAGAAAAGGACGTTTTAATGGAATGATCAAAGAACGGATATTCAAATTTGTACTTGTATCTTCAAAAGCTCCCATTGGAATTGATGCTGATTTGAAAAAAGCAAAAACGATACATTATACAGGAGACAAAGTTTCTATAAAGCTTTAAAATAAACTTGTTCAAACATATTGAGTTATAATATTTTTTTTACTTGCAGTTAATAATAGTTTGCGCCGACTTAAAACTTTCAAGTTCAGCTTTCAAGATTATTCTTCCAGCTTTTCCATTGTTCTGTACAATTGCCAGACATTTGCCATAGAACAATTTTCGTTCTGGCTTTTTCAACGAAGTATGTTCATTTTGATCGCCATTATCGGTTCCAACTATAGCACCTGCGCCTTCCACACTGAATTTCACCAACTGATCGGCCAGCGGACAAGTATTTCCTTCTTTATCCAACAGCTCCACGGTTACAAAGGATAAGTCCTTTCCATCAGCCTTGATGGTAGTACGGTCAGGAGTCAGGCGAATGCCGACAGGTGCCCTGGCGGTTTTAATTTCGCTGGACAATACTTCTTTTCCTGCCTTTCGTGAAACAGCTTTCAAAGTTCCGGGTTCATACTTCACCCGCCATACTACATGCATATCGTCGCCTTGTTTTGTGCGTTTGCCAAGCGAAACGCCGTTCAGGTAAAGTTCCACTTCGTCGGCATGATTGTAATACGCCCAAACGTCGATAGTTTGCCCCTTTTCCCAGTTCCAATGTGGGAAAATATGCAACACATCTTTGTTTGTCCACTCACTTTGGTACAAATAGTACACATCTTTAGGGAATCCTGCCAAATCTACTATTCCAAAGAATGAACTGCGCGATGGCCACCAGTAAGGTGTTGGTTCGCCCAGATAATCAAAACCTGTCCATATAAATTGTCCGGATATGTGGTCGAATTTATCAACAATCTTTAGATTAGCTTCATGAGTAGAGCCCCAGGGTGCATGACTGTTATCGTAAGCCGAACATTGCTGTGAAGGATCAGAATAAGGAATATCCCAACGTTTTGGGGCTATTATCATACCGTCCGAAGGATTTACGTAATAGCCGCGTGTTTGAAGTGCCGAAACCGATTCAGTCACTATAAATGGTGTTTTCGGGTAACGTTTGGTAATATCGGCAAACTCAGCTTCGTGATAATTGAAACCAATAATATCTAATGCTTCCGATTTGAAAAGCGGATTGCTGTCTTGCGTACCATTACAGGCAGCCGTAATTGGACGAGTTGGGTCAACTGCTTTGACGATGTCGGCCAAATGCGTAGTCAAAAGTGCATTTTTTCCCATTTTACCAAGTTTTACATCGGCTGTTTCAATTACTTTTTTGTTGTTCAAAGCAATATTAGCAGCTTGCAAGTCCATTGCTGTAGCAGGAGTATCACCCAATTGTTCTCCTACTTCATTTCCAATACTCCAGATAAATACCGAAGGATGATTGCGATCTCTAACAATTTGATCGGTTAAGTCACGTTCATACCATTTATCAAAATCGGATGAATAATCGTACTTCGTTTTTTGTTTTTCCCACATATCAAAAGCTTCATCCATTACTATGAAACCCATACGGTCACATAAATCAAGCAATTCCGGTGCCGGTGGATTGTGCGACGTACGAATACCGTTCACACCCATTTCTTTCAATATCTCCAATTGACGTTCCAAAGCGCGTTCATTCACCGCTGTTCCCAAAGCACCCAAATCGTGATGATTACATACCCCATTAATTTTTACGTGTTTTCCATTCAGGATAAAACCTTTATTTACGTCGAAAGTAAACGAACGAATACCAACAGTTGTGGTATATTCATCGGTTTGCAGTCCTGAGGCACTTAATCGGGTTATCAGCTTGTACAAATACGGATTATCCAGATTCCACAATACAGGTTTCTTGACCGAGAGACGTTGGAAGGATTTGTTAGAGCTTCCTTTGTTCACCTGCAAAGTACCTTTTATATTCGACACCAATTTTCCGCTGGCATCATACAGTAATTGGTCTACTTCTACCGATTGTGCAGATAACATCGCGTTTTTCACGGTAGTTTGAATGGCAATTTCGGCTTTCTCAGTAGTTATATCCGGAGTTGTTACATACGTTCCATAATTGTCAACAAAAACCGGATTGGTCATAACTAACCATACATTCCTGTAAATTCCCGAACCGGAATACCAACGCGAATTGGGCTGTTTGGAATTATCCACTTTTACGGCTATTACATTTTCAGTGCCATATTTCAGGTAAGGTGTCAGTTCGTAACGAAATGAAATATAGCCATTAGGACGTTTTCCTAAATAGATTCCGTTTATCCACACTTCGCTGTTACGATACACCCCGTCGAATTCAATAAAAATCCTTTTGGGTTGAAGTTTGTTGGTTTTTTCAAGAGTAAATGTTTTCCGGTACCAGCCCAGTCCACCCGGAAGTGCTCCACCACCGGCAGTAGCGGGAAAATCTTTTCCGAAGTCAGATTCAATGCTCCAGTCATGCGGTAGATTAAGCGTTCTCCAGTTGCTATCATCAAAAGTTCGTAGCGAAGCGTTCAAGATACTGTCAGCCAAGGTGAATTTCCAGTTCTGATTGAAATTCAGAACTTCACGTGTGGTTTTTCCATGAAGGCTTACACTGACCAAAATAAGCAATGCAAGGAATAATTTGTGATTTTTCATTTGATATTTTTGGTTTTAATTATCTTATAAACAATATATAATGAGTAGCATCCAACTAATAAATCCTTGCCAAACAGTAAACTGCTGAAAGGTTGTATTTGTACTTAAAGGAATAGGTTTTTTACAGCACAAAAATACATAATAAATTAGCTGATATTGAACTAACCTGGTATGTATTTAATGCATTAATGTTACGATTAAGGGTACAGAATGTAAACCTCTAAGTAAATTTTTTTATAACTGATTTATTTTTGTCAAACGCAGTCGTGAATGAGTCTATTTTATCATATAATTTTAACAACTTATGCATTTTTATACAATATTAAATATCTTAATAGAATCAGTTGATCAAGTTATTCATTTTCAATATAAAAGAGAATTTAAAAGGAAAATATCAGCTGTATATTCTCTTTAAGAATTTCTTTATTTTAAAAATATACACATTTTTTGTCAACATTATTGTATATTTATAATATTTCAAAAGAAAAATATACAGGAATAAAGAAAAATTTCTTTAATTGCTTTCGTACTATAAAAATTTGTAGTACTTTTGTCGCGTCAAAAAAGGCTTTAAGGATAAAAGAGATAGAATAACAATAATAACATCATTTAATTTTAAAAAAATGGCAAATTTAGATTTATCAAAGTATGGCATTTCGGGTAATTTCGAGATTGTTCACAATCCTACTTACGAAGAATTGTTTCAGGCAGAAATTGATCCTGCAAACGAAGGTTTTGAAAAAGGCGTACTAACAACTTCCGGAGCTATATCTGTTGACACAGGTAAATTCACCGGACGTTCTCCTAGGGATAAATTCTTTGTGAAAGATGCAGTTACTGACGAGCATTTATGGTGGGATGGTACCATCAATCGTCCAACTACTCCTGAGGTTTTTGATCACTGTAAAGACCTGGTTACAAAACAACTTTCTTCGGCAAAAAAACTGTATGTAGTTGATACATTTTGCGGTACAAACGAAGATACTCGTATGAAAGTACGTTTTATCATGGAAGTTGCATGGCAGGCACACTTTGTGACTAACATGTTTATCCGTCCTTCACACTATGATTTGGCTAATTATGGCGAACCTGATTTCGTAACTTTGAATGGATCTAAAACTTCAAACCCTAACTGGAAAGAACAAGGTTTGAACTCTGAAGTATTTACATTGTTCAACCTGACTACTAAAATGCAGGTTATCGGTGGTACCTGGTACGGCGGTGAAATGAAAAAAGGTATTTTTGCGTTACAAAACTATTACTTGCCATTACGCGGAATCGCTTCTATGCACTGTTCTGCTAACGTAGGTAAAGATGGTGATGTTGCTATTTTCTTTGGACTTTCAGGAACAGGTAAAACTACATTGTCGGCTGACCCAAAACGTTATCTGATTGGTGATGATGAGCACGGTTGGGATGATAATGGTGTATTCAACTACGAAGGTGGTTGCTACGCTAAAGTAATCGATTTGGAAAAAGATAAAGAACCTGATATCTGGAGAGCTATCCGTCGCGATGCTTTATTGGAAAACGTAACTGTAGGTGCTGATGGAGTTGCTGATTACTCGGCTGCTGCTTCTAAAACTGAAAATACGCGTGTTTCTTATCCTATTTATTTTATCAATAAAATCGTTTCTCCTTCACGTGCAGGACACGCTTCAAAAATCATTTACCTGTCGGCTGATGCATTTGGTGTATTGCCTCCGGTATCTATTTTGGATGAACAATCTGCTCAATATCACTTCCTTTCAGGCTTTACTTCAAAATTAGCCGGAACTGAACGTGGAATTACTGAACCGGTTCCTTCTTTCTCTCCTGCATTTGGTGAAGCATTCCTTACTTTGCACCCAACTATGTACGCAAAAACATTGATTGGCAAAGCTAAAGAACACAACGCTAAAGTATATTTGGTAAACACAGGTTGGAATGGTACAGGAAAACGTATTTCGTTGAAAAACACACGTGCTATCATTGACGCTATCATCGATGGTTCAATCGAAAGTGCTCCAACAGTACACGTTCCAATTTTGAACTTGGTAGCTCCAACAGCTTTGAACAATGTTGATGCTAACATTCTTGATCCACGTGATACTTATGCTGATGTTGCAGAATGGGAAGCTAAAGCTAAATCACTTGCTGCTAAATACATCAAGAACTTCGAACAATACTGTGACAACGAAGATGCAAAAGCATTGATTCCTTCTGGTCCACAATTGTAAAAAGACAAAAGAACCAAGAGCAAAGAGAAAATACTTTTGGAAATAAATAAAATGAGCTGTTCGATGATTTTCGGACACCTCATTTTATTTATTCCCCCCAATGAATCATCAAAGCGTTAGCCGTTCATCCCTATTTTTTACCATTCGTCCCTGCTCATAGTTCCTCTATCACATAGTTTTGCTATACATCCCAGTTCCTTTCAAGAGTATTTTTTTTCATATACGTTTGCAGCATGAAAATTTTAATGTAGCAACAAATGAAAAAAATATCGTTACTTATTTTACTCCTTTTTGCAGGAGTAGTGAGCGGTTTTGCACAAATTTACCCAGTGGAAGGAAAAATTTTGAATGAACAATCTAAACCAATTGCCAATGCCAATATATTTATAAAAGGAACTATCGATGGCGCAACCAGTGATTCCATCGGAAATTTCAGTTTTACTACCAGTCAAAAGGGTGATATAACCTTGTGTGCACGAATGCTTGGTTATGCTGAATTTACCATACAAGTTTCAGAGAAAAAATCGACAGCTTTACTGCTGAAAATGCGACCCGATAACATTACGTTGGATAATGTTGTGATTTCGGCTGGTAACTTTAGACTGAAAGGAAATGGTCAGTTTGGGAAAATGTCTGCAGTTGATATTGTTACTACTGCGGGATCAACCGGTGATTTATATCATTCACTAAGAACGCTGCCTGGCGCACAAATGGTGGGCGAAAGTGGAAAGCTATTTATCCGTGGAGGAGATAGCAACGAGTCTCAGACTTATATCGACGAAATGCATGTGCTCTCTCCCTATTCCACTACCGGAGATAATGTTCCGGTTCGTGGGAGATATTCTCCTTTTATGTTTGAAGGAATAAATTTTTCCACGGGTGGTTGTTCATCGGAATATGCTCAGGGGCTTTCAAGTGTTTTGGCATTAAATACCAAAGATGTCAGTTCTATTACGAAAATAGGAGTGAACGCTTCTTCGGTAGGTGTAAGCGGCGGTGGAACTCAGGCTTTTGATAAAGGATCGGTATCGGTGAGTCTTGAATATCAGAATATGAAACCTTACTATTCACTTATTCCCGATAGATTAAATTGGATTAATCCTTATCAGCTTTTTTCCGGAAGCAGTCAGATTCGGTTTAACCCCAATCAAAGCACTGTTTTCAAAACCTTTATTGGATATAACCGAACCACTTTTATTCAACAATTGACTTCTCCAGAAGATCAAACAGTGCGTAATCTGGGCATGAAGGATGACAACTTCTATCTCAACTCCACTTTCCAGAAAACGACAGAGTCTGGGTACAAGATTTTTGCAGGAGCAGCTTTTTCGTTTAAAAATCAACATATTGACGATGCCTTGATTGCAACTGATTCTTATCGTGACCGAGAGTGGGAAGTTCATTTGAAAACAAAAGCTACCAAACGTTTCACCGATTTTTTAAGAATAAATGTTGGTTTGGAAAATTTCATCCGTCATGACGAAACTGCTTATAATTATTCATCTACTGTACACTCCGACTCTATAAATCATTCTATTAGTGCATTGTTTGCCACGGCCATTTTAAATATTAATTCAAATCTCTACGCCGAACTGTCGGACAGAATGGAATATACGAGCATTAATCATTTATGGAATTCCAATCCCCGGATAGCTGTAACTTATAGTCTGAGCGGTATACATTTTTCGGGGATTGTTGGCAAATACACACAGCTTCCCGAAAACAAATATCTTTTGCTCAACAATAGTTTACTTACCGAGGAATGTACCCAGTATGTTGGTGGAATGTATTATGAGAAGAAAGACAAAGTGTATCGGATAGAAACATATTATAAAAAATATAACGACCTCGCTCTTCAGGAACAGACAACGTTAAACTCCTATGGATTTGGGTATAGTAAAGGTATAGATATGTTCTTTAACGACCGTTCTCCATTTAAGAACTTCGAATTTATGCTGGCTTATTCTTTTTGCCTTTCTAAAAGGAAATATCAGGACTATACCGAACTGTCGACACCTCAATATGCATCTACGCATAATGCAACAGTTTCAATCAAATATAACATCCCTGTCGTAAAAAGTATTTTAGGAATTTCCAATCGCTTTGCCAGCGGTCGACCGTATCACGACCCAACCAAAGCTGGAATTATGAACTCAACTACCGGATTTTATAACAGCGTTGACATGAGCCTCACTTATTTGGCGAGTAAAAAAGTGATAATCTATGCTTCTGCCTCCAATTTACTGGGACGACAAAATGTGTATAACTACAACTATACCGCCGACGCCACCAATCCGGGAGGTTATAGAAAAACACCTGTTATTGATTCCAGCAATCATTTCTTCTACCTCGGAATCTTTATCACTCTCAGCGGAAAAACCGCTTATGATGTTTCAAATTTCTAATTATATATATTCAAAAAATCAATCAAAATGAGAACAATTAAATGTTTTATGTGTGTGTTCTTTTTCGCGTTACCGTTTATTGCTCCGGCTCAAAATTTTGGTCCGGTAGTAGAAAGTGTAAATAAAGCAAAGGATGTATCCGAGCTTATTCAGGCTCGAAGCCAATTGGAGCGATTCATTGTGGCACAACCTCAGCAATGGTTGGCTAGTTATTACCTGGCTTATGTAGATATTCAACTATCATTTAGAGTTCCAGCCAAAGAGGATAAATGGCAGTACCTCGATGAAGCTGATAAATACCTGAATAAACTTTCCGAGTTGAAAGAAACAGATAAATCGGAAATATATACATTGAAAGGATTCAGGCTTTATTCTCTGATTGCTTCAGATCCGCAAACCAACGGTCCAAAATATTCGGGCGAAATTCTTAGCAATTATGGAACGGCACTTGGCATAAACCCCAACAATCCGAGAGCGATAATCCTGTCAGCTTTATTTAAAAACGATATGGCAAAATTTACACATCAATCATATGAAAACTTTCAGAAAGATGTTGATAAAGCTGCAACTATCTTCGCAGCAGAAAACGCAACATTGCTCACTCCAACCTGGGGAAAGAGTTGGGTGGATTTTGCCTTAGTTAAAAAATAATTTATAACGAACAACTCGGATTACAAACCGATTGTTATGAATTCGTTTATCCACAGAACAGAAAAAGACACAATTGCTTGTGTCTTTTTCTGTTCTGTTTCTACTCAAACAGGCTAACCAAGTAGTGCATGTCAATCAAAAAAGAATTACATTTGCAAATAATATAAAGATAGGATACCACTAACTTAAATTTACAGCAAATGATAAAACAATATTTAAATCAGCCTTATCCGTTTTTTGAAAGGAGTTGGAAAACGATATTGTCTATCGGCTTATTTATTTCGTTTTTCATGGTTTTTTTTGAACCTTTTGGGTTGTCATCTTTCCAAAACAAATACCACCTTTACTTTGAAATTGGTTATGGAGTTGTTACTATATTTACTCTCCTTGTCCTCCAATTACTATTCCCGCTTCTTTTCAGAAGAAAGTTCAGTCCATCAAAGTGGACTGTAATAAAACAAATTATATGGCAGATAGGAGTTTTGTTTAGCATTGGACTTGCCAATTTTTTGTACTCTTCCTTCTTCTTCCATTTTTCAAATAATCTGAATGCATTCTTTTATTATCAATTTTACACGTTGGCGGTGGGTGTCATACCGATAGTGGTGATAACAGTAACTGTTCAGAATCGCTTGCTTGCTGAAAATTTAAAGATTGCCAACGAGTATAACAACAGCTTTCTTGTAAAAACCAACAGTCCTATCGGCGAAGAAAAAGTGTGCCTGATGGCCGAAAATAGCAAAGATAAACTGGTTGTTAATTCGTCTGATCTTATCTATATTACTTCCATCGGTAATTATATTCAGGCTTTTTATCTGAAAGAAAAAGAATTGAAAAGCATTTTACTGCGTAACACCTTGAAACAAACCGAAGATCAATTGAAAGACAACCATTTTATGATAAAGTGTCATCGAGCATTCATAGTCAATAAAAACAAAGTTGTTCGTGTAAAAGGCAATTCGCAAGGTCTTAGGCTGGTTTTAGACGGAACTGATGAAGAAATTCCTGTTTCACGCAATCTTTCAAAAAACTTGATGGATATTATTCAATGAATAATTTTAGTTCAGTTTTCTATAGCAGAAACTAATTTAATCTTTGCATTACCGAAATTCAGGCAAAACAAAACCTTTATTTCCTCTTGCCTTTCTCAAAGCAGTGGTCGAAAAACAAAAGTTGGTATTGAATGGAATTAATCCAATAATCCCAATTGTGTTCACCCGGGCGTTCGATATAATCGTGGTCTATTTCAAGCGAAACCAACCGGCGGTGCAAAGCCGCGTTTATCTGATAAAACGAGTCGGACATTCCGCAATCAATAATCAGGCTAAGTTCTTTGTTTTTGAGTGAATGAACCAGATTTACCACCGAGCGATCAACCCATTCCTTTGGCTTTGACTCCACGGTTCCGATTCGTTTGGATAAATCGAACTTCTTGGTTGTAAACCGCAAATCGACAACTCCACCATACTTCCGGCATGGGCAAACAAATCTTTATTCCTGATGGCCAGATATAACGCACCGTGCCCACCCATACTTTGACCTGTGATAGCTCTTGACTGTCTGTCGTTGATCGTTGTAAAATGGGTATCGATATAGGGAATTAAATCTTTAACGATAAATGATTCATATTGAAATGCCGAATCAACAGGACTAACCATATACCAACTGCTAAAACCACCATCGGGACAAACAATAATCATCTGTTTTTCGGTAGAAAGTGCTTTGATGGAGGGCACTGTTTTAACCCATTTGGCATAGTTGTCGCTGTAACCGTGAAGCAAATAAACAACCGGATAGTGTTTTCGGGAGGAGTAGTTTTCAGGAACAATAACCACCGACTTAATTTCCTTTTTCATCTTAGTGGACATCACGGCAATTGTATCGACCTGAACACGTGAGAAACCAAGTTGACAGAAGAAAAGGATAGCAAGAAGAATTTTAATACGTTTCATTTATTAATGGGCTTTTTTATAATTGTATGGTCACAAAAGTACTGAATTATTTACTAAATCAAAAGGATGAATGTGAATTCTTTTCTTGCTTTGTCAGTCAAATAACCCTACCTTTGCACTTCAATTTTTCGAAATAAAAAAACAACCAAACTGACGATATGCCCAAACTAATTATATTTGATTTAGACGGTACGTTGCTTGACACCATAGAAGATCTGGCAAACAGTGTAAACCATGCTTTGAAGGCATATAACTTCCCAACGCATCCCGTGGAGACCTATCGTTTTTTCGTGGGCAATGGCGTGAATAAACTGCTCGAAAGAGCTCTCCCTGAGGACAAAAGGAATGCTGATTTTATCTCCATGGTAAAACATGAATTTATCAAGCATTATTTTGTTCATGCCGAAGAATTCACCAAGCCCTATCCGGGCGTGGCTGATCTGATTTCAAAACTGGCTGCCGAAGGGTATCAACTTGGGGTGGCTTCAAATAAAGTACACGATGCTACTCTTCAGCTTGTAAACCGGTACTTCTCCAACATTCATTTTACAGCTGTTCTTGGCCAACGAGAAGGATTTCCGGTTAAACCCAATCCTGAAATTTTGGAAGAAATTATTAAAATAGCCGGAGTTGATAAAAATGATGTTCTCTATATCGGAGATTCGGGTGTGGATGTTGCAACGGCATACAATGCTAAAGTGCCATTTGTTGGGGTTCTGTGGGGTTTTCGTCCACGAAATGAACTGGAAGAAGTTGGTGCAACTCGCTTCGTGGAGACAACAGCAGAATTATATCATTTAATCAACCACTTGTAAGTATAAAAATCGCAAATTAATAGAATATGTTTAAAACAAATCAATATTTCGATGGGAAAGTAGTTTCCATCGCTTTGGAATCGGCAGAAGGAACTGCCACAATAGGTGTAATGGAAGCGGGTGAATATGAATTCGGAACAGGCACCATTGAAGTTATGACTGTTATTTCAGGTCAACTTACCATACAGCAGCCGGACGAAACAGAATGGAAAACCTACAATAAGTTCGAAAGCTTTGTAGTGGCTAAAAATGTGAAGTTCAAAGTAAAATGTACCAAAGACACTCCGTATCTTTGCTTGTACAAGTAAAGTTATCCAAAAATTAAAAGAGGTCAAATAATATAATTGACCTCATTTAATTTTACTTGCATATATCAAAGAATTTTAATGGTAAATTATTCTTATTTACCTTCTGTCCTTCAAAAAATTTATCCGGATCAACTTCCAATTCTTGTCCGGGAACAGTATAACCGGTAATTTTTACTTCAGTTCGACGATTGATTTGATGCTGAGCTTCCGAGCATGGAAATCCTTCGCAACAATGATTAATTAATTGATGCTTACCATAGCCTTTTGCAGTAATACGTTTTGGATCAATTCCATGTTTAATTAAGTAATCTACCGCTGAATCGGCACGATATTGCGACAATTTATCATTATAATCATTTTTACCCCGACAATCAGTATGTGAACTTAACTCAACATTGATTGAATATTTAAATAAGAAACAGTATTATTTATGAAGTTTTCATGCCTTCATTTAGAAAAAGTTCAAACAAAAAAGCTTGTTCCAAAAAAATGGAACAAGCTTTTAATTATTTTATACTTCCTACTATTCAAAACTTCTTAAATCCGATGATCTCTCTCACTTCCCGAATGGTTTTTGCGGCACTTTCGTGAGCCTTTTCTTTTCCCATTCGGGCTACTTTTGAAACATACACTTCGTCGGCAGAAATGGCTTTAATCTTTTCTCTGAAAGGTTCAGTAAAGGTAATCATATCCACAGTCAGCTGTTTCTTCATATCCCCGTAGCGAATCTGGCAGGAATTATATTGCTCTTCAAAAAAGTTCAGCGTTTCAGGTGCTGAAACAACTTTCATCAACTGGAAAATATTCTGGATGGCTTCCGGTTTTACCTGATTTGTTTGGGTTGGTCCACTATCGGTGACGGCTTTCATTACTTTTTTACGGATAGCTTCCGGCTCATCGGCCAAAAAGATAGCATTCCCCTCTCCCTCCGATTTTCCCATCTTTCCATTTCCGTTTAATCCGGGTATTTTTACCAATTCATATCCAAAGTTAAAAGCCTGTGGTTCCGGGAAATATTCCACATTATACATGCGGTTGAAGCGGTTGCTAAACTGACGTGTCATTTCCAAATGTTGCTCCTGATCTTTTCCAACAGGAACTTTGGTAGCACGATGAATCAGAATATCGGCAGCCATAAGCGTTGGATAAGTCAATAAACCTGCATTTACGTTTTGCGGTTGTTGACGGATTTTATCTTTGAATGAAGTACAGCGCTCTAATTCACCAATATAGGCATTCATGTTCAGAAAAAGATACAATTCAGCCGTTTCTGGAACATCACTTTGAATATATAAAGTTGACTTTTCAGGATCGAGTCCGGCTGCCAGATATTCTACCAAAATCTGACGCACATTTCCATATAAATCACCAGGAGTTGGGTGTGTGGTTAGTGAGTGATAATCTGCTATAAAAAAGTAACAGTTATGCTCATTTTGCATACTGATAAAATTGCGCAACGCGCCAAAATAATTTCCAAGGTGAAGGTTTCCGGTTGGGCGTATGCCGCTGACTACTGTTTCCATGTATAAAAATCTAATCCAGCCCCCTAAATCCCCCGAAGAAAAAGCCCCCTAAATCCCCCATGGGGGACTAAAAAATAGTTCTTTTTACTTCAATAAAGATTTATTCAGGCATCGTAATTTTAAAGAATTTAAATTTAGTGTTTTAATAGAAAATGTCTTTAAGTCCCCCTTCGGGGGATTTAGGGGGCTTGGTTAGGGGGCTATAGTTTTTACTCTATCGGGATGGTTCTTTTTATCCGTTGATCGAGCGAAGTAAGCGTTTCAGTAGTCGCCACTCCCGGAATTTCCTGTATTCTTCCGTTGAGCAATTCCATCAAATGCTCATCATTTTTAGCATAGAGCTTTACTAAAATGGTATAATTACCAAGTGTATATTGCGATTCCACAATTTCAGGAATTTTTTCTAATTCTTTTACAACTTCCTTATACATTGATCCGCGTTCAAGCGTAATACCAATATATGCACACATCTGAAATCCGAGCATTTTAGGATTCACAGTGTAACCTGAACCGGTTATCACATCTATATCAATAAGTCGTTGAACACGCTGATGTATTGCGGCACGCGAAACACCACACTCTTCGGCTACATCTTTAAATGGCATTCGTGCATTTTTAGTGATAATCTGAAGAATTTTACGGTCTAAGTGATCAATTTTTTCCATGACTTTTAATTTAATTATATCATATAGGCAGCAAAATTACACAATATAAATTGAAATTGAAAGATTATTACTGCTAATATTAAAAATAAATGAGTAAAAGATAGATTTATGTTTATATTTGCTATCGTTTTGACAAATAAAAAAGGATCAACATATTGTATCATGTTGACCCTTTTTTTATATTTTAATTACCCTGAATTATTTTGCTTGTTGAGGCATTTGTGGCATTTGAGGTGCTGCAGGTAATGGTTTTTCAATTGAAAGCAATTCAACTTCAAATATCAAGGCTGAGAAAGGTTTAATCTTTCCTTGTTCTTGTGAACCATAAGCCAATTGTTGAGGTATATACAATTTGTATTTTGAACCAACAGGCATCAGTTTTAAAGCTTCTGTCCATCCTTTAATTACTTGATTCGCTTGCAATACAATTGGATCTTTGCCAACGTTGCTGTCAAATTCAGAACCATCAATTAACATCCCCTTGTAGTTTACCTTAACACGATCAGTTTCAACTGGAAGTTTTCCTGTACCTTTTTTGATAACTTCGTATTGCAAACCACTGGCAGTAGTGATTACTCCGGATTTTTTGGCATTTTCAGCTAAGAAAGTATCACCGGCAGTTTTGTTACCTCCGAAAAGTTTTTCCATTTTTTTAGCTTGAAGTACTGCCATTGTTTTTGTCAAATACTCCTGAGCCTCAAGAGCATTCATTTGAACCTTTGAAGCTTTTAAACCGTTTACAAGTCCTTGTTTGATTATGTCAATATCCACCGTCAAAGTAGAATCACCCATTAATCCGGTTTTTTTCTGATCTTTCAAAGAAGTTCCAATTTTAGTTCCAAGATCTGTAAGTTCAGTACTGCCTTTTTCAACTTTACCACTCAAACCTTCTTGAACGCCGGCTAATAATGCTTCAATTGATTTTTTTGCAGAATCACCTTTAATATAATAATTTTTAATTCCATCACCATTTGCCAATCCAAATGCATAATTCAAACTATCAATCTGTGTTTTTAATGTTGGAGTTTCTGTTTTGTTGCTAATGCTATTGCACGAAGAAAAAGCAAATGCAGCTACTATAGCCACTGCTATGAATATATTCAGTTTTTTCATTTTTCTGTTTGTTTTATTTTTATTGAACAATTATTTAGCTGGTTGTGGTGCTTCTTGTGGAGCCTGTTCTGGAGCTGCAGGTTGAGCTTGGGCAGGTTGTTGAGGTTGAGGCATTGGTTGTTTTGACATTTGTGCTTGTTGAATTTTCATCATTGATGTTTGAATAAATTCCTGAGCTTGCTTAGCTGTCATTCCTTTGTCATACCCGTTCAATGCATTTACTAATCCTTGAAGAATCAATTTTTGATTGAATGCCAGTGTTGAATCACCCATTAATCCTTTAGCTTTTTGTTGTTTCAGTGAGTTCCCAATTTGCACACCTAATTTGTACATTTCGTTTTTGTTTGGAGCACTATAAGCTTTGTCCAACGCCTTCATTAATGCAATAACCGGTTTTTCACTTGAATCAGTTTTTAAGTAATAATTTCTGATACCATCACCTTTAGCTAAACCGAGCGCATAATTCAAACTATCGTTTTGAGTTTTCAAGTTTGAACTTTTTGCTGAGTATTTGTTACACGATGCAAACATGAAAATGGCAACCAAAGCTACCATTGTTAAAATACTTTGTTTTTTCATTTGATTTTCATTTTATAAATTATAATTATATTGTATCAAGCTTATTTTTTTAATTTCTTTTTCGCTGTGGTGATTTTTTTAATCACTTTTGGCTTTTCCACAGCTTTTACTTCCACTACTGGGGCTTCTTTGAATGGGTTGATTCCCAACAATTCAACTTCGAATATCAATGTTGCAAATCCTGGTATTGCTCCATTTCCTGCTCCTTGTTCGCCATATCCAAGTGTGTAAGGAATTACAAATTTGTATTTTGAACCTACTGACATTAATTGAACACCTTCTGTCCATCCCGGAATTACCTGGTTTAATGGAAATGAAATTGGTTCGCCTCTATCAACTGAACTGTCAAATTTAGTACCGTCGATTAAATAGCCTGTATAATGCACTTTTACAGTATCAATAGCAGCTGGTTTTGGACCATCTTTAGCCACTAAAATTTGATATTGCAAACCACTTGCTGTGGATTTAAAGCCTTCCTTTGTTTTATTTTCGGCTAAATATTTTTCATTAGCTAACTTTTTAGCATCTGTATCAATTTTTTGAGCTTTGGCAATATAATTTTTGAAAAATTCAGTGGCAACTTCTGCATTCAACAATGTTGAATCGCCTTTCATAGTAGCGCTAAACCCTTTTATTAATAGTTCAATGTTAGATTTTCCGCCCGGAATTCCTTTTAAATTCTTAGCAAAATCCATTCCTACATTCATTCCTAACGCATAACTCATTGAATCAACATCATTAGTCAATATTTTAACCGGAACAACTGGGACTGGAATCTTAGGTTTATTGTCTTTGGCATAAACCAACCCTAAAACACTACATGCAATAGTAATAATTAAAATTCTTTTTCTCATTTTTTTATTTATCTTATTATAAACTAGTTACTACAAACTATTAACTTCCAACTAAACTATATCTAGCAATTCAACTTCGAAAACTAAAGTAGAATGTGGTGCGATGGATTGTCCGGCACCTTGTGCTCCATAAGCTAAATCTGATGGAATAAACAGTTTCCATTTTGAACCTACCGGCATTAATTGCAAAGCTTCCACCCAACCACTAATTACCTGTGTTACGCCGAAAGTAGCTGGCTCACCACGATTAACCGAACTATCAAATACAGTTCCGTCAATCAACATTCCATGATAATGTACTTTTACCGAATCTGAAGCTTTGGGTGTTGATCCCGTTCCTGCTGAAATTATTTCATATTGAAGACCACTTTCCAAAGTTACTACTTCTGTCCTTTTGGCATTCGATTCTAAAAATGCTTTACCCTCAC
>Ga0209123_1000472_pt1 | contig 51916 bp, 50 predicted proteins | sample BarGraIncu00431A_FD_184500 | JGI IMG/M metagenome (GOLD analysis project Ga0209123, IMG submission 184500) | Arctic peat soil microbial communities from Barrow, Alaska, USA - Barrow Graham LP Incubations 004-31A (SPAdes) (version 2) | ecosystem: Environmental > Terrestrial > Soil > Wetlands >... | reverse complement strand
ACCATCGATCCCGATGAGTGCATTGACTGCGCGGTGTGCATTCCCGAGTGCCCGGTGAACGCGATCTACGCCGAAGAAGATGTGCCCAAGGATCAGCAGCACATGACCAAGCTCAACGCCGAGCTGGCCAAGTTGCCCAGTTTCACCAGCATTACCAAACGCAAGGCCCCCTTGCCCGATGCCGACGAGTGGAAAGACAAGACCGGCAAGCTCTCCCTGCTTATCAAATAACTCGCCATCAGCGTTATGGAACCTCAATTGAACCAAGAAGTGATGAATACCGCACTGGCCCACGAAGGCCCCATTGAAACCGACGCCGTCATCATCGGGGCTGGCCCGGTGGGCCTGTTCCAGGTGTTCGAGCTCGGCCTGCTGGAAATCAAGGCCCACGTCATCGACTCACTCGCCCACCCCGGTGGTCAGTGCGTTGAGCTGTACCCGGACAAGCCGATTTATGACATCCCGGCCGTGCCGGTGTGCACCGGCCAGGAACTGACGGACAACCTGCTCAAGCAGATTGAGCCCTTTGGCGCCACCTTTCACTATGACCAGGAAGTCACCACGGTCCAGCAGCAGGATGATGGCCGTTTCTTTGTTGAAACAGCGAAGGGCACCCGGTTCCTGACCAAAACCATTTTCATTGCCGCCGGTGTCGGGGCCTTTCAGCCCCGCACGCTGAAGGTCGAGGGCCTGGACGCTTTTGATGGCTCACAGCTGTTCTACCGTGTCAAAAACCCGGATGACTTTGCCGGCAAAAACCTGGTGATCGTTGGTGGCGGTGACTCGGCGCTGGACTGGGCACTGGACTTTGTCCGGGAAAGCCCGCACAAGGCCGAAAGCGTGATCCTGATTCACCGCCGAGACGGTTTCAAGGCGGCACCGGCGAGCGTGGCCAAGATGAAAGAGCTGTGCGACGCCTACGAGATGCAATTCATCGTCGGGCAAGTAACGGGCTATGACGAGAAAGATGGCAAGCTCACCGGCGCTAAAGTGACGGGGGCCGATGGCGTCACCCGCGTGGTGCCGCTGGACGTGTTGCTGGTGTTCTTTGGCCTGAGCCCCAAACTCGGCCCCATTGCCGAGTGGGGTCTGGATATTGAACGCAAACAACTCAAGGTCGACACCGAAAAGTTCTCCACCAGCGTGCCGGGCATTTTTGCCGTGGGTGATATCAACATCTATCCCGGCAAGAAGAAACTGATTTTGAGTGGCTTTCATGAATGCGCTCTGGCCGCTTTTGGCGCCATGCCCATCATCTCACCCGAGAAAAAAGTCTTTTTGCAGTACACCACCACCAGTCCCAAACTGCACAAGGTGCTGGGCGTGGAAACGCCGGTTTTCGATTAAGTAGAATCCAACCTGTGCTCAACCGAGCACATTCGCTAGGGGTGTTGCCCTGCTTCTTATGGATGCAGGGCGACTGAGAAAGTCCCTTTGAACCTGATTGAGGTAATCCTCGCGCAGGGAAGCAGGTCCGGTTAAAGGTGTCACGCTATTCTCTGGTGACACGTCACTCCGTTCGGATCAAGCCTACCTGCCAACTTTTTTGCGTGGAGCAAATAGATGGCAATAGCAAACATTTCCAACGCCAACAACAAGGCACTGACGCCGCTGGCTGATGCCGACCGCGTTTTTCGCTGGCATGAACACGCCTCCCTCTGGTTTAGTCTGGGTGTGGGTCTGTTGGTCATGCAAATCGGCGCTTACCTCGTCCCCGCGGTCGGCAGTCGTGACGCGGTGCTGGCCATTGTGCTGGGCTCCCTGATTGGCTCCGGCCTGCTGGCCTGGACGGCCAAACCAGCTTCGCGCCAGCACACCGCAAGGTTGACCTCACGGCGGCACTGCTGTGGCTGGCTGGCGTGGCGATCTACCACGCCCTCGCCAAATGGGCACCCCAATGGGGCTCTGCGCTGCCGACCCTGACGCTGACTTTCACCCTGGCCTGGATCACTCAACCTAACCGGACATAAGTCCATCAACGGAGAACGAACATGAATATAGTCATTTTGGGCGCAGGCCTGATGGGGCGTCTGCTGGCATGCCAGCTGGCGCGAGCAGGTCACAGTCTTGAATTGTTTGATGCCGGTGGCCCGGAGGCCCTGAACTCGGCCGCCCGCGCTGCGGCCGCCATGCTGGCGCCTTTAGCTGAATCGGCCATCACGGAAACCAGTGTGGTGGAAATGGGGGTCCATGCGCTTAAACGCTGGCCTGAACTGATTGCACAACTCGATGAGCCGGTCTTCTTTCAGCAAGAGGGGACACTGGTTCTATGGCACCGGCAAGATGCCGCTGATGCGGACCGGTTTTCGCGCCAGATGGATGCCACCAATCTGGCACTGCCCCAGCTGCCGAAAGCGCAGCGACTGGATGCCCAGGGCATCGCACAACTTGAACCCTCGATGGGATCGCGTTTTGCCCAAGGTCTCTATCTGCCGGGCGAGGGGCAACTGGACAATCACCAACTGCTGGCCGTCATGCTGCATCAACTCCAGAGCCAGGGTGTCAAGCTGAATTGGGACAGTCCACGCGCCCCCGGCGACTTCTCGCCGGGAAAACCTGGACAACCAGATTGGGTGTTTGACTGTCGTGGAGTAGGGGCGCGTGCGCAATGGCCCGCCCTGCGTGGCGTGCGTGGTGAGGTCATCACGCTGCTCGCGCCGGAGGTGAAGTTATCCCGCCCGACCCGCCTGATTCATCCCCGTTACCCGATTTATATCGCCCCCAAAGGGGATGGTATTTTTGTGATCGGCGCCACTGAAATTGAGTCAGACGACCTGTCAGAAATTAGCGTGCGCTCCACGCTGGAATTGCTCAGCGCCGCCTATTCGGTGGACAGTGGATTTGCGGAAGGCCGCATTGTGGATCTGGTGACCCAGTGCCGCCCTGCACTGCCCAACAACCTGCCGTCTATTCGACTGCTTGGCGAGCGCGTCATGCAAATCAACGGCTTGTACCGTCATGGCTACCTCATTGCACCGGCCATGCTGGATATGGTGATGGAATTGTTTGACACCGGGTCATCAGCGCTGGCAGAAACGTTTTCCTTGTCGGTCCAGCGTTTACAAGACTGAGACCATGAACGTCTTCATCAACCAGGTGCAGCACGAACTCGCGGAGGGTGCGACCCTGGCCGACGCGGTGGCTTTGTTGCAAGCCAAGCCCCCTTTTGCCGCCGCCATCAACCTGCAATTTGTTCCCAACACCCAATACGCCCAACAACTGCTCCAGAACGATGACCGCATAGACATCATTGCGCCGGTTACCGGCGGTTAACCAGATCACACCATGACAAACTCACCTGTCCACGACCCGCTCATTCTGTACGGCCAGACCTTTCAAAGCCGCATGATGCTGGGAACCTCGCGTTACCCGTCCCCCAGTGTTCTGAAAGCGGCGGTCCAAAAAGCCCAGCCGGCCATGCTCACCGCATCACTGCGCCGCCAGAATGTAACGTCCAAAGACGCCCCCAACCGTTTCTGGGACATGCTGCACGAGCTAGAGGTGCCGGTGCTGCCCAATACGGCAGGCTGCCACAGCATTCAAGAAGTCATCACCACCGCCCAGATGGCACGCGAAGTGTTTGAAACGCCGTGGATCAAACTGGAACTCATTGGCGACGACTACACCTTGCAGCCCGACACGCTGAATCTGGTGGAAGCTGCCAGCCGCTTGATCAAGGACGGCTTCAAGGTGCTGCCCTACTGCACCGAAGACCTGGTGCTGTGCCAGCGGCTGGTGGATGTGGGTTGCCAGGCCATCATGCCGTGGGCGGCGCCCATTGGCACCGGCAAAGGCCCGATCAACCCCTACGCCCTGCGCACTTTGCGCGAGCGCTTATCCGTCCCGATGCTTGTGGATGCCGGCCTGGGCTTGCCATCGCACGCCTGCCAGGTGATGGAGTGGGGTTTTGATGGCGTGCTGCTCAACACCGCCGTCGCCCTGGCGCTGGACCCGGTCACCATGGCGGGTGCTTTCGCCAGCGCCACCCAGGCGGGGCGCGATGCGTTTCTGGCGGGCACCATGACCGAGCATCATGCGGCGCAACCCAGCACACCGGTGCTGGGCACGCCGTTTTGGCACCAGTCATAGAGAGGAGCATAAGCATGAGCCCGCACGACCTGATGGTGCAAGCCATCACCCTGGCACACCCGACACTGGCGCTGCCGGTTCAAGCCACGACGGCCACCGTCTTCAGCAGCGACGCGCCGGTTTACCGCGCTGCCAAACAAGCCTGCCTGGCCTTGGGATTTATCGAAATTGATGCCGAATGCCTGGCCAAGGCCTGGCAAGCCATGACCACACGCACCGGTCAGTTCAACGCCGCAGCCTGGCCGGATCAGGCAGAGGACTTCGGCCTGCGCCCGTGGCCACGCGACGAAGCCTTCGCCGCTTGTCCGCAAAAAATGGGCTTGTACGCGGTGCTGCCCGATGCCGCCTGGATTGGCCGCATGGCCCGCGCCGGTGTGCCCACCGTCCAGCTGCGCTTCAAGTCGGACGATACCGGGGCCATTGAACGCGAGATCCGCGCTGCCGTTCAAGCCGTTCAAGGCACAAAGGCTTTGCTCTTCATCAATGACCACTGGCAAGCGGCGATTGCTGCAGGGGCCTACGGCGTGCATCTGGGCCAGGAGGACATGGACAGCGCAGATTTACAAGCCATCCGTACTGCCGGACTGCGCCTGGGTTTGAGCAGCCACGGCTATGCCGAGATGGTGGTTGCCGACAGTTTCAGTCCCAGCTACATCGCCCTGGGGGCGGTGTTCCCGACCACGCTGAAACGCATGGTGACTGCCCCGCAGGGCACCGGGCGGCTAAGCGCCTACGCACGCCTGATGCGCGACTACCCGCTGGTGGCCATCGGTGGCATAGACAGCAGCAAATTGCCGGAAGTACTGGCCAGCGGTGTGGGCTCGGTGGCGGTGGTGCGCGCTCTGGTGGCGGCTGACAACCCTGAAGCAATGGCCGCCAGTTTGCAGGCCGCCATTAACGCAAAAGCCTGAGTCGTCCGGCTCAGCCCAAGGCTTTTAGCCGCATGGCTTGCGGCGCGAAGCCGTGGTTGAGCGGGCCGCTGCACTGCCCCGTGCGCACTTGAGCACCAGCCTGCAAAGCCTCCCGCACATAGGTGCGGGCATGCTGCACCGCCTCCACCAGCGAAGCGCCCAAGGCCAGATGGGCGGCCATGGCTGACGAGAGCGTGCAGCCGGTACCGTGGGTGTTGGGACTGTGAATGCGCGCCGCCTGCATCCAGAATTTTTCACCGGTATTCGTCACCAGCAAATCGATGACAGTGTCTCCCGGCAAATGCCCGCCTTTCAGCAAAACCGCACGCGCACCTTTATCGAGCAGTGCAAGTGCAGCCTGCTCCATGTCTTGCGCGGAGTTTAACGGGTGCCCGACCAACAGCGCCGCCTCATCCAGGTTGGGGGTGATCACCGCCACGCGGGGAAACAGCTCGCGCACCAATACATCCACGGCTTCGTTATCAATCAAGACTGCGCCACTGGTGGCGACCATCACCGGATCGAACACCACGTTTTTCAGGGTATGTCGGTCGATCGCCTCGGCCACCGTGCGCACAATCTCCGGCGCATGCAACATGCCAATCTTGACCGCATCGGCGCCGATATCCTCCATCACCGCATCAATCTGGTCGCGCAACATTTGCGGCGGCACACCGTGAATGGCGCGCACGCCACAGGTGTTCTGCGCCGTGAGTGCGGTGATGGCGGTCATGCCGTAGCAACCTAGCGCCGAAAAAGTTTTCAGATCAGCCTGGATGCCCGCACCACCGCCACTGTCCGAGCCCGCGATGGAAAGAACTCTGGAGTACTCGAATTTGAATGCATCAACAGTCATCAATTTATCCTTGCCTAACTAACCGAGTGAGAAAGCGTCCTGCGCGAGCGGACTGACCTGCGAGCTCGTGTCTCACGGGTTTGAAATCATTCCGCGTCAATGAGTTTTCTAAGCGCCGCTGCCGCCGCACAGGGATCTTGAGCCGCGCATAGTGCACTGACAACCGCCAATCCGTCGGCTCCGGCCGACATCACCTCTCTCGCGTTCCCGGCATGAATGCCGCCAATGGCTACCAGCGGTAATGCTGTCGCGGAGCGCACTTTGCGCAAGCCTTCCAGACCCCAGGGCGTCTGGGTATCGGTTTTGGTGGGGGTGGCATGAATCGGGCTCACGCCAAGATAGTCTACCGGGAGCAAAGCACTACGAGCAACGTCTTCCATCGTCTCCACCGACCAACCTATGAACACCTCTGGCGGTAACAGCCGGCGGGCCTGAGCCACCGGCATATCACTCTGACCCAGATGCACACCTTGCGCACCGCAGGCCAACGCCACATCAATCCGGTCATTGATCACCAACGGAATGTTATGCGGGGCCAGCAACTCTTTCAACATCATGGCTTGCGCGAAAAAATCACGGGTGTTGAGCTGTTTCTCGCGCAACTGAACACAGGTCACGCCACCTTGCACAGCCGCCGCCACCACATCGGTAAGCGTGCGGCCCCCGGCGCTGAACTGGTCGGTAACGAGGTACAGGCGCAGGGCCGGCAAGGACACGCCTGGTGCTGAAAACGGGAGCTTTACCACTCCGCGACTTCCAGCCTCAGGCGCTGCTCGAATGTGACCTGATCGAGCAGTTGCAACTCATCCAGCAAGGCAATCTGCATGCTGCCCACCCCACAACCACGCGCCATCACTTTTTCAGCAGCAACTTCGCCGACCACACCAAGCAATGCCATGGCGGCCACCGTCGCCCGCCAAGCATCCGGCTGCACAGCACAAAATGCGCCGATGAGCGCCGTTGCGGAGCAACCCACACCGGTAATGCGGGTCATCCATTCATGTCCATTGGACAGGCGGGCCCAACGCCGCTTGCCATCCAGAACATGATCGGTTTGTCCGCTGACGCAGACGACGCCCTGGGTCCGCTGAACAAGCGCCTGCGCTGCGCCCAGCGCATCGCTGACTCCGGCACTGCTGTCTACGCCGCGTGTTTGCACGGCAGCACCGGCCACACTCATGATCTCGGAACCGTTACCCCGAACAACCGTAGGCACAGCCGTCGACAAGAGGAGTTCAATGCTCGCATTTCGATACGGCGTGGCACCCGCACCCACCGGGTCAAGCACCACAGGAATGGCGCGCTTTGATGCCGCGACCAGGGCCAGACGCATGCTCTCAATCCAGTAAGGATCCAGCGTGCCGATATTGAGCACCAGCGCCTGGGCAATGCCCACCATGTCAGCCACTTCTTCATGGGCATGGGCCATCACAGGTGAGGCTCCAGCAGCCAGTAGCGTATTGGCATTGAAATTAATGACCACCAGATTTGTGATGCTGTGCACCAGCGGTGAGCGTTCGCGCACCGCGATCACGTCGGACCAAAGATCAGAAAAAGAGAGTTTCGTGGCCATGCAATTCCATAATAAGGTAAGACACGGGCCAGACAGACGACAGTGGAAATAGCTTCCCTACGCTGGCACGACCCAGATCAGGTTCAAAGAGTATGTCTCAGTCACCCGCAGGCGACACCTCTAGCAGACATGGATTATCCCGGAATTCGATTCTGTTCCGATGGGTGATTTTTTGGCATGATTTTGAAAGAATCATGGTTCACCCGCCAAGGTTCAAAAAAAATGACGCTATAATTTGAGGCTAGATTCCTCGATAGCTCAGTTGGTAGAGCGCCGGACTGTTAATCCGTAGGTCCCTGGTTCGAGCCCAGGTCGAGGAGCCAGATACAAAACGAAACAAGCACTTAGGTCACAAGCTTAAGTGCTTTTTTCATTTTCGGACTGCGCGATTGCAACTCTTTGGGTTCTGCATTGGTTCAGTCATGAATTCAAAAGTATGTGTCAGGGTTCTTTAGCCAGCGTAATTCACTAGCGTTCAATCTCTTCGCCAGCCACCGCTGCCGATGGCTTGGACCACTCAGCTTTGGCGGATCGCCCCGCTAAACTGAAACACATTCAATTACCGAAAGAAAAAATGTTTGATAAAAGCGGCCACTGGATCCACCTTGAAACGTTCGACGATTTTGACAACGGCCTGTCAGACCTAATTGATCTCTGGTCCAGTACCTCAAAGACGGCAACCAAAACCGTCAAAGAATCAGCACTGGCTCACTTCAAAGAAGACTTGGAAGCTGCCGTACTCAAATGGATCGACAACAAAGCCAAGTCCAAAAAATACGCTTCCATTGGTGAAGAGTTAGCTGAGTTTGAAGAAGTATTGAAGGAAGGCTCAGACGCCACCCTTGAAGCCGACAGCAATGCCCCTGCGGCGTCTGCCAAGGCTAAAAAGAAGGCGTAAGCATCTCAGGTCCCGATCACAAGGCCAGACACGTCAACACTCTTTACGCCCTTTACCTTTTCAGCAATCATCTTCACGAGGTCAATAGCATCTTGGCTGGGCAATTTGCCCTTGAGTGAAACCGCACCATGCTTGGTTTTTACACTCACTTTGAATGCCTTGGACACGCTGTTTGCGAGGATTTCAGACTTCACTTTGGTAGTGATCCAGCTATCAGACACGGCCTGTTCTGCTTTGCTGGCGGCATGGGATGGAGCGATGGCGGCGTCATCGGACGCAGCTTGCGACATGTCCATGCCGAGAAGAAGCGCAGCGACGAAGAGTGCGGCTCCAAGGGAGGTTGCGTGACGCGAGATTTTACTGAGATTTTGGGTAGTAGTCATTGGTAACTTTCAAGTCTATGTTTAAACATGCTGAACACCTAGCAGAGCGCAACTCTGTCATGCTCCATGCGACTTGAGCATGCCACAACGTGTGACGGGCTGTCCGTGCGGCAGCACACAAAGGGTTCTCTTGAACTTGCCCCTGTTGGACGGAGCCAGACAAGCCAGATTTGCCTGGCAGCTCACCTTGAAACTCCGGGATCAAACAAAGCTGCAAATATGAGCTATGAACTTGTCCCTGTTGGACGTACCGCTTAGCCGTTCCATTATGCGGCCTTCAATAGCAACTAATTTCCTACGGCATTTCTGAAACCTGCGAAGGTTCAACGGTAGCCCCGCCTCCCGGACCCGCCCGGTGTAGACCTCTAGCCGGCCAACATAGTTGTCATTAACCGGCCACGGTAATTGTCGTCAACCACTCGATTTCAAAAAAAGCAATTTTTGTAACCGCACGTTATCGGCAGAAGTCAAAAAATGAGTTTTTCTTGGGTAGTACGGCAGGCTGCATGCTCAGTCCTTTTTGCCTAGAGCCACACATATCAACAGACGAACACGGCTAGGTATGCGCTCGTACGACGGAACTCAGCATGAGATTTCCGCTTGCTGTGTAGCGAAGACACCACTCCGTTAATGAAGACTTACGCTGCTTGGATTGCAGGTTTTATTCCGTAACGAACTGACACATTGCATCAATAACATCAAGATAAGCTCAAGCAAAACCTGAAACAGCCAACCAGGGGCTGTTTCAGGATCACTTTAGCCGAGCCTATTCCTCAACGAAAGCTCACCCCAAGGCTGAATCTCGGTAACCTGGTATTTGGCGCAGCATGCAAGCCAGTTCTAAATTTACACCGACATGATTCGGGATAAGAGGCGATAACTTTTTAAGGGAATTTATATGGCTATGCTTTCTGACTATGCACTTTTGAGCTGGGTTTTCCCGGCTATCGTGATGCTTGCGTGGACAACGATGACATTCTTGGTCATACGAGCGACGCCGCTTCACGAGGCAATCCCTCTTTTAGCTCGCCTGCACCCACTCTTCTTCATGCTGAACCAAAATTCCAAAAAGCTGGTAGCACGCGCTTCAACAGGTCTTTATATTGGCTGGATGTTTGTAGCGCTCACTCCATTGGCCAATGTATTGCTGGCCGTACTACTAATCGCAATATACGCATTGGGAACTTACGGCAAGATGTTTGCGCCTTCCGCAGTCTCTCCATCAGTGCTTCGAGGCGAACAGCCCACGACATCCAGATGAGCTATTTTTGCCTTAACAAAACGTTTAGGGGCTGAGCTGATCCGGGATTTCGTCGAATTACCCCATCGGGGGCCCCTTTAAAAAAAGCCCCGCACTCATGTGCGAGGCTTTTTTTTTCTGCAGCCGATTAGCCCGGCAAAGCGACTTTCTGATCGACGCTGAACTGGTAATCTTTAAAAATGTGTTCGGCACTCAAAGTCTGATAGCTGCCATCTTCCAGACGGCGCGTCGTGTCCTTCAGGCGATAGGTGTAATGTCCGCAGGTCCAGCAATTGAAGTTGCGCATGTGGGTGCACAGGCAGGTCTTGTCCATAACCGAGATCGTCTTGGCGTTCGGGTGCAGGGCCACTTCGCGGTTATAGGCCGTGATGTAAGCGCAGCCGCCATTCCCATCCAGCAGATAGCCGTAGGCTTCGCAATTAGGGCGAATGCCGGAACCGATGGCGGGCGTATTCTTCAGCATGCGCATCGGGTAGCCCGTCGGCGAGATGGTGTTGACGATGATGTCGTCTTCACTGGCCTTGAAATACTCCTGCTTGACCTTGTCCGGCAAGCCGCATTCATTGGCCACGGTGAAACGCGTTGCGACTTGTACGGCGGCCGCGCCATGTTCCAGAAATGACACCGCGTCGCTGCCGGTAAAGATACCGCCCGCAGCAATCACGGGAATGTCAAGATGTTCAGTTTTCAGATACTGCACGATTTCAGCCATGATGGTGGCCAGATCGTATTGCGCCCAGTCCATGCCAAAACCCAGATGCCCCCCTGCCAGGGGACCTTCCACAATCACGAAATCGGGCAGGCGGTTCAGTTTTGCGTTCTTGCGCAGAAAAATTTGCAGTGCCCGCACCGACGATACGATGATGCCCAGCTTGGCATCACGAAACCGCGGGTGGTCTGCCAGCAACCCAAATGAGCCCAAATGCAAGCCGGCGCTCAGCGTAATACCATCAATGCCGGCATCCAGCGCAGAGGCCATGCGCACCTGCAGCGTCTCACGCGGTGCGTTCATGGTCAACTTTTCCATGCAATTGACAAAAATCAGGCCCTCCCCACGCTTGGCCTGCATGGTGGATTCAACGTGCCGACGGGTCGCCTCGGCCAACACACCCAGATCGAACTTGATGCTGGACTTGTCGGAGTTGTCGATGTTGTACTTGTAGAACCGGGTTTTATCTTTGACGAAACTGGTATCAAAGCGTCGGTCGGAAACGTCAGGCACCATGGCATCGGAGATGTGTCCGATGCCACCGAGTCGCGCAGTTTCGAGGGCCAGTTCAGCAGTTGAAATATCAACGCCCATACCCCCGACAATAATCGGTACAAACTCTTTTTTTCCGAACTTCAGGCGGAAGTCATCAACACGTTTCATCAAAATCCTTGGGCGCTCCGCAACCCTGGCGACCCTCTTGGCCGACGGCCCAAGCAAGCCCAGGGAGAACAGATAATCGCAAGCCAGACCGGCTTTGCACGACCATAATTCTACCCCGCTCGCCTTTCAAATCTGCTGGCTTGACAATTCCCCTGCCCGGCTGGAGTACTTAACGTCAGCATCCAGTTTTTCCACCTGTACCCGTGCCACACGGCTGCCATAGACGGCCGATTTGAGCCACGTCAATTCGGCCGTTAATTGAACCTCGTCAACAAGTCGCGTGTGCCACACTTTTTGCTCAGCGTTCCAACGGTAAGCCCTGGCTTTAAGCAGGTCTTTGGCTTCAAAGGGTGCGTTGGTCGCCTGCAGCCGGTAACTGGGCAGGCGGCTCATAGCGATGATTTTTGCCAGACCACTTTGACCGAAAGCAGGCAACGGTTCACCCAATACTGCCAGCAACGCGTGGCAATCCACTTCAGCGCGGTGGGCGTCATAAAACCAGCCTTTCTCCAGGGCCAGATACTCCAGTTTGGCAGAACCGTGGCCTTCTTTCCGCCAGTCAATATCGGCAAACGAGCAGCCCCAGGGTAATTGAGCAAACGCAGGGATTCGCGCTTCACAAAAAGGACGGTCAAAGCCGGCGTTATGGGCAATCACCAGGTCAGCCCCCGCCAGCATGGCTGCAATACGCGCCTCGTCCAGGTGCAGCCCCCGGACCATCTCGCTGGAAATACCGGTTATGGCCTGTATCTCTTTGGAAATGGGCATGCCAGGGTCCTCGAGCCCGTCATAGACCGCCACTTCACCCACCGGCAGCCCGGTCGTGATGTCCACATCGACCTGCAACATGGCCAATTCGATGATTTTGTCGCGGGAATGATCAAGGCCGGTGGTCTCCGTATCCAGCACCAGAACCCGAATGACCGGCCCCTGCGCTGTGCGGTCAAAGTGACGGATGGGCACCAGACGGCGCAGTACCCGGTAGTCGGAATGGCGCGCCAGTGTTGCCGCCATGGCTTCGGCATCCGGCATTAAGACAGGCTTTGACGCCGGAGCACGTCGGGGTTTTGGCCGGGGTTTTGGCTGCACACCGGCCGCAACAAGAACGTCGGGAGTATCAAAAAAGCCAAACTGGAGTTGCGGGTCGGTCACGTGGTGCTTTCGGATTGGAATTTGTTCGAGTCGGCATTACACCGCACTCTGCCCGAGAACGTGAGGCAACTGGTCGCACACCTGATCCGTCTATGGCCTTTGACCTGCGCCCGCTACAACAGGGGTCGCAGTTCGCACGCGGCCTCAAACAGCAAAGGCAGCAAATCCCGCTGCATCGCCAGCGTTGACAACCGGCTTTGGGAGGCCACCACATTGAGCGCCGCCACGGTAACACCCTTGCTGTTGCGCAGCGGCACAGCCATGGCATGCACCCCCAGTTCGTGCTCTTCGCTGGCCAGACAAAAATCGTCCTTTCGAACTTTGTCGATGAGAGTGCGAAACGCCCGCGCGTCGGTGGTGGTCAGGGGCGTCATGCGGGGCAGGTTGCGCCCCTTCATCCATTCACTGAATTCTGCTTTGGTCTTGGCGGCCAGCAACACCCGCCCGGTGGAGGTGGCGTGTGCTGGCAATCTGGCGCCCATGTGCAGACCATAGGCAATCACACGGCTACTTGCCGTGGCAGATGAGTTGTGGTCATTGCCGCTGCGCGCCACGATCACCACCTCGTCAGCATCCAGCACCACGGCCGAGAACGACTCCTGTGCCTGCACCGCCAACCGGTTCAAGGTGGGCTGAATCGCCCGCGGCAAACGGGCGGACGCCAAATAACTGCCGGAGAAACGCAGCACTTTGCTGGAAAGCCAAAAGTAACTGCCATCGGTCTCCAGGTAGCCGAGGTGGGCCAGCGTGAGTAAATGGCGACGGGCCGCCGCGCGGGTGAGGCCGGCGCGTGAGGCGGCCAGTGTGGCATTCAGCCGCTGGCGTTCCGTGTCAAAACTCTCCAGCACCGCCATCCCTTTGGCCATGCCTTCGATGAAATCCGCTCTGGCAATGGTCATCAAACGGCCTCAATTTTTTGCGCGACTATCGCACATCCGGTGCAATCATCGCACAATTGATGAACATCAAGCTTTGCAGAAAATGCCGGACCGCCTAAGCTTCCCCCCTACATTTCAGGAACAAACATGCGAACATAAGTTGCCATCATCGGCGCCGGCCCCTCAGGCCTGCTGCTCGGTCAACTGCTACACAAGGCCGGTATAGACGCCATCATCCTCGAACGCCAGACCGGAGACTACGTACTCAGCCGCATCCGCGCCGGCATTCTGGAGCAGGTCTGCATCGACCTGCTGGACGAAGCAGGCGTGGGCCAGCGCATGCACAAGGAAGGCCTGGTGCACGGCGGCTTCGAGATGCTCTACAACGGTCAACGCCATCGCGTCGACATGAACAAGCTCACTGGCGGCAAAAACGTCATGGTGTACGGCCAGACCGAGCTCACCAAAGACTTGATGGACGCCCGTGCTGCCGCCGGCCTGCCCACGGTCTATGAAGCCAGCCATGTCGCCGTGCACGACTTCGACTCCAAAAAGCCGCGCGTCACCTACGAAAAAGACGGCCAGAAGTTCGAGATCGAGTGCGACTTTATGCCGGTTGCGACGGCTTTCATGGCGTATGCCGCGCCAGCGCCCCGCGCAGCGCGATCACCGAGTTTGAGAAGGTGTACCCGTTCGGCTGGCTGGGACTGCTATCCGACACGCCCCCGGTGCACGATGAGCTCATTTACGTCAACAGCCCGCGCGGCTTCGCCCTGTGCTCGCAGCGCAGCAAGACGCGCAGCCGCTACTACCTGCAGGTGCCGCTGACCGACAAGGTGGAAGAGTGGAGCGACGATACGTTCTGGCAGGAACTGCGCCTGCGCCTGGATGCGGAAGGCCGCGACAAGCTGATCACCGGGCCATCGATTGAAAAGAGCATTGCCCCGTTGCGCAGTTTCATCACCGAGCCGCTGCGCTTTGGCCGCATGTTCCTGGCGGGCGACGCCGGTCACATCGTGCCGCCAACCGGTGCCAAGGGCCTGAATCTGGCCGCGACTGACGTGAAATACCTCTCCAGCGCGATCATTGAGTACTACCAGGACAAGACCGAGGCCGGCATCGACAGCTACTCCGAGCGCTGCCTCAAGCGCATCTGGAAGGGCGAGCGCTTCTCGTGGTGGTTCACGCAGCTGATGCACCGTTTTCCCGATGACGGCGCGATCGTCGCCAAGTTCCAGGAAGCCGAACTTGACTACCTGCTCAACTCCGAAGCCGGCTCGCGCACCATCGCTGAAAACTACGTCGGCCTGCCCATGGATTTTGGCAACTGACCGGCCCTGTTTTAATAGCGGCATGACATCCACCCCAAACCCAGCTATCTCCGCTCCCCCCGCTCTGCGCCCGCTGCGCGGCGTGCGTGTGCTCAGTCTCGCGCTCAATCTGCCGGGCCCGGCGGCCTTGATGCGCTGCCAGAAAATGGGCGCGTCCTGCGTCAAACTGGAGCCACCCTCGCCCGCCGGGGCGGCACCTGGTACGTCTGGCGATCCCATGGGGATGTACAACCGCCCCGCCTACGAGGCATTGCACCAGGGCGTTCGCATCGCGGTGGCCGACCTCAAAACTGAAAATGGGCAGAAAGCCCTGCACCGTGAACTGGCCAAAGCCGATGTGCTGCTGACCTCGTTCCGCCCATCTGCCTTGCGCAAACTCGGGCTGGAGTGGAAGTTTCTGCACAAGCTCTACCCGGCCTTGTCGCAGGTGGCCATTGTGGGTGCGTCAGGTGCGCGCGCCGAAGAACCGGGCCACGACCTCACTTATCTGGCGGAGAACGACCTGGTGAACGGTCTGGAAATGCCACCGACCCTGTATGCCGACATGGGCGGTTCGCTGATGGCCTCGGAGGCGGTGTTGCAAACGGTGCTGATGCAGCGACAAAAAGGCAAAGGCATCTTTATTGAGGTGGCACTGTCAGAAGCCGCTGGCTATCTGGCTCTGCCGCGCAGCTGGGGGCTGACAAAACCGGGTGCCGCCGTTGGCGGTGGTCACGCCGGCTATCGGGTCTACCCCTGCAAGGATGGCCGCGTCGCCATGGCTGCGCTGGAGCCCCACTTTGCCAAAGCCCTGTGTGCCGCGGCGGGCGTTCAAAACGCCAGCATAGCCACCATGCTGTCACCAAGCACCCACCAATTGATCGCTGACTACCTGCTCAGCATGACGCGCAAGGCCCTGGACAAGCTGGCCAGCGAAAAAGACATTCCGCTCTGCACGCTACAAAATTAATAGCTGCTTGCGCTTATTGGACGGGGGCTAGCGCCCGTTTTTACATATAAATAAGGTCAAAGACGGCGCAAGAGCCGCACATGCATCGGTCGGGTGAAATCCGCACCGGCCGGACCACAGAGCGGCTCGAAAACCGCACGCACTGCCGCAATCTTGGCGTCATCAAGCTGGTGATCCGCGTAGGTCGGGCGCATCATGCGCTGCTCGAAATCGGCAAAGTTTTCAAAATGAACCGGCGTGGCAAAGCGTCGCTCCGCCACTTGCGCCCAAACTCCGGTGAGCAGTGCAGCGTCCAGCGCCGCCTGCGCTGCGGCGCGCACCACACCCTCATCGTTGAACAGGCGAATCACCTCGTTCATCGGTCCGTCATAGATGGGCTCTGAGACATAGAGATAGCCGCCCGGGCGCAGCACACGGGCGACCTCGTCGAGAGCCAGCGCCATCGCGGACATGGGCACGTGGTGCAAGGACTTCAGCATCAGTGCCAGGTCAAACGACGCATCACCCAATGGAATCGCCTGCGCACCGGCGGCGAGAAACGTCAGACCATCCTGGGGATCGGCCAGGTTCTTGGCGTGTTGGCGAACATCGACCTCCAGGCCGGTCACCCGGCAGCCGGGATAACGCTGCAGCAGGGTACGCGCCAAACTCGCGTTACCGCAGCCGAGCTCAATCACCTGGATTTGGTCGAGTGGCACCAACTCGGCCAGCACGGCCAGTTCGTCGGTGATCAAGGGTAGCTGGGCCAGCGGTGTCATCGGGTAAGTCTCCTAAAAGTTGCGTCTATGTCGCTACCAAAATAATAGCTGCTTGCGCATATAGAACGGGGGCTGGAAGCCTATTTCATGCAGATTTTGACAACAGGACGATGGCACGCGCTTCCATCGCCTGGCCCAGCCCGACCGGCCCCATCTTTTCTGCCGTCTTGGCTTTGACGTTGACCTGATCCACCGTCACCGCCAGCGCCTGGGCAATTTGGGCGCGCATGGGAGCAATGTGGGGCATCAATTTGGGCGCCTGCGCGATCACGGTGCTGTCCACATTGCCGATCTCAAAGCCCTTTTCGCGCACGCGGCGTGCCGCCTCGGTCAACAGCACCAGAGAATCCGCACCTTTGAAGCGGACATCGGTGTCTGGGAAATGCGTGCCGATATCGCCCAACGCGGCGGCGCCCAGCAAAGCGTCGGTGATGGCGTGCAGGAGCACATCCGCATCCGAGTGGCCGAGCAGACCGAGGGGAAAGGGAATCTCCACGCCACCGATGATGAGTTTCCGACCGGCTACCAGGGCGTGCACATCCCAGCCCTCACCTATTCTGAAATTCATGTCATTTGCCTTTTAAACGCGCGTTCAACACCGCTTCAGCCAGCGCAAAGTCCTCAGGGTACGTCACCTTGAAGTTCTGCGCGCTACCTTGAACCAGCAGGGGGTGCAAACCCAGGGCCTCCATGGCGCTGGATTCATCGGTGACCTTGTCGCCCGCCAGCGCCAACGCGTCCATCAACCTGCCGATGCGAAACATCTGCGGCGTCTGGGCCAGCCATTTGTCGCTGCGATCCAGGGTACCCGCCACCCGGCCGCCGACTTCACTTTTGAGTGTGTCCGGCAGCTTGTGCGCCAGCAAACCGCCGACTTCGTCCGCAGCGCAGGCATCGATCAAGGCGTCAATTTGCCCCGGCGTGATCAGGCAACGTGCCGCATCGTGCACCAAGACCCAGTCGGATGCGACGGCACCTTGTTGCAGCAGAAATTTCAAACCATTAAAAACGCTTGCAGCCCTCGTCAGACCTCCGCAAGTAGCTATTAAAACAGTAGCAACCTGAGATGCAAAGAAATCGTCATCGACGGCAACAACAACAGCGGTGTTGGCGATTCTGGCAACGCCGGCAAAGGCCGCCAGCGTGTGCATCACCATGGGCTGGCCTGCCAGACATCGGTACTGTTTGGGCCCGTCGGAACCAGCGCGAGCTCCTGTTCCAGCACAGGGAATAAGGGCCCAGATACGGGAAGAAGAAGGGGGTTGTGCGGGCGAATCCATCATGTGAAGTGCCGCCATTCTAAGACGACAGAACTGGATGGATGCCTCAAGACCTGTTAATGCGTTCCGCTTGCCCCTGCGGCTATTTTGGCAATGAATAGCCCTTTTCCCGCAGCAGCCTGAAGGTGGCGTCAAGCACCTCCGGGTCAAAGAGCGTGCCGCGCCCCCGTTCGAGTTCGACCAGCGCCGCATCTACCCCCAAGGCCGGCCGGTAAGGCCGGTGCGCGGACATCGATTCGAGTACGTCGGCCACCGCCAGCACCCTGGCCTCTGGCAGGATATCGTCGCCCTTGAGCCCGCGCGGATAGCCACTGCCATCCAGCCGCTCATGGTGCTGGAGAATCACCTCGGCCACGGGGAAGGAAAAAGGCACGTCTTTCAGGATTTCGTAGCCGGCCTGCGCGTGAGCCTTGACCAATTCCATTTCCGTGGGCGTCAAGCGCCCCGGCTTGGAAAGAATCTCCGCCGGCACCCCAATCTTGCCGATGTCGTGCACCAGGCCGATCATCTCCAGCGCCTGGCAGTGCTCCTCGGACCAGCCCATCTCGCGGCCGATCACGCCCGCGATCAACCCGACACGCCGTTCATGACCCGCCGTGTACGGGTCACGCAGGTCAATCATGTTGGAGACCGCCTGGAGCGTGCCGCGCATCGATACCTCCAGCTGTTTCACATAGCTGGCAATCTGTTCCTCGGCGTGCTTGCGCTCAGTAATGTCCTGCACCATCACGATCACGGCAACCTGACCATCCCAATCGCCCAGAGTGGCATGCAGGCCCAGTTCGATCAGCATGCCATCCTTGCGGCGCAAGGGGATGGAAATCGTCACATTACGTTCTCCAGCCAGCAATGTTGCCTGCGCATCATGAACCTGCTGCCGGGCCTGCGGGCTCACCCCGATGACATTGAGCAGGTCCTTGCCGATCAGCTCATCGGCCGACCAACTGACAATCTCGCAAAAGCGCGGGTTGGCATAAACCAGCAGATCGTCGCGAACCACATAAATGCCGGTAATGGTCTGCTCGATCATGCCGCGGAAATGCTGTTCACTCTCGCGCAAAGCCTGCTCGCCACGACGAATTTCGGTCAGATCGGTCCAGGCGATGATCGCATCGCCACCGATGACAGTCATAGTGCCGCGTGCGATGCGCTCGCTGCCGTCCTTGCAGCGCAGCCTGAGTTCCGGGGACTGAACCGGCTCCCCCGAAATTCTTGCCGCCTCCAGGTCCTGCGGCCAATGCGCGTTGATTTGCCGGCGCACCTCCGGATCGGCGTACACATGGCTCAGCCAGTCTTCCTCCGTGACGATGTCCTGTAGCGCATAACCCAGCCACTGTTGGTGGGCCCGATTGATCGCACGCAGGACGCCGTTCGAAAGCGACTGTATCTGCATCGGGGTCGGCGACGCCTCGAACACCTCGCTGAAACGGAATTCCGAATCGGATGCACGTTGCTCCGCAACTTCCCGCCGCTCGTTCACCGTGATGCCGTTGAGGGCGAACGCCAGATCAGCAGCCATCTCGTTGAGCAGGTTCAGCTGGGCCTGGTCGAAGGCATCTGGTCCCTGTGTGTACAGGCCCACGACGCCGAACAGCCGGCCTTCGCGCAGCAGCGGCAGGATCGCCCTTTCGGTCATGCCATGTGCGCCCAGATAGTTCAGCCACGTGTCCTGCGGTCCGGCAGGCGGCAAGGTCGACCAGATCACCTCGCCCTTGCGAAAATCATTGATTGCCTGCCCGAACGGGCTTTGGGGGTCTGCCAGCACCGCGCCGAGTTCGGCCAATTTTTCGACATCGATGCCATGCGAGTGAACAACGCGCAAAGGCGTGACACCGGTCTCGGATACCGCGATAAACAGCATGGGAAAGGCGCCGTGCCGGATCAGCGCATCAAACACGCGGCCCAGCAATTCGTCATCGCTGCGGCATCGCACAATCGCCCGGTTGGTGGCGCTGAGCATGTCATAGAGGTAGGTCAGGCGCTTGACCTGCATGCCGGCCTGAATCCGCTCAATCGCCTCACCAATGCGCTGCGCCACTGTATTCAGCAGCTCGCGCTCCTCCGGCAGGAAGGGATCGCTGTTCAAGTGCAACTCGTCTGGGTAGCAGACCCTGAGCGTTCCGACGGTCTGGCCATTGACTCGCAAGCCGAACTCAAGGTATCGGGTGCCGGATGGCGAACCAGACGTGCCAAACGATCCCCAATCGCTCGTAATGGCGGCACTGGCATGCTCCGGGTACAGAAAAGCTGGCGGCAGCTCTTTCACCACGCCCGACAACAGGCCGGGGATGTCAAGGTCGTGTTTTTCGATCAGGTTGGAGATGGCATACAGGCAGCGCAACTCCTTGATGCGCTCGCCCAGGTTGTGCACCAGCAACTCGCGCTCGGCAGCCAGCCGCTTGCGTTCGGTGATGTCGCGCACCACCTGCACATGGCTGCGATGATTCCCCTCAATCGCAAACGGCGCCACACTGCACTCCACGGCGCCAGCCGTACCACCCCGGTCGATTTCGACCGAAAACAAGGACTCTCCACGGGCGATGCGGGCACACACCGGACAGTCCTCGGGGCGCACATCGGGCGCATGGAACAGCGAATGCAGCGGGCGGCCAATCAGATCTTCCGGCGGCATGCCGGCATAACGGGCAGCCGCCCGGTTGGCCTGGCGAATCAGGCCATCATCATCCAGGATCACGAACGTCGGATCCGGCACGGCGTCGTAGGTGCTGGCCGTGCGCGAAAGCATGCTGAAGGGTTCGCGCAGGGTGCTTTGCACCAGCGCGAGGTAAACAAACCAGTAGGCGAATATCTTGAAGATGTGTCCAATCAAATTGGCTTCACCATAGACGCTGACATAGCGCGTGAAAGCCAGCTCGGACAGGATCATCGCCACCAATGCCACCTGCATGTTCAGGAACAGGCTGGGGGACATCTGCAGCCTCTGCCGCCACAGCCGCACAGCGCTTGCGGCCAGCATCACGATGATCACGTACTCGGCATCAATCTTGAACGCCGTCAGACCCTGCCCTTCAATGAACGCAGCAGGAAAGGTGCCGGAAAAAATCCACAAAGTGACGGCCAACGCCGTCAGCCCGAAACCGGCGTGCAAATACCCGATGCGAACATTGCGGCGCAGGAACAGAGGAGAACCCAGAAGCGCCAGGGCCTGGATGAAACGCGCAGCAACCCAGAGCTGCGTAGGGAGGTTGGCATCGTCCGGACCGAAAAGATGCATGCCCTTGTACGCCAGCGTATGCACCAGATCGAGTACCGCACACCACCCGATAGCCACCGCCACATAGACGGTAAAGTGATTGCGGGTGAAATGCCGCGAAGTCGAAGCCACGACCAATGCCGTGAGCGCAATGATGATGGAAAACAGTTCGACCAGGGTGTGAAACAGCAGGTAATTGACCCGGCTGGCCGCCACGCAAATGCCGGATATGACGACGGGCGTCACCAGCAGGCGCAGGACCGTTTTAAGTGGAGGGATGCGGACTTCCGGGACAAGCGTTGTGGAATCGACCAAGTCGCTATCGTTGTTCACATGGACTTCCTTTGCTGCGTTCAGCCTATTTTGCTGCCATCTGACGACAAACCGGCAATTTCTTTAACTCCGCTCATGGTAGAACGAATTGGCATGCTAATCATCAATAGCGCTAAAAGCGCCGAAGCTAAAATTGCACATTTGTCAACACTTGGATACCCCCCGCTCAAAGTACCGGGGGGTGTTTTGTATTTGTAAGACCGATGGACCTGCCCAAACTTCAGATCAGCAAGCGCTACACCCTGCCCCGCCCCGTGGGCTCAGCCGATGCCCTGCTGCTCGCACAGCTCGGGCAAAGGGAAAAGTCCAGCGGCAGGCTCACGGCCATCGTCACGGCCGATGCCACCGACGCCCAGCGCCTGATTGACGAAATTGCGTTCTTCGCGCCGGACCTGCGTTGCGTGCTGTTCCCCGACTGGGAAACCCTGCCCTACGACACTTTCTCACCGCACCAGGACCTGATCAGTGAGCGGCTGGCCACCTTGTGGCGCATCAGCCAACGTAAAAAAGAGACGGGCGCCGATGTGGTCATCGTGCCTGCCACCACCGCGCTGTATCGGCTGGCGCCGCCCAGTTTTCTGGCGGGCTACACCTTTCAATTCAAGGTCAAGCAGAAGCTGGACGAAGCCAAATTCAAGGCCCAGTTGACCTTGGCCGGCTACAGCCATGTGACCCAGGTGGTCAGCCCGGGCGAATACGCGGTGCGCGGCGGACTGATTGACCTGTTCCCGATGGGCAGCGCCGTGCCCTACCGCGTTGATCTGTTTGACGACGAAATCGACAGCATCCGCACCTTTGACCCCGACAGCCAGCGCAGCCTGTACCCCGTGCCCGAGGTCCGCCTGTTGCCGGGCCGCGAATTCCCGATGGACGACGAGGCCCGCGCCCGCTTTCGCAGCCGCTGGCGTGAGCTGCTGGAGGGCGACCCCACCAAAAGCCGCATCTACAAAGACATCGGCAACGGCGTCGCCACCGCCGGCATCGAGTACTACCTGCCGCTGTTCTTTGAAGAAACCGCCACCGTCTTTGACTATCTGGGTGCCGATGCCACGGTGGTGCTGCATGGTGACCTGGAGCCGGCCTTCCAGCATTTCTGGCAAGACACCAAAGAACGCTACCGCCTGGTGCAAGGCGACCCCGAGCGCCCCGCCCTGCCGCCGGAGGCCCTGTTTTTAAGCACGGAGCAGTTTTATGCCCGTGCCAACGAATATGCACAGTTGGCGATTCGGCCTGCTATTGAAGATGTAGCAGACAACACACAGTTCCAAAGGCTGGACGACCTCAGCGTGGTGCGTGGTTCAGACGATCCACTGGCACGCCTGAAAGAACACATTCGCCACACGACCCAGCGCGTTCTGGTGTTGGCCGAAAGCGAAGGCCGTAAAACCAGCCTGCTGGATTTTCTGCACACCAGCCACCTGAGCCCGCCTTCGTTTGACTCGCTGGCGGAATTCCAAAACAGCGATGAAAAGGTCGGCATTGCCACCTCATCCCTGAACACCGGTTTCGCCTGGCTGGAAGCGGGCATCGACTTCGTCACCGAAACCGAACTCTTCGCCGCCGGTCCCACCACGCGCCGCCGCAAAAAGCAGGAGCAGGTCAGTGATGTCGAAGCGCTGATCAAAGACCTGAGCGAACTCAATATCGGCGACCCGGTCGTTCACTCCTCTCACGGCATTGGCCGTTACCGGGGCTTGATTAACCTCGACTTGGGCAACAAACTGGCCAACGGCGACCCCGAAATGCAGGAATTTTTGCATCTCGAATACGCCGACAAAGCCACCCTGTATGTGCCGGTCAGCCAGCTGCAATTGATCAGCCGCTACACCGGCGTGAGTCCCGACGAGGCGCCGCTGCACCGCCTGGGCTCCGGCCAGTGGGAAAAAGCCAAGCGCAAGGCCGCCGAGCAAGTGCGCGATTCAGCCGCCGAATTACTGAACATTTACGCCCACCGCGCCGCCCGCGAAGGCCATGCTTTCCGCTACTCGCCGAGTGATTACGAAACCTTCGCCAACGACTTCGGCTTTGAGGAAACGCCGGATCAAAGTGCCGCCATTCACGCCGTCATTCAGGACATGATCAGCCCGCGCCCGATGGACCGTCTGATCTGCGGCGACGTCGGCTTTGGCAAAACCGAGGTGGCGCTACGTGCCGCCTTCATCGGCATCACCGGCGGCAAGCAGGTGGCGTTTTTGGCGCCGACCACCTTGCTGGCCGAGCAGCACTACCAGACGCTGGTGGACCGCTTTGCCAAATGGCCGGTGAAAGTGGCCGAAATGAGCCGTTTCCGCTCGGCCAAGGAAATCACTGCCGCCATGAAAGGCATTGCCGACGGCACCATTGACATTGTGGTGGGCACGCACAAACTGCTGAGCAAAGACACCCATTTCAAAGATTTGGGCCTGCTCATCATTGACGAGGAGCACCGTTTTGGCGTGCGCCACAAGGAGCAAATGAAAGCCCTGCGCGCCGAGGTCGATGTGTTGACGCTCACCGCCACGCCCATTCCCCGTACCCTTGGTATGGCGCTGGAGGGCCTGCGTGACTTGAGCGTGATAGCCACCGCGCCGCAACGCCGCCTGGCCATCAAAACTTTCGTCCGCACCGAAGGCAACGGCGTGATCCGCGAAGCCGTGCTGCGCGAGCTCAAGCGCGGCGGCCAGGTTTACTTCTTGCACAACGAGGTCGAGACCATCGAGAACCGCCGCGCCATGCTGGAAGAACTGCTGCCCGAAGCCCGCATTGCCGTCGCCCACGGCCAGATGCCGGAGCGCCAGCTGGAGGCCGTGATGCGCGACTTTGTGGCCCAGCGCTTCAACCTGCTGCTGTGCTCCACCATCATCGAGACCGGCATTGACGTCCCCACCGCCAACACCATCGTCATGAGCCGGGCCGACAAGTTCGGTCTGGCGCAATTGCACCAGCTGCGCGGCCGCGTCGGCCGCAGCCACCACCAGGCTTATGCCTATTTGATGGTGCCCGATCTGGAAGGCCTGACCAAACAGGCCAGCCAGCGGCTCGATGCCATCCAGCAAATGGAAGAGCTGGGGTCAGGCTTTTACCTGGCGATGCACGATCTGGAAATTCGCGGTGCCGGTGAAGTGCTGGGTGAAAACCAGAGCGGCAACATGCTGGAAGTCGGCTTTCAGCTCTACAACGAAATGCTGTCCGAAGCGGTGCGCTGCCTGAAAGCGGGAATAGAACCTGATTTGCTCAGTCCGCTCAACGTCACCACCGACATCAACCTGCACGCCCCGGCGCTGTTGCCGGATGACTACTGCGGCGACGTGCATTTGCGCCTGTCGTTCTACAAAAAGCTCGCCACCGCCAAAAACACCGACCAGATCGACGCATTGCTGGAAGAGATCGTGGACCGCTTCGGCAAGCTGCCCGCCCAAGCGCAAACGCTGATCGACGTGCACCGCCTGCGCGTCATCGCCAAGCCTTACGGCGTGCTGAAGGTCGATGCCGCCCCCGGCGTGATTACCATCACCTTCAAGAAAAACCCGCCGATTGACCCGATGCGCATCATTGAGATGATCCAGAAAAACAAACACATCAAGCTGGCAGGTAGCGAGAAGCTGCGCATTGAGCGCGCGCTGCCGGAGACCAAAGACCGGGCGCAGATGGTGCGGGATGTGCTGCGGGGACTGGGTCAGCCGGTGGCGACGGTGTGATTTTCTACTTGGCATATGCCAAGGCATAGGCTAAACTTGACATCACCCAACGCCCTTGGAGAATCATCATGCCCATTGCTTCCGAAAAAACCGCTGACTATCTGGTGGAAACCCCGGCCCGCCACGTCCGCCTGTTTCGCAACGGGGCGAACCAGGCCGTGCGGATTCCCAAGGAATTTGAGTTGCCGGGCAAAGAGGCTGAAATTCGACAAGTAGGAAACACGCTTGTGATCACGCCCATTGAGACAGCAAAAGGCTCGCTACGGGAGCTGCTTGATTCCTGGGAGCCGATGGAAGAAGATTTTCCTGATGTCGATGAAGGATTGCTGCCACTCGACGACATCGTGCTATGACCAGCACGATGGCCCAACCCAGATGGCTACTGGACACCAACATTCTCTCCAGGGTCATCAAATACCCGCACGAACTATTGGGCCAACGACTGCGGGACCTGTTTGACCAACAACCCGGTGCACTAGTGACCAGCATGGTCGTTGAATGTGAGCTCATGTTTGGCGCAGCACGCGTCCAATCAACCGTGCTTCCCAAAAAGATCACCGACCTTCTCCTGTTCATACCCGTGTTGGCGCTGGAACAAAACGTGGTTCAACACTACGCCACCATCCGCACCCATTTGGAGAAAGCGGGCACCCCCATCGGCCCCAACGACACTTTGATCGCCGCCCACGCCCTGGCGCTCGATTGCACACTGGTCACCGACAACGAAGCCGAATTCTTGCGCGTGCCGGGTTTGAGGGTGGAGAACTGGCTTTTTCCGACTGCATAACAAAATGACGGCTAGCCCCCGCCAATCGTGCGTAAGATGCTATTAAAAATAGAGCATTCATCTTCCTTCATCCATGTACCCTAAAACTGCAACCACTGGTAGCAGAAATAACGCAATAATGTAGCTTGATACATTGATAACAAATATCCTTCGATCATGACTATTTCAGCGCCTCACTCAACGTCTTCAGCAAAACCACAGCAGTTGCTTTTGCGTTTGCCAGACGACTTGGCCCAGCGCTTCGCGCAAGTGGTTCCTTCACGCCAACGCAGCCGTTTTTTGCTGGATTTACTGCGTTCTGAGCTTGATCGTGAAAGTCTGGCCTTGGCGCGGGCAGCAAAGACGCTGACGGAACTGGAGTCGGGTCAACCCAACCTGGCAACAGAAACTGCGCAGTGGGTTGATGCCTCACTCACAACGGACGACGATACCGATTTCAATGCCGAAGAGTTTGAACGCGAGTTCGCCAAAGCACAGACCAGCGCGCAAAATACATGAGCGCCACTATTGCGCGAGGCGACGTTTACTGGGTAGAGCTCGACCCCACACGCGGTGCGGAAATAGCCAAAACCCGCCCTTGTTTTGTTCTATCCGCCACCGAAATCAACCAACACCGAAAAACCGTCGTCGTCATCCCGCTGACCACGACCACAACCCCCGCCGCTCCACCGCTGCTGATCGCCGTTCCCTCAACAGGGGCCACGAGCAAAGCGCGCATAGAACATATCCGCGCAGTTGATAAAAGCCGTCTGCAACGCAAGCTCGGCAAGCTAAGCACCCAAGACCTGCACGCGGTTGAAGATGCGTTGCGCCGCGTATTGCGCTTGCCAAAGGACTGAATCAAAACTCCAATCGCTGATTAGAGAAATTAGATTTATAACAAATCGACCTCAAACCACCGCCGACCTTTCGTAAGCAGCTATCAAAACAAGAGCAACTAAAACGTCATGAACCACCTCACATTTTTAAAAGGCGCCCAGCCATGAAATTTCAATTTACTCGACTAGGTGCCATTGATGAAGCCACTATTGAACTGGCGCCGTTGACCGTTATTTGCGGGCTCAACAACACCGGCAAGACCTATGCAACTTACGCAATTTACGCACTCTTATCCACATGGCGCCAATTGATCGACTGGGAGGTCAACCGTAGCGACATGAATCAGCTGTTCAACAACGGCACCATTTCTATTGACCTTGACGATAAATTTTTGAAGCTATGGCCTGAAATAAAGGAACGAAGCAGCAAAAAATGGTTGTCCTACCTTCCTCGGGCACTAGGAGCGCCAGCAGACCGTTTCAAAGAAACTCAAATTGCTTTTGATTTTGAGTTGGACAGCACCTGGAAAGAGGCTCCATTTAAAAAGGAACTCCGCAGTGAGCAGGGCAAAATTCTATTTACCGCTGAAAAAGCCGGAGGCAGCAGCATCATCGAATTTGCAGCGCTCAAAGATAACGACCAAGGAGAATTCCCCCGTTTTGCACTTGAAGATTTTGTTAGTCAAACTCTTCTGGAGGCTGTCTTGATTCCTTACTTCCCACCCGTCTTCATGGCCAGCGCAGAGCGCACGGGAGCAGTCATCTTCAAAGAAGAACTGAATTTGACTAAAAACAAAATCGTTAACTTTTTGGCCACGATGGATTCAAACAAAAACGAGTTGCATCCGGGCAAACTGTTTGAAGCCATTTACAAGGACGGCTACCCCCTGCCTGTTGAAAACAATGTCCAATTCGTCAACCGTTTCGGGTCTATAGAAGGTCGCTCCAGCCCACTGCTCGACGCACACCCAACGCTTACCGCAGATTTTGAAAACATCGCTGGCGGCAGATACGAAACCAATAAAGAGGGCGTCACTCACTTTGTGCCGCAAGGCAGCAAAACGAAACTTCGGTTGAGCGAAGCATCCAGTGCAGCGCGCAGTTTGGTTGTTATCTGGTATTGGCTCAAAGCCCAGGCTGACACTGGTCACATGCTGATGGTCGATGAGCCCGAATTGAACCTGCACCCGGTAAGCCAACGTGCATTTGCCCGCTTTCTAGCCAAACTGGTTAATTTAGGTGTCAAGGTACTTATCACCACACACAGCGACACCATGTTGCGTGAGTTCAACACATTGATCATGTTGGCACGCAATCTGGAGCACATTAATAAAGCTCGCCAACACTATGGCTATGCTGCCGATGAATGCCTGGCGACAGACAAAATTCGTCTGTATGTCGCCAACGGCAAGCCGCTTACAGCAGGTGGACGTGCAAAAAAAGGGGCGATTTCGACGTTGGAAAGCCTCATCCCGGATGAAAAACTAGGCTTGGCGGCAGCCATCTTCGATAACACCATTAACGAGATGGGTGAGATACAAGACGCTGTGCGTTATGGAGCCATTTAATGGCTACAGGCGTCACGTTTGAGGCGATCAAATCGCTACTGCACAGCCACAAACTTCAAAACTGCAGCGGCGGAACGCTCAGCATCAGGGAAAAAGACAGCAAAGCAACCCTGCGCTCAGTGCATATCGACGGCATTGGAACCTCGGCATTTTCTATTGCCTACGATGAATGCAAATTTCCTGGAGACGCACTTTTTGCGCCGCATGACTCACTGCACCGCGCCTGCGATGCCATTGCATTTTGCGAAGTTGAAGGCGAACCCTTCATCATGTGCATAGAGCTGAAATCAAGTCCACCGACACGTCACGAAGTAGCCCAGCAATTCCGAAGCGCCCATTGTTTTCTAGATTACTTGAACGCCTTACTCATCAATTATTGCAAATGCGGGCCAATTCATCAGTGGCCGCGCCGCTACTTTGTTTTCCATGACCAAGGTGCGACCCCCTTAGCCAAACGCACCTCAAGAGAGGCGCATAACAACACGTCTCCCGAAACGGCCTTGTTTATCCCCACGCATACCGGTGCCAAAACCTACGTGCGCCAGCTTTTGGACAAACCCGTATGACCATAAAAGAGGCCAACTTGCTGCAAAGCCTTGAGCACCTGAGCGCGGCCCAACTGCGCCGCCTGCTCACAGAGCAACTGACAAAACAAAAACTGGGGCTGTATTGGGAGAGCAGCGCCATTGAGCGGGATGCGGCGCTGAACGCCAACATCGTGCTGCCACGCCTGAGCGAAGCGGATTCGCATGGTTTGGACAAAGTTGCCGGGCTGGGCTCGCCGAACCTGATCATTGAGGGCGACAACTTTGACAGCTTGCGCCTGCTCAAAAGCACGCACGCCGGGAAAGTCCGCGTCATCTACATTGACCCGCCTTACAACACCGGCAACAAGGACTGGGTTTACAACGACCACTACGTCGGCGTGAACGACCGCTGGCGGCACAGCCAGTGGCTGGAGTTTTTGTACCAGCGGCTGATGCTGGCCAAAGACCTGCTGACGCAAGACGGTGTGATCATGGTCAGCATCAACGACGAAAACCGGGCGCGGCTGGAGTTGTTGATGGATGAGGTGTTTCCAGGGCGGAAACTGGGCTCGTTCGTCTGGAAAACGCGATCCGGCTCCAATGATGAACAAGCTCTGTTTTCGGTCGATCACGAATACGTGTTGGTTTACGGACAACTCTGCTTCAAATTTCGCGGAGAAGATAAAGATTTCGCACAATACAAAAACCCGGACAACGACCCGCGTGGCCGTTGGAAAACGGGCGATTTAGGCAAAGGTCACACGAGAATTGAACGACCCAACGCCTACTACCCAATTCAAAATCCGAAAACCGGCGTCTGGTATCCATGCAACCCTGCGGTGGTGTGGCGGTTTGCCAGTGAAAGCCGCGTGGAGGACACATCTACACTTCGCGCCAAGAGCATGGAGCAGTACATTCGCGAAGACAAGGTGATCTTCCCCAACGAAAAAACCGAGCGAGTGGAAATTTGGGAAACTAAACAAGCTTTGCTTGATGCGATCAAGGCCGGCGACGTACCTGTTCGCCCAAAAACAAAAACCCCGTTACTCACCGCAGATTTGCCCGATTTGGATTATTGGGTTGGCAAGCCAGTAGGCTTTGGGCGCCCGTGGTTCAAGCGCCATCTAAACGACGTTCAAAGCGATTTACGCCCGGTATCGAGTTGGATTCGTGGCGCAACCGAAGCAGAAAACGATACTGACTGGGCGCTAACTTTGATGTCGCAACGCAGCGGCACCGGCGAGCTATCGGTGAATGAACTGCTTGGAAAAAATGCATTCCCTTACCCCAAGCCGCTTTCCCTCATCCAAGGCCTGCTCGCCCAAGCCACTCGCCCCGGCGATACCGTGCTCGATTTTTTTGCGGGCAGCGGCACCACCGGCCACGCGGTGCTGGCCCTCAATGCGCTGGAGCCAGAGCAGCCCCCGCGCAAGTTCATTCTGTGCAGCAGCACCGAGGCCACAGCCAAAGAGCCAACCAAGAACCTGTGCCGTGACGTGTGCGCGGCACGCATCAGCAAAGTGATCGAGTCCGACACCACCTTGGCCCACAACAGCTTTGCCTACCTGCAACTCGACAAACTCGCCCCCGGTGATGCGCCGTTTGACTCCAGTTGTGCGCAAGCCTTTCAGCTGCTCACCCTGCGTCTGGGGCAGGTGGCGCGGCCCGTGCCCGCCACGGACCGGGGCGTCAAAGTGCTGGTGCAAAACGAAGGCAATGGCCTGTTGACGGTGCTGTGCCACAAACTCACCCGCGCCACGCTGGAGGCGCTGGCGGCCCTGCCGGGGCGGCAACTGCGCGTCTATTCGACAAGGCCCGCCACGGTGAGTGCGTATTTCCAAACGCTGGGGCGCCCGGTGGAGAGTTTGTCGCTGGCGCGGGCTTTGCTGCAAGGCCAGCAGAGTCGGCGGGTTCGCCGCAAGCCGCTGGCTGCCTCGCCCGAGACGCCCTCAGTCGCTATTGATTCAATAGCTGCTCACGCTATAGATACGGGGGCTATCAGCCTAAAAGGCTATAAAAACATGACAAATACTCCCCAGGAAGGCAGCGCACCATGAGTACAAACCACCTCATCACGGCGCCGCAGTCTGCGGGCTTTGCACCCAAAGAATTCCAGGCCCGCATCATCAACGGCGTGTGCGAGGCTCTGGCCAGCCAGCCGCGCCCGCCCTGCTTGTTGCGCAGCCCCACGGGTTCGGGCAAGACCTTTATCCTGACCAAAATTCTGGAACGCGTCAGCCAAAGCAACGATGTGCTGTGGCTGTGGTTTGTGCCTTACGTCAATCTGGTGGCGCAAACGGTCGATACGCTGGACAGCCAGTCCACCGAGACCGGGCTGATTGCCAAGCACCTGAGCGTGGCGCAAAACGAGGCGCCCGAGGCGGGCCATGTGCTGATTTCTACCGTGCAGGGAGTGGCCAGCGCCAAATCGCACAAGGCGGGCTATACCGACAAGCTCAATGACGAGGTGCGCAGCCTGGCCGCCTACTTTGCGCTGGCGCGCGCCCGCGGGCTTGAAATCGGTCTGGTGGTGGATGAGGCGCACATTGCGCTGCACACGGCCACCGAGTTTGGCAAGTTCGTCAAGTGGCTGAAAGCAGACTATTTGCTGATGGCCAGTGCCACGCCCAAAGATGCGCCGCTCAATGCCTTTATTGCCAGCGCGGGCAACATTGCTTTCAAGGCGTTCAGCGTGAGCCGGGCGGATGTGGTGGCAGAACGGCTGAACAAGCCGTGGCTGCAAACCGTGATTTACCCCATGAGTGACTCCATGCAGAGCATCACCGACTTGAAGTTAACGGTGCTGCGCCGTGCCTGGCGGTGCAACCAGCAGATTGCGCAACTGCTCAAAGCACGCGGGCTCTCGACCGTTCCGCTGCTGCTGGTGCAGGTGGCCAATGGCGAGGACGCCATTCGCGAAGCCTATGATTTTTTGAGCAAGGAACTGGCAATTGCCCCCAATGCCATTGGCATGCACTCTGCCGATGATCCCGACCCGGTGATGATGGCGGCGATTGCGGTCAACACGGCCATTGAGGTGCTGATTTTCAAACAGTCAGCGGGCACAGGCTTTGACGCGCCGCGCGCTTTTGTACTGGCTTCGACCAAGTCGGTGAACGATGAAGACTTTGCCATGCAGTTCATTGGCCGGGTGATGCGGGTGCCGGGTGAGTTGCAGCGGGCTTTTCCGGCGCCATACACCGCGCCCTCAGAGCTGGATACAGCCTATATTTTTCTGGCTAACGAGCTGTCACAAGCCGGTTTTGCCGAGGCAGCCGCGACGACCAAAGCGGTGATCTCGCAACTGGAGGGGCAGATTGAGGAGCTGGTGGCGCGGCCTACCGCACACGGGGGTATTTGCCTGAGTAACCATGTGACGAACCAGCCGCCCCTGGCCTATGACATTGGCTTGCTGCCCACCGTGGCGCCGGACGGCACAGTTCGGCCACCGGTTTTGCCTGCTGCGCCACTGCCTACTGGATTGGCGTCAGCGCCCCTTGCTCCTTTGATTGAGGTTGGTGCGACACACGAGATGTTTGGTTCGATGGCGCAAAGTGGCGAGTTTGACGCGCTCGATTCGATGGAGGCCACGAGCGGCAATCGCCCCGCCATCAAGCGCAACGCACCCGCCAACCGGACGGAACTGATGGCGGCGCTGGAGGCATGCAATCTGCGCGCTTATCCACGGCTGGCGCAAGTCGCGCTACGCGCCACGCCTGAGCAATTCACCACCGAGGTCAAGCCGGTGTTTGACGTTCTGGAACTCGACATTCGCGAAGCCGCCCGCGCCTTGCCCCTGTCAGACGAGGTCAAAAGCGTGGCAACACGCGCGGCCTTGAACTTGCTGACTGAGCGAGAAGTGCGCACCGAGTTGTTCAGCGGGGTGGTGAGCGCCGACGAAATCGTGCAGGTTGTCACCGACCGGGCTGCCTTGATGCTGCGTACCGAAGAGGCGCTGGAGGTCGTGGGGCTGGAAGAGCAGGATTTGATCGAGCTGGTTGACGAGCTGGCCAAGCGCCTGTTGCCTGAAATTGAACGCGCCCACGCCTACCGCGAAGATGCGGCGCGCCCCGAGCCCAAGCAATTGCGGACGCAGGCGCGCGATGCGGCTTGCTGGGTCATACACAAGCAATTACCGGAGTTGAAAGAGGTGTTGCAGGCGCAATGGGCTTCACAAGCGCGTGAAGTTCCCGCAGAGCGGCTGCCAGACGCGCTTTTAATGCCAGCAGGCAAAGCCCTGCTGCCGTCGAGAAAGAACATTTACGGCGTGCTTTTCCCGGAAAAAGATAGCGTGGCGCTGGCTGCAAACGCATTGCCTTTGGCCTCCCAGCCGTACTTTAAAAATGAAATTTATACCTTCGCACTCGACGCCCGTGGGCAAGCGGTTGGCGATGTCTTTGCGACGGCGCGGCTGGATGCGACTTATGAGTTCAACACGCAGGAGCTGGCCTTTGCCAAGGCGCTTGACCGGGCCGACTTTGTGGCTTGGTGGCACCGCAATCCACAAGGCAAGCCTTACAGCATTGGTTTGATGCGCTCAGACAGTCGCAACATGTTTTACCCTGACTTTGTGGTTTGTCTGCGTCACGAGCTCGACGAGGAGCCGTTGATACGTCTGATAGAAACCAAACATGACGTGAAAGATGCAAGTCGCAAGGCCAAGCATCAGTCCAAGGCCTATGGCAAGGTGTTGTTTTTGACCAAGGATGCAGAGCGCTTCAAAATTGTGGAGGACAACGGCAGCTTAGGCGAAGTCGTGAACTTTGAAGACCTAGCACGCCTGCGCCAGTGGATGCGTGATTCGGCACCAGCACCCATTAATTAATCGATCAAATAAGCCTCTAGCCCCCGTACTACCTGCGCAAGCAGCTATAAAATTAATAGCAACTAAATTTCCATGCAAGCTACTGAAATTGCCCCCGGCCTGGTTATCCAGCGCTTCACGCCGCCCTTGAACCTGAGCGACTTCAAGCTCATTGCATTCGACATGGACTCCACGCTCATCAACATCGAGTGTGTGGACGAAATCGCCGACGCGGTCGGCCGCAAGGCCGAAGTGGCGGCCATCACCGAGGCCGCCATGCGCGGCGAAATTACCGATTTCAAGGACAGTCTGCGCCGACGCGTGGCGCTGCTCAAGGGCGTCAGCGTGGCCAGCATGGAGCAGGTCTACCGTAAGCGCCTGCAACTCAACCCCGGCGCGGCGGACCTCGTGACGGCCTGCAAAAAGACGGGCATGAAAGTACTGCTGGTCTCGGGCGGTTTTACGTTTTTTGCCGACCGGGTGCGCGACCGTCTGGACATCGACTTCACGCGCTCCAATGTGCTCGAAATACAAAACGGCTTACTCACGGGCCGCATGCTTGACCAAGCCTGGGGCGACATCTGTGACGGTGCTGAAAAGCGCCGGATGCTGCTGCAAACCTGTGCCGAACTGGGCATCGCGCCGAAGCAAGCTATCGCCATGGGCGATGGCGCCAACGACCTGCCCATGATGGGCGAAGCCGGCTTGTCGGTGGCCTACCACGCCAAGCCCAAAGTGCGCGAGCAAGCGATGGTGGCGATCAACAGCGGCGGGTTGGCGCGTCTGCTTGAAGTACTGTTCTGAAATCAACCTTTTTTGGAGAAGATAACTATGAAAATTGAAACCATTGCCGTGCATGGCGGCTATACGCCGGACCCCACCACCAAAGCCGTGGCGGTGCCGATTTACCAAACCGTGGCCTATGCGTTTGACAATACCCAGCACGGGGCTGATTTGTTTGACCTCAAAGTGGCGGGCAACATTTACAGCCGCATCATGAACCCGACCAATGCGGTACTGGAAGCCCGCGTGGCGGCCATGGAGGGCGGCATTGGCGCGCTGGCGGTGGCCTCCGGCATGTCGGCCATTGCCTACGCGATTCAAACCATCACCGAGGCGGGCGACAACATTGTGTCGGCGTCCACGCTCTACGGAGGCACCTACAACCTGTTTGCCCACACCTTCCCGCAAATGGGGATTGAGGTGCGTTTTGCGGACTACCGCGATCCGGCCTCCTTTGCCAAGCTGATTGATGCCCGCACCAAGGCGGTGTACTGCGAATCGGTGGGCAATCCGCTGGGCAACGTCACCGACCTGGCAGCGCTGGCCGAGTTGGCCCATGCGCACGGCGTGCCGCTGATTGTGGACAACACCGTGCCCAGCCCGTATCTGTGCCGCCCGTTCGAACATGGCGCCGACATCGTGGTGCACTCGCTGACCAAATACCTCGGCGGCCATGGCACCACCCTTGGCGGCATCATTGTCGATTCCGGCAAGTTCCCCTGGGCCGAACACAAAGAACGCTTCAACCGTCTCAATGAACCCGACGTCAGCTACCACGGCGTGGTCTATACCGAAGCGCTAGGCGCCGCCGCCTACATTGGCCGCGCCCGTGTGGTACCACTGCGCAACATGGGCGCCGCCTTGAGTCCCCTGGCCGCATTCCAGATTTTGCAAGGCATCGAGACGCTGGCTTTGCGCATGGACCGCATTTGTGAAAATGCGCTGCGGGTGGCACAACACCTGAAATCGCACGCCAAAGTAGGCTGGGTCAATTACGCGGGTTTGCCGGACCATGCCGACCATGGCCTGGTTCAAAAATACATGGGCGGCCGCGCCTCGGGCATCATCAGTTTTGGGCTCAAGGCCAGCGACAGCCTGGAGGCCGGTGCCCGGTTTCAGGATGCGCTCAAGCTGTTCACGCGGCTGGTCAATATTGGCGACGCCAAATCACTGGCCTGCCACCCGGCCTCCACCACGCATCGCCAACTCAACGCGGCCGAGCTGGCCAAAGCGGGCGTGAAACCCGACATGGTGCGCCTGTCCGTCGGCATCGAGCATATTGACGATCTGCTGGAAGACCTGGAGCAGGCGCTGGCAGCCGTTTGATCCGATGATCAGGCCCGCTCCACAACGGGCCTGCCGGCCTGTACCGTAAAGCGGGCCAAAGTTTCAATCCGGGTGTCCTGACGGGTTACGTCATCCACCACCCGCAAGGTCGTGGTGAGCTGGCTGGGCGTGAACTCCACCACACCGTAACCTTTGCGTTGTGCGTCGGCAAATACAAAATGCGGGTTTTCGGCCAAGCGCTCGGCCGTTTTGGCATTGCCGCCCGAGCGCGAGGTGATGCTGGTGCCGCAAAACTCCACCCCCACGCTGGCGCTGCCCGGGTCGGCGTAATCGGCCTTGACGTGACCTACCCAGTTTTCGTGGACATCGCCACCCAGCAGCACCGGATTCACGACCGCGTGTTGGCGCAATGAATCGGTCAACCGGGTGCGGGCGGCGGGGTAGCCGTCCCAGCCGTCGTTCCAGAACGTCTGGCCGGGGCCCACTTTGAAATCACGCTGACCAAACAATGTTTGTTGGCCCAGCACATTCCAGCCCGTGTTCCGCGACTGGGGTTTTGCAAATTCGTCATACAGCCAACGCTCCTGCGGCAGGCCCAGCAAACTGCGCCTGGGCTCATGCCATTCGGGACAATTGGCCGGATTCACCGTGCTGGAACCCAATGCACCGCCCTTGCTGCAGGCCTGCGGGTCCTTGTATTGCCGGGCATCCAGCAGATACAAGGACGCCAGCTGGCCATATTGCAAGCGGGTGTAGATACGCGTCTCGGCGCCATTCAGCAGACCGGCCAGACCTTGCGTCAGCGTCGAGGCGCGAATCGGCATGTGCTCGTACCAGGCCTGGTAGGCGGCGGCCCGGCGTGCCAAAAAGTTGGCGGGTGAGGACGGGTCCGCATAACCACTGTCCCCCGCCTGCAAACCGGCGTAGTCGTTCTGGACCTCGTGGTCGTCCCAGGTCATCAACCACGGACAGGCGGCATGCATGGCCTGCAGATCCGCATCCCCCTTGTACAGCGCGTAGCGTTGGCGGTAGTCGTCCAGCGTCACAACCCAAGCACCCGTGGGGGTGCGCACTTTGCTGCTCTTGCCGGGGTATTCATAAATGTAGTCACCCAGAAACATCACGGCGTCCAGGTTTTCTTCGCGCATATGCCGCCAGGCGGTGAAATAGCCGTCCTCCCACTTCTGACAGGAGGCGTAAGCCAGACGCAGCCTGACTACTGCGGCATCCGGCTGCGGGAAGGTGCGCGTACGCCCCAGCGGGCTCACAAAATCGCCCGCCATGAAACGGTAAAAGTACCAGCGGTCGGCCGCCAGACCGGCCACCTCCGCATGCACCGAATGGGCCAGCTCAGAGCTTGCGATTGCCTGCCCGCTTTGCACGATGCGGGTGAATTTATCGTCGTGCGCGACCTCCCAGCGCACCGTGACCGGATCGCGCCCGAGGCCGGCAGCCGACAAGTCATGCACATGCAAGCGCGTCCACAACACCACTGAATCATGCGTCGGCGACCCACTGGCCACGCCCAGCGTGAAAGGATCGCTGGCAAAGCGGGGCTGGCTCCACGCGCTGCGCGGCAACCACATGGTCGCGGCACTGGCGCAAAGTAACTGGAGCAGACGGCGGCGGTTCTGCAATTCGGGATGGGTCATAGCGTTGTGAACTGCAAAAAATGCGGACGATCTCAGGTTTCGATGCCTGGTTTGTAATCCACTTCCTGTACGACCTTCCAGCGCCCTCCAAAAGCGGCCAGCAACAAGGCCAGGACCCCGCCGAAAACAACAATGCTCCAGACATGCAACCAGCCATTGTCAAAAGCACCAAACAGGCTCGCCCGGAACGCTTTGACCACCCAGGTGAACGGCAGCCACTCATGCACCGCCTGGAAAAAGTCGCCGGTCAGCTCAATCGGCATGACACCGCCACCGGCAGCCAATTGCAGGGTCAGTAACAACACCGCAAACAACTTGCCGGCCTCACCAAAAACACGCAACAACAGAAACACGACGGCCAAAAATGCCAGAGAAGCCATGACCATCGTCAACGCAAATGTCAGGTAGCTTGGCGCCCTGATGCCAAGCCCGAAAACCAGCATCAAAAACGTCAACAAGACCTGCATCAGCACCACCAGCGCAGGAATACCAAACTTGCCCAACACCTTTGCAAATCGAGGGGCGCCAGCGTGGTCAACCAGCAGCGTCCCCATGTTGAAAAGATAAGCGGTCATGACCGCCCCCAGCCACAAGGCCATCGCCACCATATTGGGCGCAAAGGCACTGCCATTGTTGGCAACCGGTGCCAGTACTTCCAGTGTTGGCTCCACGGAGTCCGCGAGTCCGCGTGCACTGCCATCCAGCTTGCCGATTGAGTCGGGTAAAACAGACGCCACCAGTTCAATTCCCGAGCGAAGTTTGGCCGCACCGTCCGTCAAGGTTTTGCCGCCCGCGGCAAAGGTGTCGAGTCGACTATCTTCAGGCAACTTCGCCGCCATGGTGTGAATGCCATCGCCCAAAGCACCCACCCCATCAATGAGCTTGCCGGTATTGGTCTCGGCTTTGGACGCGCCCCGCACAAGTCGCGCATTGGCTTCCAGCGCCGTCGACAACCCCTCTTTCAATTGCGAACCACCCGCCGCCAATTCTCCAGCCCCCTTGGCGATTTTTTCACCCACAATCAGAATGCCCTCGGTCTGCTCCTGCATGGACGTGGCACCCTCGGTCAGACTGGTGGCACCGGCCTGAAGCTGCTCCAGACCGGCACCCAGTTCGCGCTGGGCTGCGGTCAGTCGCTGGGTACCGGCTCTCAGTGCCTTCAGGTCGGCTTCTGCCGGGAGCTTGTCATCCATGCTTCGAATACCCGCGCCTATCTGTTTGAAGCCGGTACTCAACTGGGTCGCGACAACGCTGTATTTCGTCACGCCGACATTGAGGGTTTGAGCGCCAGAGCGTAACTGGGCAATGCCAGCTTTGAGTCGCTCCAGACTTTTCCCCGAACCGTCTGCCGTCACCAGGATCTGCTCCCAGCGCTTCTCGTTCAGGGTCTCGTTCACCTGGTGCCCCAGCTCCGCAGCAAACCGTCTTGCAAAGCCGGCTGCTGCGTAGTTATTGCCCTCGGACAAAACCACGGTGACCCGGCCGCCACCCGCATTAACGCCCGGCACCGCATTGGCGCTGAAGTCTTGCGGAATGATGATCGCAAAGGCCAGACTCCCAAGCCCGACCGCCTGTCGGGCCGCCTGGGCGTCAATCATGGGACGGAATCCGAAGCTTGCCGACTGAATCAAACCCGCCGTCAGCTCCGCCCCGACATTGACCACGCGACCCTGGTAGGTAATACCGGCGTCAAGATTGACAATGGCTACCGGCAGGGCATTGGTCTTGGCGTTGGGGTCCCATACGCTGGAGAGGTAAATCAGCGCATAAACCGCCGGCACCGCAGCAATGGCAAAGACGGCAAGACCCAATCGCGGAAACCGCCGAAACAACAGGAAGTCAGTTTTGGCAATACGCCAGATCGACTGGCAAAATTTATTCCGGTAATTGGCAATGCGCATAAACCGGATTGTGCTTGGCTTTCAGCCCAATCCTAGTAAGCGCACCGCGTTGTCTTTCAAAATGCCGGGCATCACCTCCGGCCTGAAGCCGGCCTCCTCAAAATCCTTCATCCAGCGATCGGGCGTGATGAGCGGATAGTCACTGCCGAACAGGATGCGGTCCTTGAGCAGCGTGTTGGCATATTGCACCAGCTGCTTGGGGAAATACTTGGGGCTCCAGCCGCTCAGGTCAATCCAGACATTGGGCTTGTGCGTGGCCACGCTCAGGGCCTCGTCCTGCCACGGGAAACTGGGGTGGGCCATGACGATCTGCATATCGGGGAAGTCAATCGCCACGTCGTCCAGGTGCATCGGGTTGCTGTACGCCAGCCGCAAGCCGCCGCCGCAGCGCATGCCACTGCCAATGCCGCTGTGTCCGGTGTGAAAGATGGCGGGCAACTTGTATTCATTGATCACCTCGTATATCGGCCAGGCCATCTTGTCGTAGGGGTGATAGCCCTGCACCGTGGGATGAAACTTGAAGCCCTTGATGCCGAACTCCTCGATCAGACGCCGGGCCTCACGCGCAGGCGCCCAACCTGGTCGGCATGGTGAATGCAATGGAAAAAAGAGCACTGATTATCCGGCGCCCCCCTCCCCATGACGGCCGAGCCATGGGTCTGCACCTGACCGCCAGCGGGGAAAAAATGATGAAGAATGCGGAAAAAACCGCAGCCCAGCTCGAGATGGAGACAACCTCCCGCTTAAGCGCCGCAGAGCGCAAGACCTTGATGCAGTTGCTGAAAAAGATCTACAAGTAGCCCGCTGCGACGCCCCAACAGCCTATTTCTTCCGTTTTTGATACGTATTGCGTGCCCTGACAGCTATGAAACTTGTAGCAGACTCCAATCTGCGCTATAGTTTCGTGTCGCACCGGGAAACTGCAGGTATCAAAGACTGATGCCACGCCAGGTTAAAACACCCCGGTGATCAACCAATGCTTTCAGGAGAGTCGTTCAATGAGTTCCAAAGAAAATGCCGCAATCGGTCAACTGCTTGGGTTATTGGAGTCCCGTTACGCCATCCGGGTATTGTGGGCTTTGAAGGATGGCCATGCCCAGACCTTTCGATTATTGCAAGACAGCGTTGGCGGCATTACCCCCAACACACTGAACACCCGTATCAAGGAATTGCGCGAAGCGGGTCTGGTCACACATGGCAACGAAGGCTATGTTGCAACGTCTTCGGGCGCCGACCTGCTCAAACGGCTGGCCGACCTCCCGGCATTTGCGGCTAAATGGGCGGCCAATCAGGCCAAAAAGGCCACTTAAATACCCCGTCAGTCACCGCGCCACAAAAACCTGTGAGTTGCGTGGCCCGGCGTCGAGAAGACAGGTCAGACCTGTCTTTTTTTTGCTGCTGCTTTTCAGGCCACTGAGCCGGCTCATGCACCGCTAACAAACATCGGATGCCATGCTCTGCTGGCATAATTTAAGCTTTTCTGGGTATAGCCCTTATCAAGCAAGCGCACCCAGCTATCTATTTAATAGCACACAAGGATTTCCAAATGACTACCACCCCATCTGGTCTGCAATATGAAGATTCCGTTATCGGCACGGGTCCCGAAGCAAGCAAGGGCCAAAGCGTCACTGTTCACTACACCGGCTGGCTCTACAACGACGGCGTTCAAGGTGCCAAGTTTGACTCCAGCAAAGATCGTCATGATCCGTTTGTCTTTTCGCTGGGCGCCGGTATGGTGATTCGCGGCTGGGACGAAGGCGTGGCAGGCATGAAGGTCGGAGGGGTGCGTACCCTCATCATCCCGGCAGCACTGGGTTATGGCGCACGTGGCGCGGGCGGTGTGATTCCACCCAATGCCACCTTGAAGTTTGAGGTCGAACTGCAGGGCGTTTCCAACTGATCTGCTCCGTTGCAGCGCGCCGACCCGGTCGTCCAGCGGAGCGCCCGGGCGTTTTTTTTAGGCGCCCTTAATCCGCTCTTGAATTGCCAGCGCACGCCCCCATTTAAGGGGCTTAGTACTTGAAATTTGGCTTATCCGCATGTCTGAAACCAATCCAAACCAACCTAACCCAACGTCTGCCGGCTACCAGAGCATTGAAGAGATGGTCGCCGCCCAGTCCACCCGCGAGTCCGATGCCTTATCACGGGCGCAGGCCGATTTGGCAGAGTTGCAAGCCAAGAGCGCCGATCTCGCAGACCAGTTCCTTCGGGCCAAAGCCGAGGCGGATAACGCCCGCCGCCGGGCCGAAGAAGAAATCTCGAAGGCCCGCAAGTTCGCCGTGGAAAGCTTCGCCGAGAGCCTGCTACCCGTAACGGACAGCCTGGAGGCCGGACTGATCATCAAGGACGCAACCATCGAGCAGGTTCGCGAAGGCGCCCAGGCCACACTGCGTCAGTTGCTTGCGGCACTGGAGCGCAACAAAGTGATTGCCATCAATCCGCCCGCTGGCAGCAAATTTGACCCGCATCAACATCAGGCGATCAGCGTGGTGCCGTCGGAATTTGAGGCCAACACGGTGGTCACGGTGCTGCAAAAAGGCTATTCCATTGCCGACCGAACCTTGCGCCCGGCACTCGTCACCGTCGCCGCGCCGAAATAATCACTATTGCAACTTGAATAAGTTCAAGTTATCCGCAAGTTAACAACATCTAAAAACTGGAGTAAATCATGGGAAGAATCATCGGTATTGATCTGGGCACCACCAACAGCTGCGTGGCCATCATGGAGGGTAACACGCCCAAGGTCATCGAAAACTCCGAGGGTGCGCGCACCACGCCGTCCATCATTGCCTATCAGGAAGACGGCGAAGTGCTGGTCGGCGCATCGGCCAAACGCCAAGCCGTGACCAACCCAAGAAATACCCTCTACGCGGTGAAGCGCCTGATTGGCCGCAAGTTTGCGGAAAAAGAAGTGCAGAAAGACATCGATCTGATGCCTTACAAAATTGCGGCCGCTGACAATGGCGATGCGTGGGTGGAAGTTCGTGGCAACCGGATGGCACCTCAGCAGGTCAGCGCCGACGTGCTGCGCAAGATGAAGAAAACGGCCGAAGACTATCTGGGCGAAGAAGTTACCGAAGCCGTCATCACCGTGCCGGCCTATTTCAACGATGCTCAGCGCCAAGCCACCAAAGATGCAGGCCGCATTGCCGGTCTGGATGTCAAGCGCATCATCAACGAACCTACTGCAGCAGCCCTGGCTTACGGCCTGGACAAAAATGAAAAGGGCGACCGCAAGATCGCCGTTTATGACTTGGGTGGCGGCACGTTTGACGTATCCATCATCGAGATCGCCGACGTCGATGGCGAAAAGCAGTTTGAAGTCCTGTCCACCAACGGCGACACTTTCCTGGGTGGCGAAGATTTCGACCAGCGCATCATCGACTTCATCATTGGCGAGTTCAAGAAAGAGCAAGGCGTTGATCTGGGCAAAGACGTGCTCGCCCTGCAGCGCCTGAAAGAAGCCGCCGAGAAGGCCAAGATTGAACTGTCCAGCAGCGCACAGACCGACATCAACCTGCCCTACGTGACCGCCGATGCCTCAGGACCAAAGCACCTGAGCATCAAGCTCACCCGTGCCAAGCTCGAATCGCTGGTGGAAGAGTTGATTGAACGCACCATTGCGCCTTGCCGCACCGCCATCAAGGACGCCGGTGTCAACGTGGCCGACATTCACGACGTGATTCTGGTCGGCGGCATGACCCGCATGCCCAAGGTGCAGGAAAAGGTCAAGGAACTGTTTGGCAAGGAACCCCGCAAGGATGTGAACCCGGACGAAGCCGTGGCCGTTGGCGCTGCGATTCAGGGCCAGGTGCTGTCCGGTGACCGCAAGGACGTGTTGTTGCTCGACGTCACGCCTTTGAGCCTGGGCATCGAAACCCTGGGCGGGGTCATGACCAAGATGATCACAAAGAACACCACGATCCCGACCAAGTTTGCGCAGACCTTCTCGACCGCCGATGACAACCAGCCGGCCGTGACCATCAAGGTGTTCCAGGGTGAACGTGAGATCGCTGCCGGCAACAAGATGCTGGGCGAATTCAATCTGGAAGGCATTCCTCCTTCTGCCCGCGGCACACCGCAAATTGAAGTGTCGTTCGACATCGACGCCAACGGCATCCTGCATGTCGGCGCCAAGGACAAAGGCACGGGCAAAGAGAACAAGATCACCATCAAAGCGAATTCCGGCTTGACCGAGGCAGAGATTCAGCAAATGGTGAAGGATGCCGAGCTCAACGCCGCCGACGACAAGAAAAAACTTGAACTGGTGCAGGTCAAAAACCAGGCTGACGCCAGCGTGCACAGCGTGAAGAAAAGCCTGACCGAATACGGTGACAAGCTCGACGCCGGTGAAAAGGAAAAAATCGAAGCCGCGATCAAGGATCTTGAAGAAGCCCTCAAAGGCGATGACAAGGCGTCCATTGAGGAAAAGAGCACCGCTTTGATGACCGTCAGCCAGAAGCTGGGCGAGAAAATGTATGCCGACCAGCAAGCCAAGCAGGCGGCCGAAGGCGCTGCAGGTGGCGATGCGGGTGCCGCAGGTACAGCTGGCGCGCAGGGGGCTTCTGCCCACGCCGCAGACGACAACATCGTCGACGCGGAAGTGAAAGAAGTCAAAAAGGATTAAGCGCTTGCGCTGAATACTGCAGATACGCGCCGCGTTGAACACGTTAGATGTTCAACGCGGCGTTTGTATTGAAACCGGGCACTGAAAGAAAATGGCTAAAAGAGACTACTACGAAGTCCTGGGCGTTCCCAAGAACGCCTCGGACGAGGAAATTAAAAAGGCATATCGCAAACACGCGATGAAGCACCACCCAGACCGAAATCAGGGCGATGCCTCCAAGGTGGCCGAGGAAAAATTCAAAGAGTCCAAGGAAGCCTACGAAATGCTGTCGGACCCGCAAAAACGCGCGGCTTACGACCAGCACGGCCATGCCGGCGTCGACCCCAATATGCGGGGCGGGCCAGGCGGTGAAGGTTACGGCGGATTTGCTGAAGCCTTTGGTGACATTTTTGGCGACATGTTTGGCCAGCAGCGCGGGCGTCCCGGCGCGGGCCGTCAGGTATTCCGTGGCAGCGACCTGAGCTATGCCATGGAAGTGACGCTGGAAGAAGCCGCCCGGGGCAAGGATGCCCAGATTCGCATCCCCAGCTGGGACGCGTGCGACGTGTGCAAAGGCAGCGGCGCCAAAGCCGGCACACAAGCCAAGACCTGTGGCACATGCACGGGCACGGGCTCGGTGCAGATGCGCCAGGGCTTTTTCAGTGTGCAGCAAACTTGTCCGACCTGCCACGGCACCGGCAAGGTGATTCCCGAACCCTGCACGGCATGTCACGGGCAAGGCAAGATCAAGAAACAAAAAACACTGGAAGTCAAAATTCCGGCCGGCATTGACGGCGGCATGCGCATTCGCAGCGCCGGTAACGGCGAACCAGGCACCAATGGCGGCCCGGCCGGTGATCTGTACATCGAAATCCGCCTCAGAAAGCACGACATTTTCGAGCGCGATGGTGATGACATTCATTGCTCGGTGCCAATCAGCATCGTCACCGCCTCCCTGGGTGGCGAAATTGATGTGCCCACGCTGGCCGGCAAAGCCGCCATTGACATTCCCGAAGGCACACAGACCGGCAAGCAGTTCCGCCTGCGTGGCAAAGGCATCAAGGGGGTGCGCGCCAGCTATCCGGGCGATCTGTACTGCCACATTGCGGTGGAAACCCCAGTCAAGCTGAGCGAACATCAGCGCAAACTGCTGCGCGAACTTGACGAGTCCCTTAAAAAGGGCGGCAGCAAACATTCGCCCAGTGGGGACAGCTGGACCAACCGGTTGAAAAGTTTTTTCAGTTGATGCAGATCGTCTAAGGTCAGGAAAACTGACATCCCAGGAATGCCGCGAAAGATTTAAATGTCTTCGCGGCATTTTTTTGTGCATAGTGGCACCATGGCATCAACAAAACGGGGGCGACTTAAATGAGTGTCAACATTACTTTTATGGGCGGTACGGGCACCGTCACCGGTTCCAAATATCTGGTGCGCCACGGCAATGAGAGTCTGCTGGTGGACTGCGGTCTATTTCAGGGCTACAAACTGCTTCGCCTGCGCAACCGGACCCCATTGTCCATAGCATCCGACCAGATTACGGCGGTACTGCTGACCCACGCCCATCTGGACCACAGCGGTTACCTGCCCCTGTTGGCCAAACAAGGCTTCGCGGGCCATGTGTACGCGACCAGCGGCACGCGCGACCTGTGCCGCATCCTGCTACCTGACAGCGGTCACATCCAGGAAGAGGATGCGGCGTTTGCCAACCGCCATGGCTTCTCCAAGCACGCGCCCGCCCTGCCCTTGTATACCCGGCAGGATGCGTTGGATTGCCTGCCTTTGCTGAAGACAATCGACTTCGGCCAGACATTTCAGCCCATCCCCGGCTGGCGGGCCACCTTCTCCCCGGCCGGACACATCCTGGGTGCGGCCAGTGTGCTGCTGGAAGTCGCCGGACGACGCATTCTGTTCTCGGGCGATCTGGGTCGGCCCGATGACCTCATCATGAATCCCCCCGCCGAAGCACCGGCGGCAGATACCGTATTGATCGAGTCCACCTACGGCGACCGCGAACATCCCAAGGAAGACGTGATCGCCGAGTTGGGCCCGATTTTGCAAAAACTGGCCAAACGTGGCGGCGTGGCAGTCATCCCGGTGTTTGCCGTAGGCCGGGCACAGGCCCTGCTGCACGCCATTCACCAACTCAAGTTGCGGGGTGATCTGCCCACGTCGCTACCGGTTTTCCTGGACAGTCCGATGGCGGTGAGCACGACCCATTTGTTTGAACATCATCAAGGAGAACATCGCCTCAGCAGCCAGGATGCGCACGCCTTGACACACGCCGCCACCATGGTCAGCAGTACCGATGAGTCACGTGCGCTGGCCAATCGGCATGGACCGATGGTGATTCTGTCAGCCAGCGGCATGGCCACCGGCGGGCGCGTGTTGCATCACATCGCCCTCTACGCCGGCGATCATCGCAACATGATCATCCTGACCGGCTTCCAGGCTCCCGGCACGCGCGGCGCCACACTGGCCAGTGGTGCAAAAGCCGTGCGTATTCATGGGCGGGATGTGGCGGTCAATGCCGAAGTCGTGCAATTGCAGTCTGCCTCTGCCCATGCCGACGCCAACCAGATTTTGGCGTGGCTGCGCACCATGCCCAAAGCCCCCGACCAAGTTTATGTGGTTCACGGCGAATTGGGGGCATCGGATGAACTTCGCAAGCGCATCGAGCATGAGTTGGGCTGGCGTGCCCTGGTGCCGGAACATGGCTCAATCTGGCCCACCTGAGCGGCGGCATAACGAAGGGCGGGCGCCCTAGCGCACGGGCCAAGCGCCGGACCTTATTTGACCGGCACGACCGTCACGCTCTCGCGCAGGATACCGCCACCGGAAACACTGCCTTCGACACTACCAGCGCCGCTCATGCGCGCCTCGCAAGCGGTGCGGTCATCACCTTTGTGAGCGTCACAGCGTCGCAGCATATTCTGCGGGTACTCGCCAGGAGCATCGTACAGGCCGCCGCGCCTGGCTTCGGCCAAGGCGTTTCGCGCTTCCAGACGGCACGTAGCAAGGTCCTGGTTAGATTTTCCGCTGTTGCAAACCGCCATGTCCTGCCGGTAGCGTGCCTGCGCGTCGGCCAGGGCACCGGTGTTGGCCGCCAGCGCAGCGGTTGAGCAAAGCAAGGTGCCTGCTGCGGCAAGGGCGAGGTTGCGAATCAATAATGGGATGGTGGCCATGCTGGACTCCTTTGTGTGGGCTTAAAGACTAAGACAAAAATCCTCCGCTGTATGTGCGCCCGCGCACGCAGTGGTACGTGTCACGAAACGATAATCACGGGAACAAGCGCATCGAACAAAAAAATTCAATGAATTCAAAGCACAACGATGACTGAATTCCTGACCGCAGCGTTTTACAAGTTCGTCGAGTTGCCTGACTTCGATGATCTCAAAGCGCCCTTGCTCGCCTGCTGCGAAGCAAATGACGTTAAAGGCATCATCCTGCTGGCAAGCGAGGGGATCAACAGCACAATTGCCGGGCCTGCTGCCGGCGTGCAGGCAGTGCTGGCATACCTGCGGCGTGATCCGCGCCTGGCGGACCTGCAACACAAGGAAGCCTGGTCAGCCAGGCCGCCGTTTCACCGGATGAAGGTGCGCCTCAAGCGCGAGATCGTCACCCTGGGCGTGCCGGGCATCGGCCCCACCCTGATGGCGGGCACCTATGTCAAACCGGCCGACTGGAACGCGCTGATCAGCGACCCCGCTGTGCTGCTGATCGATACGCGCAACGACTACGAGGTTGGCATTGGCACCTTTGCGGGCGCCATTAACCCGGCCATCCAGAGTTTTGCCATGCTGCCCGAATGGGTGCAGCAAGCACCTGCCTTGAACCCCGCTTCGGGCAAGAAGCCCAAGGTCGCCATGTTTTGCACCGGTGGCATCCGCTGTGAAAAGTCCACTGCTTTTTTGCGTGCGCAAGGCTTTGACGAGGTTTACCACCTGGAAGGCGGCATCCTGAAATATCTGGAGACGGTGCCCGAAACGCAGAGCCTGTGGCAGGGGCAGTGTTTTGTGTTCGACGAGCGGGTGTCGGTCGGCCACGGTCTGGTGCCTGGGCAGCACGGTTTGTGCCGGGCTTGTCGGCAACCGCTGGATGATGCCGACCTCGCATCACCCCTGTTTGAGGCCGGTGTGAGCTGCCCAAAATGTCATGCCAGCACCCGCGAAACCCAAAAAAATAGCGCCCGCGAACGACAGCGGCAATGGGAGCTGGCGAAGGCACGCCAGCAGGTGCATATTGGTGCGCGCCTGGAGCCCAAAGCCAAGCCAAGTGCTGAAGGCGTGCCAAACGCTATTATTTAAATAGCGTCTTACGCTTATTCAACGGGGGCTACAGCCCAATCAGGCATATTTTTTTGCCAGCAGTCGTTCGCGCGCACTGGCGTACTCGCGCTTGAGCTGGGCCACATAGTCGGCGGTGCTTTGGATCTTGGTGATGGCGCCAATGCCCTGGCCGCAGCCCCAGATGTCTTTCCAGGCTTTGGACTTGTCGCCGCCAAAGTTCATCTTGCTGGCGTCGCTTTCCGGCAGGTGCTCGGGGTCCATGCCAGCGGCACGGATGCTGGGCGCCAGGTAGTTGCCATGGACGCCGGTGAAAAGGTTGCTATAGACGATGTCGTCCGAGTCGGAATCCACAATCGCCTGCTTGTAAGCCTCGGCCGCCCGTGCTTCTTCGGTGGCGATGTGCATGAACATGCCCAGCGTCGGATCAAAGATGCGCCCATTCATGTGGATCACACCCACATCGTCCAAGTGCTCATGGCCGGTGTAACCCCTGTCCGTGCCGTTGTTGGTGTTGGTGGTCCAGTCCACCACCAGGGTGCCAGCCGCATCGTACTGGCCGCTGCTCACGCGCCGCTTGCCAAAGGGGTCGTAGGCGTAGCGTGCGGTGACGTTGCCCAAATGGTCGCTGGTGGCCATCAGACTGCCAAGCTGGTCTTTGTTCCAGTACTCCAGCTTCACTGACGTGACGCTGGACAAGGTGTTGGGGCTGAGCTGACCTGCCAGTAAGGTGGGCAAGGCCCCGGTGGTCTCCAGCACACCCAGACTGAGCCCGCCCACGCTCAGGTAGTGGCGGTTGCTCACCGTGCCATTGGGTGCCACTTCACTCTCAAAACTCAGACCACCCAGGTTGTCCGGGTGCAGCATCCAGGTGGTGCGGGTGCCCGCGTTGGGGCCAGCGCTGACCACGCGGGTCATCTCGTTACCCAGCCTTATCTTCCACCCTGCATTGCGCTTTTTTCAGGAGCGTGCGCTGCTTGGTTGTCTGATGCACCAACCAGCATTGCCCGTTCTGCAACACCAACTGAAAGCGCTGGGGCAGTTCCAGGTCTCGGCCTTGGATCAGCTCCCCGCTGGCCGTTTTTTGGTGCTTTCTTTCGATCACCAAGTCGCTGCTTTGAGTCAGGTCCTGGTCGGCCAATGCCACACTGGAAAAACCTGTCATGGCGATGATGGCTTGGCTTATCTCTAGCCTAACTTCAGCCACCGGATTGGACAGCACAGCGGCTTTGGCCATTTGAGCTGCGGTCATCTGGCAGGCCGACAAGGTCACACAAGTGACGAGTACGGCGTGCCTGCAAGCTGATTTCATGAGTGTGGCATGCCGGTAAGAATGCGCATCTCTTTCGAGGCGGGGCGGACCAGTTTGAAGCCCTGGCCACTTCCACTCAAAAGCATTCGCGAAGCGACAGCAACCGCAACAGCTGGGCAGACCTTTGTTTGTCGATAGGTCAAAGCGGTTGCCAGCATGGTTTCAGCCTGGTCACCACGCGCATGGCTGAAATCGTCAGCTGCACTGCAGGCTGGTGCAAAACCATCAGAATAGTCGCCGTAGCCTTTGTTGTTCACGCCTTTGAATTGGATCGCAAAGTAGGTGTAGCCACAGTTGTCTTGCGGCACAAATCCATAGGGTTTTCCACGTGTGGTGCCACCAATCAGGTCTACCGCCACATCCACACCACGCAGGCTGTTGATCACCGATTCGCTGGCCGAAGCCGTGTCGCGCGTGGTCAGAATCGTGACATGGTTCAGATCCAGATGCGGCAGCGACTGCGTATTTGTGAACGGGTACATGAGGTTGACAAACGGGTAAACCGTATTGCTAGCCGTCAACTTGTCGTTGTATGTCAATTGCTCAAAAGTCTTCCCATTGGTTGCGCTGGGGCCGGCGACCATATAGGCCAGCTCGCTGGCGATGTACAGCAAACCACCGCCGTTGTAGCGCATGTCAATGACCAAATCGCTCACGTTGGCTGCTTTTAGTTGGTTGATGGCAGCGATCAATTCTGCTTCTGATTTGGCAATGTGGGTGTCAAAGACAAAATACCCAACAGTGCCATTCGCTGTCGGAATAGTCTGCACCTTTTGAACCGTCACGGTGCTGATCGTTGCGGGTGTCAGACTGATGGCTGCATTCCCGTTGAAACCGAAAGTATGCGGTGCTACTGCAGCAGGAAACAAACCCTGGTTCAAAGTATTTACGCCAACCTGCGTGTTGTCGTTCACAAAATCAACCCCGTCGACGGAGGTGAGCTTGTCACCACGCTTCACACCTGCCAAGTCAGCTGGTGATCCGGGAGCAACCTCGGCCACGATCCAGTTGCGGGGAGGCGCACTGGCCTGTGCCGCCCACTGGATACCGTAGTCCTCCGATATGCCGGAGGCAGTTGCATTCCATGACGCAGTAGTTTGAGACCAGTGAAACTGGTCAACCAGGGCTCCAGAGGCCGTTTTGGCCGTGGTTTTTAAAACATCAAAATAAGCCTGCGGCGTGGCATAGCTGGCTGCATTCAGGTTGTTGGGCACGTCCTTGTACCAAAGGTAAGTCTCATCCACAAAAGAACGCAAGTACGCTTTTTCATCAGCCACGGCGCCCTGTTTGTCAGTAGTGTTCGAGCGCGGCACAGCGCAGAGATTAGCCAGCGTTGCAGAAGGCGCAAACGAACTGGATGAAGATGCCGCACCGCCACCGCCACCGCCACCGCCACACGCAACCAAAAGCATACTGACTGCCAAAACAACAAGTTTTTTCATTCCCATCAACCCTTTAAAAAATGGTTCTTTTTTCATTATCACGCATGAAAAATACGCCCATGTGATGCCGGTGCCCTGGGTTTCAGCTCAGCCTGCGTGACATCCACCTACCAAACTTCACCCCACCGCCGACTCAAACGCATCAATGATGCGGCGAATCGGTGCCTGGTTGAGTTTGAGGGCGGCTTGGTTGACCACCAGGCGAGAGCTGATGTCCATGATGTGCTCCACCTCCACCATGTGGTTGGCTTTGAGGGTGTTACCGGTGGAGACCAGGTCAACGATGGCATCGGCCATGCCGACCAGGGGGGGCAAGTTCCATGCTGCCGTAGAGCTTGGTCAGGTCCACATGCACGCCTTTGCTGGCGAAAAACTCGCGTGAAATTTCCACGTATTTGGTGGCCACCGTCAGGCGGGAGCCTTTTTTGACGGCGCTTTGGTAATCAAAATCCGAGCGCACCGCCACGCTGATGCGGCACTTGGCAATCTGCAAATCCAGCGGCTGGTTACAGGCCCTGGCTGCCGTGTTCCAGCAAGGTGTCTTTGCCGGTGATGCCCATGTCGGCCCCGCCGTAGTGCACATAACGGATAGGAAATTCAACCGCATGCGCCCAAGTATGGCACGGGTTTGGTTGCCAAAACACCCCTCGCACCCTGAAGTTTGAGCCGCAGAGCCACATGATTGGCGACGCCCTTGCTCGCCAAACGGCCTGCTGTCGGCCACGCACGCAGCCACTCTCCGCAGCGCATCTAATCGCCGTCTTGCCTCGTTACCAGTTGATGCGCTGGTCAACCTCGTAGTCTGGAGCGGGTTGCGCCGTCATATCCCAGCCCGGTTCGACTTCGACACTCTCGCCCATCTGCGCATCACCACAGTCATCCCACAGCGGTGGCCCGCGTGCCGGGGAGATGTGTGGCAGCTCCGAGTCGACCCCGATGTGATCCAGTATTTGCCGGATGTCGTTTGGGTGGTACGGGCTCGAGCTGGGCCGGTTGTGGCAGCACCCCATGCGCGCCCTCGCCCGTGTCGGCTTGCCCGGCCTGCACCGTGACCTGTTGCGCTGGTGCTGCCATGGCCGTCACGCTTGCCCTCAGTGGCGAGTTCGGTGCCAGCACACCAAAGTAGCGGTGCCGATGGGTGCGTGGCGGCGGCACCAGGGCGGCAATGCGGGCTATCAGTTCCAGCGGCGTGAGGGTTAGGTCATCCACCTTGGCGCCGCGCTTGTCACTG
>Ga0209123_1000471_pt1 | contig 52008 bp, 54 predicted proteins | sample BarGraIncu00431A_FD_184500 | JGI IMG/M metagenome (GOLD analysis project Ga0209123, IMG submission 184500) | Arctic peat soil microbial communities from Barrow, Alaska, USA - Barrow Graham LP Incubations 004-31A (SPAdes) (version 2) | ecosystem: Environmental > Terrestrial > Soil > Wetlands >... | reverse complement strand
AAGTGGTATATATTAGGACTAACAAAAAGATTTAGCTATTTTTAGTAAAATTTAAGATTTAAAGAAGGAATTTCATAGTATGTGTCTAACTCTAAATTAAGGGAGATGGTGATTGTGGGTATTATTGGAAGCTCTTTAAGTGAAAATACGTATAACTTATTGAAAAAGAGTATGGATGCCTCCGCAGTTAGAAGCAAAGTTATAGCAAACAACGTTGCTAATATTAATACAAAAGGTTATAAGAAATTCTATGTTACATTTGAAGATACATTAAATGCCAGCATGGGTGAAAATATAATGAAGACTAATAATGTAAAACATATGCAAACAGCTAGTAGCAGTGGAGACATTGCAATAAAAAGAGATGAGAATACCAGTATGAGACAAGACGGCAATAACGTAGATATAGACCTTGAAATGACCAATCAAGCAGCTAATACATTAATGTTTAACGCTCTAGTTACTCAAGTTAATAGCAAGATTTCACTTACAAGTTATATTATAGGAGGAGGTAAGTAGTCGAAATGAATGATGTTTTTAGGGGAATGAGAATAAGTTCTAGTGGACTAACCGCAGAAAGATTAAGGATGGATACCATAGCTTCTAATATAGCGAATGCGACTACAACTAGGGGCGAAAATGGACAACCATATATAAGAAAAATAGCTGTATTTCAAGAAAACTTGCAACAAGAATTAGATAGAACTACAGGCACATATAAAGATAGCTTTAAAGGGGTAAAGGCTGTTGGTATTGTAAATGATGATTCACCTTTAAGACGGGTTTATGATCCATCACATCCAGATTCAGACAAAGATGGCTACGTGACTATGCCTAATGTAAATATTTTGAATGAAATGGCGGATATGATTGCGTCTACAAGAGCATATGAAGCAAATGTAAATTCTATGAATGCTATTAAAAATATGTTCTCTAAAGCTTTAGAAATTGGTAAATAGGAGAGTGATTTATGAATATTAATGCTTATGTTAATAATACAAAAATATTTAATGAACTTCAAAATAATCCTGTAGAAGGTGTGAAGAAAAGCAATAATTTCTTAGATACCTTAGAAGAAAAGTTAAGTGAAGTTAATGATAAACAAATAGAAGCAGATAACCTTACTCAAAAGTTTATAAAAGGTGAAGAAGAAGACGTGCACAAGGTTATGTTATCAACAGAAGAAGCTAAACTGTCACTAGAGCTGGCAGTACAAATTAGAAATAAACTTGTAGAGGCTTATCAAGAATTTAATAGAATGCAGATATAGTAAGGGGTGCTGGGTATGGGTAAGCTACTCGAGATGAGGAATAAGCTTTCGCAAGGTTGGGGTAATTTAAGTAATAGTAAAAGAATAGCTTATAGTTTACTTGCGGTCGTAATTATAGTGGCCCTTGGTTCTTTTATACGCGTAGCATCTGCAACTAAATATGATGTGTTATTTTCTAATATGACGTCAGAGGATTCAGGTGCTATTTTAGCAAAGCTAGATGAAAAAAAAGTCACATACAAGGTAACGGGCAGCTCCATACTGGTACCTAAGGCAGATATTGATAGCCTTAGAATGGAGATTATGTCAGAGGTTACTATTACAGAGGGAAGCAAGGGATTTGAACTTTTTGATAATGGTAAAATGGCACCTACGGACACAGAAACTAAAATCATGTATCAAAGGGCACTTGCTGGAGAGATTGAAAGAGCTATTAAGTCTTTTCCAGAAATTGAAGGAGCTAAAGTTAATTTGGTTTTACCAGAAAACACAGCTTTTGTTCGCGAAACGGAACCTGCTAGTGCCTCAGTCGTAATAAAGCTTAAATCAGGTACTAAGCTTAATACTGCACAAGTAAAGGCAATAGTTTCATTGTTAACTGGAGCTGTAGAAAATCTTCCAAAGGAAAATGTCAGTATAGTATCTGATAAATTTTTACTTTTAACTGAGGGCTTATATGATAAAGAAGCGGATACACTAACCGGTTCTACGGATAAGCAAATAGAGGTAAAAGAAGAAGTTGAAAAGAATTTAGAAGCAAAAATAATGAAGGTCCTGGAGCCTATATACAAAACTGGAGTAAGGGTATCAGTTAATACAGATCTCAATTTTGATGCAGTTAAAAAAGACACTGTTAAATACGACCCAAAAGGAGCTATCGTAAGTTCACATGATATCCAGACAATAAATGATAGTACTACTACTGATTTAACCACTAGTCCTGTGGATGAAGCTACAAAAAACTCTATAGCTACAACGCCTAAAAATGGGAATGTTGTTAATAAAGAATCAACAAAAAATTATGAAAACTCAAAAGTAGTAGAAAGCATAGTGACGGCACCTGGCGGAATTAATAAAATTACTACGTCAGTTGTACTAGATGGTAATTTGGATCAAGCTACTAAAACTTCTGTAAACAATTTAGTTGCTCAAGCTATAGGATTCTCTGGAACTAGAGGTGACTCTATAAGTGTAGAAGGCTTGAATTTTAATAACGAGAGTAAAAAAACCGCTGAAAAAGCACTTGTAGATATAGAAAATGCTAATAAAGCGGCTAGTAAAGCCGCCCTATACAAACAAATTGCATATGGTGTTTTCGGTATTATATTATTTATTTTATTGGTTGTTGCAATTCGTAAGTCTGGTAAGAAGAAAGAAACATCTGGAGGCATTGATATGTTAATTGGAGACAATATTTCACCAAAGCAGCAAGAAATGTTTGCTCCCATTGAATTTGAAGTTAATGATAAAAAATCCAATATGGAAAAACAGGTTAAGAAATATGCTGCAGAGAAACCAGAACAAGTTGCAGATATAATTAAGTCTTGGCTGACGGAAGATGAGAGGTGATAATTAGTGGCTAAAGGTGAAAAACTTACGGGGATTCAGAAGGCGGCTATATTATTTATAACCTTAGGTCCGGACGCTTCTTCGGGTATAATAAAAAAATTACCAGAAAAGGATATTCAAAAAATAACCTATGAAATCGCTAATATAGTATCAGTTAAATCCGATCAAAGACAGTTAATTCTCGATGAATTTATGGAAATGAACAAAGCAAAAGATTTCCTTTTAGAAGGTGGAGTTGACTATGCAAGGAATTTGCTCTCAAAAGCACTTGGTACATCGAGAGCAAAGGAGATATTGGACAAGGTAATGGAAGAAACGCAACAATATAGACCTTTTTCCATTGCAAGGAAGGCAGATGCCCATCAACTCTTGAATGTTATATCTAATGAGCATCCACAAACCATAGCACTTATTATGTGTTACATGCAACCAGATAAGGCTGCTCAGATAATGGCGGCTCTGCCACTGGATTTGCAAAGTGAAGTATCTTATAGAATTGCAACTATGAGTAGTATTTCTCCTATGGTTGTTAAAGAAATTGAAAAAGTCCTAAATGGGAAATTATCCTCTGTTATTAGAACAGATAGTGCTGTTGTGGGTGGAATTGAATCCCTTGTGGATATTTTAAACCAAGTAGATAGAACCACTGAAAAGAATATTACAGAGGGACTCGAGCGAGAAGACGCAGAACTTGCAGAAAAGATTAAAGAATCTATGTTTGTATTTGAAGATATTATCACTTTAGATGATGTTTCAATACAAAGAATTTTAAGAGAAATAGATACTAAGGACTTATCTCTTGCATTAAAGGGATGTTCAGAAGAAGTGGCAAATACTATATTCAAAAACCAATCTAAGAGAGCAGCAGCATCATTAAAAGAAGATATGGAGTTCCTTGGACCAGTTAGACTTATGGATGTTGAAAAAGCACAACAAAAAATTGTTGGTATTTTGAGAAGGTTAGATGAGGCTGGCGAAATCGTACTTTCAAGAGGTGGCGAAGATGCAATCATCCTTTAATGTCATAAAAAATTCAAGAGTTATAAAACAAGGCGATAGGGAGATAACCACCCAGTTAAGAGATGTTACCTACGGGGAGATTATGGGTGAAAATCATGGAGCCAAAAGAGATAATATGGAAAGCTATGAAAGCATTGCTTGTAGTATTGTGGATAATGCACGCCGGGAAAGTGAAAGAATAATTTCGAAAGCCGTTGTGGATGCAGCACAGGCAAAAACACAAGCATTTAAAGAAGGGTTAGAACAAGGCCATAAAGAAGGATATGAAAATGGTTACAATGAAGCTATGGGAAAGGCTAGGTCAGATGCAGAGATTGTAAGAACTATGGCTGATGAACTATTAACTGCTGCAAAAGGCGAGTATAATCAGTATTTAATAGATAAGCAGCAGCATATTAAAGCCTTAGTTGTAAGTATAGCTGAGAATATATTAAAAAGAGAAGTAGTGGAAAAAGATGCTTTAAACGAAATGATTTTTAATTGTATAAAAGCTGAAAGAAACATAAAATTCTATATTGTGAAAAGTAATAGTTCTCATTTTGCTAACATAAAGCAGCAAATTGAAAATTGGAAACTAAAACTTGCTTTTCAAGGTGATATATTTGTAATAGAGGATAATTTTTTAGATGATGGAACAGCTATTATTGAAAAAGATACAGGTAAAAGTATTGTAAGCATAGCTTATGGAATAGAAAAGATAACAGAAGTTTTTCAGGAAGAGCAAATACAAATTTAGAAAGGCGAGAACTATTATGATGGATCTAAATTTTGAGTATTTAATGAATAAAATTCCTGATATTAACTTCACTTACAGCGAAGGTGTTGTTAAGAATGTTATAGGGCTTACTATTGAAGTTCAAGGAATAACTGCTTTTGTTGGTGAAGTTTGTAAAATTTATAATATATCAAATGAAGAGATTTCTTGTGAAGTTGTTGGGTTTAGAAATAAGGATGTAATTCTAATGCCACTGGGGGAACTAGTGGGTATATCACCAGGTTGTAGAGTAGTACCAACTGGAAGTCCCTTAAACGTTAAATGCTCTGATGAATTGTTTGGAAAAGTCTTAGATGGGCTAGGTAATCCATTAAATGGTCCGGAAATTACTAAGTACTCTACTTATTCACTGAATGCATCTCCTCCAGATCCGCTAAAAAGACGTAGAATAACAGAGGTGCTGCCTACTGGTATTAGGGCAATTGATGGATTTTTAACTTGCGGAGAAGGTCAAAGAATAGGTATCTTTGCAGGTAGTGGAGTAGGTAAGAGTACAACCCTTGGAATGATAGCAAGAGAAGCAAAAGCAGATGTAAATGTTATTGCACTTATAGGAGAAAGAGGAAGAGAAGTACTGGATTTTATAGAAAAAGATTTAGGTGAAAAAGGGATGAAGAAATCAATTATAGTATGTGCAACTTCTGATAAGCCTGCCCTAGTAAGATTAAAGGGTGCCTTTACAGCTACAGCTATTGCAGAATACTTTAGAGATCAAGGTAAAAAAGTCATTCTAATGATGGATTCAGTAACAAGATTTGCCATGGCACAGAGAGAAATTGGACTAGCTATAGGTGAGCCACCAGCTACTAAAGGATATACTCCATCAGTGTTTGCGATGTTACCTAAATTAATGGAACGTAGCGGCATGTCCCAGAAGGGTTCTATCACAGCTTTTTATACAGTACTTGTTGATGGTGATGATTTTAATGAACCAATAGCAGATGCTGTTCGAGGAATACTTGATGGACACATAGTTTTATCCAGAGCACTTGCTGCAAAAAATCATTATCCAGCTATTGATGTTCTAGGTAGTGTAAGTAGGTTAATGTCTGAAATTGCTACAGTAGATCATAAGCAAGCGGCTTCCACAGCAAGGGAGCTTATGGCAACTTATAAAGATTCAGAAGATTTAATAAATATTGGGGCCTATGTAAAAGGAAGTAGCACAAAAATTGACACTGCAATTAAATATAATGATAGCATAGAGTCCTATTTAAAGCAGGGCATAAATGAAACCACAGACTTTGACCATAGTTTAAAATTGCTAAAAAATATATTTAATTAAAGTTTTTTAAGGGGGGGGGGATTTTCAAATTGGCAGATGTATATAAGTTTAGACTGCAAAAGCTTCTTGATATTAGAAAAGATATTGAAGATAAAAGCAAGCTGGTATTTAAAGAAGCCCAAAGAGAAAAAAGTTTGGTGGAAGAAGAGCTAAACACTTTAAAAGGAAAATATAAAAGTCATAGAAATATAGATGCATATGAATCAATTATTCAGCAGAAAATGAAACAAAATTATTTAAATGCTCTAAATTTAGCCATTGACGAAACCTCAGTAACCTTAGTGGATAAAGAAGAAATACTAGAGCAAAAAAGATGTGAATTGAAACAATGCCAAGTTGAAAAAAAGACTGTTGAAATCTTAAAAGAAAATCAAAAGACTGCTTTCTTTAAAGAGCAAAATCAAATTGAACAAAAAACTAATGATGAGTTTGCTCTTTATGCTTATATTAGAAATCACCATAAGGAGAGGAGGTGAAAAAAAGTGAACGTAAATATGAATGTGATGACAAGTGTTACTTCTAAAAAACAAGATAGCCCAAAACAATCCAATAAAAGTGAAGAATTTAAAAAGATTTTAGATAACCAGGAATTGAATTCTAAGAATTCTTCAAATGATAGTGTTCAGAAAAAATACAATAAAGACCAGAATGACAATAAAGTAAATAAGGACGAGTTGGATAAATCAACTAATAAAAATCAAGGCGATGATGTTGAAAATAAGGACATTGAAAAAGCAACAGTGGAAGGCAATACTTCAAAGGACTTGAAAAACCCTGAAGATAATGTAGATCCAAAAACAAAAATAATTAGTCTTATAGAAGCAGCTATTGATAAACTTAAAAAAACCACAGAAGGTTCATTAGAAGAAATCGAAGGCTCCGATAAACCTACAGATCAAATGGCGGAAATCCAACAGTTACTTCAATTACTAAGCTCTATGTTACAAAATGTTTCTGAAGTTTCTCCCACGATGCAACCTGTAAGTGAACCTAATTCTATTAACCTAGGAAGTGTAAAGCTGGAAGAACAAGTAATGGGAGCAGAAAAGTTAATGGATTTAGAAAAATTAACTCCTGATGCAAAGAGCGTGTTAAAAAGCAATCTTAGTGAAATAGTTGCACTGATGGATAAATCAAAAGGAAACAACCTAATGCCTTCTGAGATAACTAATGTATTACAGAAGCTAACTACTGTAGTAGAAGATTTAAAAGGAGATTTAAGTTTATTAAAAGTTCCTAGTTTACAAACCCTTAGTGGAAATAGTGAGGACAAATCCATAAGTGATAGTATACTAAAAAAGGTAATAGAACTAACCACAAAGACATCTTCAGAAGCTCTTCCACAAAGCCAAATTCAAAGCTCAAATGATTCTTCTAAAGGGAGTAAATTTTCAGAAAATAGTTCTTCAGAAGAAAAATTTCTTAAAAATTTACTTAGTGGAGATAAGGATGAAAGTAAAATATCAAAAGCAGTTAATTTTATGAATCAATTTGAAACTGTAAAAACTATAGATACAGCTAAGGTACAAACTGTAAATTTAGTCATTGATAAAAGTGATTTTACAGTAGATGTAATTAAAAATATAAAATTCATGGAAATTAATAATATTAAGGATTTAACAGTAAAAATGAATCCTAAGGAACTTGGAGAAATAACTATAAAACTTACTATGGAAAGCGGAATCATGAAGGCAAGTATATCTGCTCAAAATAAAGAAACATTTAATTTATTGAATCAAAACATTCAAGATATAAGTGATAAATTAAAAAATATGGATATTAAAATTCAAAGCTTAGATATAAATATTTATGAAGATTCCACGTTTTTTAATAAGGATTCAAATGGAAAAAATAACAATGGAAGTAAAAATAATTACTCAGGGACAAACAGTGGATCAGAAGAAGAAGATATTTCTATAAGCAATAACTATGCTATAGAAGAAAATCAAGTAAATAAATTTGTTTAAACTGTCCAAGTGCAAATAAAGCTGTAAGGGGTGATAAAAATGGCAACTGATTTGACAACAGCTCTTTCCAACTCAGAACAAGCAAGTTTAGCTAGGGCAACTAGCAGAGGAACTAAAATTGTAAAGAAAGGTCAAGAAATGGATCAAAATTCTTTTTTGAAAATACTTTCTGCTGAACTTTCTAATCAAGATCCAACCGCGGCTAAAGATGGTACAGAATTTGTAGCTCAAATGGCTCAATTCGCGTCACTAGAGCAAATGGCTAATATAAATAGCACAATTGCTTTTTCAAACGCAACATCACTAGTAGGTAAGATGGTAGCTTTTAGTAGTTATGATGAAAAGGGAGTACAATACGGAGGTACTGTTCAGGCAGCTTATAAAGAATCAGGTGCAACCTATTTAGCAGTAAAAATGGCAGATGGGACTACGAAAGATTTTCCTGTTGATACTTTATCAGATGTTATAGATGTACCAGATACTAAATTAGATAATTTAAATAGTAATGCAGGGTTTTCAGCCGCTATAAGTTTAATGGGTAAAAAAGTTGATACGGTAGCCTTAGATGATGGACAAGTATATTCAGGAACAGTTAAAAGTGTTTCTAGGGATGCAACTGGAATTAAACTAACTATAACTTATGAGGAGAATGGTGAGGGCATTACTAAAGATATAAGCTATGATGACATCTCAAAAGTAGAATAAAAAGTATTTAATTAAGATGATAAGGTGATGTTAAGATATGTCCTATAGAGTGGTAAATGGCAAACTGTACTCAGCTGTGGACTTTACGGAGTATTCAAATGTAGGTCTACAAAATAAAAAAGATAGTGTTAGTAAAGAAAAAAGTGCTTTTAACAAAATTTTAGATAAACAGATAAAAAAAGAAGAATGTTTTACTATATCCTCTCATGCAGCACAAAGGCTTAATAGCCGCAATATTAATTTTGATGATGCTGATATGAAGAAGATTAATGAAGGGATAAATATGGCGGACAGTAAAGGTGCCAAACAATCCTTGATATTGTATAAGGATATGGCCCTCATAACCAGTATTAAAAATAGGACTGTAATAACCGCAATGGATAAAAATCAAAGTGAAACAAGTATAATAACCAATATAGATAGTGTAGTTATGATATAAGCTGGACCTTTTAGGGGGCTTAACTTTGTGGAAAGACAGAAGCAAAGTGAATAATAAGAAATCACAATTACATTAAAACTCTATTGGATTTAACTAAAAAAATGGAGGTAATAATATGTTAAGATCATTATATGCTGGAATAAGTGGAATGAAAGCAAATCAAGTTAAATTAGATGTTATAGGAAACAACATAGCTAACGTTGGAACAACAGCTTTTAAAAGTTCTCGAGTTAGGTTTCAAGATATGGTAAGTCAAAGTATGTCTGATGCATCTGCATCAGGAACAAATACTGGGGGAGTTAATCCAAAGCAAGTAGGACTCGGAGTACAGGTTGCGGGAATAGATACTATGGTAGGTCAAGGAATGATGCAGCCAACATCTAGAAATCTAGACGTGGCTATGGATGGAGAGGGATATTTAATAGTTGCTAATGGACCTATTGATGGAACAATAACAGTCAATGCAACTCACACTATGGATGCTCAGACTACCAAGATATTAAATACATCATTTACAAGAGATGGAGCTTTAACACTAGATGATGCAGGTCATTTATTAACCTCAGATGGATTTAGGGTTATGGGTTACGCTACAATAACGCCAGCGGTAAGTTTAAGTTACGATGCTTCAGGTGTCCTTACCACAAATATTGTAGATGCAAATGGTACCACAGCTCCAATAGCAGATACTAAACTCATACCATTATCAATACCAGATAAAATAGGACCTGCTGCTTCAGAACAGAGGGTAAGAACTTTTTCTATAGAAAAGGATGGAACTATTAAAGCTGTTTTGGAGGATGGTTCTGTATCTGTAGTTGGACAGATTGCTATGGCATCCTTTAATAATCCAGCAGGATTAAGTAAGGTTGGTAAAAACCTATATCAAAATACTTCTAATTCAGGAGAGCCTATTGTTAGATCAGGACTTGGAGCAGCAACTACTGCGGACAACAGTGCAGGATATGGCGATATGCTTTCAGGAATGCTTGAAATGTCAAATGTTGATTTAGCTGAGCAGTTTACTGATATGATAATTGCAAGTAGAGCCTTCCAGGCAGCTGGTAAGACAATTACTACAGGTGATGAAATATTACAGGAAATACTTGCTTTAAAGAGATAGAATAAGACATTATATTTAAACTGAATTTGTAGTAGGTCTCAAATACCATAAGTATTTGAGACCTACAAAATTCCCTTGGATTCAGTTATTTTTTCCAAATACATATTAAATCATAAATCTAAAATCATAGGAGGTCCCCATGATAGAACTTACAGGCTTAAATAAAGAAGAGTTTATCTTAAATGCTGAAGTTATAGAAAAAATTGAAACAATGCCAGAAACATTAATAACTTTAGTAAACGGCAAAAAGTACATTGTGCTAGAGAGCACAGAAGTAGTAATTGATAAAATAATAAAATATAAAAACAGGATATTTACTGGTAAGTTTTAGGAGGAAATGGCATGAAAAAACATGATATTTTGACCACTATTGGAATTGTAACTGGGTTTGGGCTAACTTTGTGGGGGATGTCATCTGGTGGAACTGGCTTAATAATATTTTATGACCCTGCTTCAATAGCAATTACAGTAGGGGGCTCTTTTGCTGCACTGCTCATAGCTTACCCTATTACAGCCATGAAAAGAGTAATGAAAGTTATTGTACAATCTTTTAAAGAAAGTACATCTTCTAGTTCAGAGATTATTAACAGCTTTACAACACTATCTAAAAAAGCAAGAAGAGAGGGACTTTTATCTCTTGAAGATGAAATGGCACAATTAACTAATGAGTTTTTAAAAAAAGGACTTCAAATGGTGGTTGATGGTTTAGAACCTGAAACAATAAAGGAAATTATGGAACTAGAAATAGGAGAGATGGAAAGGCGTCATAGTGATGGAGCTAATATGTTAAAAGCTTGGGCAGCTTATGCACCAGCTTTTGGTATGCTTGGTACCCTTATAGGACTTATTCAAATGCTTGCAAACCTAAGTGATTCATCAGCGCTCGCTTCTGGTATGGGAAAAGCATTGATAACTACATTTTATGGAGCACTACTGGCTAACTTAATACTTGTTCCAATGGCGCAAAACCTAAATTATAAATCTAGTATTGAAGTAAATAATAGAGAAATGATGCTTGAGGGAATACTTGCAATTCAATCTGGAGTAAATCCAAGAATTGTTGAAGAAAAATTGACCTCATACTTATCACCTCTTGATAGAGCTAAATTTATTGAAGAACAAGCCAGAGCTGCTGGGGTGACAGAAAATGTCTAGAAAAAAAATTGGTGGAGAGGAAATGCGAACAGATGCCTGGCTGGCAACATTTGCAGATACCATGACACTTCTCCTAACTTTCTTTGTTTTATTATATTCTTTTTCAACAGTTGATGCAGCTAAGTTCAAACAAATTGCATCCTCACTTCAATCAGTATTAACAGGTGAAACTGGAAAGAGCGTTTTAGATTTAAATTTAAAAAGCGGAGAAGTTCCATTAGTTGGGGAACCTGTACCTACTACAACACCTGGTAATAATACAGAAGATGTGTACCAAAAGGTTCAAAGCTTTATAAAAAAGAAAAAACTAGAAGGTACAGTAGTGATTAAATCTGATAGTAGGGGGGTTATCATTCAACTTAAGGCAAATATTTTATTTCAAAGTGGAAAAGCAGAAATTATAGATAGGAGTAAACCAGTGTTAGATTCAATAAATGCACTAATAGCCACTTTGCCTAATGATATTGTAATAGAAGGACATACAGATAATCAGCCAATTAGTAATTTTGAATATAAAAACAATTGGCAACTATCATCTGCTAGAGCCTTAAATGTTCTTGAATATTTTGTAGGCATTAAGGGTCAAAAGAATCCTGAGCGATTTAAATCTACTGCTTGCGGTGAATTTCAACCTATTGTTGCGAATAATAGTGAAGTAAATAGAGCTTTAAATAGACGAGTAAATATTTTAATTGTTGCAAGTGAAAAGGAGGCCACTAAAAAATGAGCGATATCAAAAAAAAAGGAAATGGACTTAAAATAGTTATTATAGTTTTATTAGTATTAGTTGTAGTTGGTGGTGCTGCTTTTGGAGGTATGTATTTTTTAAATAAAAAATCTACATCAACCACAGCTAAAGTTGTAGAGGTTAATGAGATAACTTATCCCTTAGAAGAATTCTTATTAAATCTAATGGACGAGGAGGGAAGGCGCTATCTCAAGGTGAAGGTTATTATTGGATACGAAGATAATACTGATTTAACAGCAGAACTAGAAACGAAAAAATTAATTATTAGGGATGCAATCATTGAAACCCTTAGAGCAAAAAAAACTACTGACTTTAGTGCTACAGGTATTGATGCTATAAAGAAGGAGTTAGTTGCTAGTATAAATCCAATTCTAACAAAAGGAAAAATATCCCATATATATTTTAGCGATATATTGGTGCAATAGGTGGTAAAATCATGGACTTAGAATTTTGGACACTGCTTTTTAAAATCACAATATTTTTACCGTTCATATTACTTATTTTATATTTATCCCTAAGATATGGTGGCAATAAACTTCAAAAATTGCAAAATGGTAGATATATGAAAGTATTAGATAGGATTTCTCTATCTAAGGAAAATAGTATTATAGTTGTAAAAATTGGCGAAAAAGCCTATGCGGTTTCTTCTAGCACTAGGGAAATTAATATTTTATTTGAGTTACCGCGAGAAGAAATTGTTATAATTGAAAATACTAAAGAGCTACCTCAATATGATGACATGAAGGAATTATTCAGAAAACATATTTTAAAAAAGGATGTTAAAGATGAAGATAAAACATAAGAACTTATTTATTTTTGCTTTGATTATGGTAATAATCGGGATTGTTACAATAAAAGTTGTAAATGCGGTTCCACAAACGCTACCAATACCTAAAATTAATATTTCCGTTGACAAAGCAAATACTCCCACGGAGTATGTGGATAATATTAAGCTTTTAGTAATTCTTACAATACTTACTTTACTTCCTTCATTTATTATAATGACTACCAGTTTTGTAAGGATAATTATAGTACTATCCTTATTTAAAAGTGCTATTGGTGTTCAACAGGCAATACCAAAAGAGGTTATAATTGGACTTGCTCTATTTTTAACATTTTTTACTATGGCACCAACCTTTACAAAAGTTAATAATGATGCCTTGACTCCCTATTTGAATAATAAAATAACTCAATCCGTTGCCATTGATAAAGGGTCTAAACCCATGAGGGATTTTATGTTAAAACAAACCAGAGCTAAGGACTTAAAACTTTTTTTAGAAGTGGGAAAATTAGAAGATACAGTTAAAAATGAAGTTGATGCAAATGGCAAAGTAGTAATGAGCAATGGAAAGCCTAAACTTACCTATGATAAAGTGCCCTTATATGCAGTGGTGCCATCTTTTATAATAAGTGAATTAAGGCGAGCTTTCGAAATGGGATTTTTATTATTTATCCCATTTATTATAATAGATATTGTTACAGGTAGTATTCTTATGGCCATGGGAATGATGATGCTACCACCAGTTATGATTTCTCTCCCATTTAAATTATTACTATTTATTATGGTTGATGGCTGGAATTTATTGGTGAAATCATTAATTATGAGTTTTAGTTGAGGTGAATTAAATGACTGAAAGTATTGTATTATCTATAATGAAAGATGCTATTCAAACAGCAATATTGGTATCAGCCCCTATTCTGCTAACAGCTACACTAGTAGGGCTAATTATAAGTATATTTCAAGCTACTACTCAAATCCAGGAGCAAACCTTAACCTTTGTGCCAAAACTACTTGCAGCAGCACTTATTGGCTTATTAATGGGTAGCTGGATGCTTCATATTTTAGTTGATTTTACAACTAGAATTTTTGAACTTATTGCTAATATGGGAGGCTAGGTGGAGTTATATTGATTAATACAGCTTATTATTTAGGCTTCATATTGGTGCTCCTGCGAATATCAGCATTCGTTATAGGGATTCCAATTTTCTTTCCTACGGGTACTCCTGCAACTGCTAAAATTGGATTTTGTGTTGTTTTCACTTTTCTGATTTTACCAGGCGTTAATTATGAAAATGTAAACTTAATTACCAATAACACTGCACTTATAATATTTTGTATAGACGAGGTTATTACTGGTCTAACCCTTGGTTACATAACAAAATTTTGTTTTTTCTCAGCACAAATGGCCGGGCAGCTTATGGATTTCCAAGTTGGATTTTCCATGATGAGCCTTTTTGATCCCGTATCTAATGAGAATGTTACTCTTCTTGGAAGACTACTTTACTGGGTAAGTATGGTAATGTTTTTTATTGTAGATGGTCACCACATGTTAATAAGGGCTATCATTGATTCATTCAATGTTATTAAGCTTGGTAAGTTTATACTTTCACAAGCATCAGCTATGATGATGGTAAAAGTATTTGTAGAGTTTTTTACACTAGGACTTAAAATAGCAATACCAATTATTTTAATAATTATTATAACAGATATTTGTTTGGGACTTATTTCAAGAACAGTACCACAATTAAATGTTATGATTTTAGGTATGCCAATAAAAATACTAGTAGGACTCAGTTGCTTTGCATTAGTGCTTCCAACTGCTGTTAATTTAATAGTAAATTCTTTTTACACTATTCCAGATATAATTAAAGCTTTTTATAGAGTAATACCCTTATTAATTGTTATTTCAGCAGATAGTGGTGAAAAAACCGAAGATGCTACTCCTAAAAAGAAAAGTGATTCAAAGAAAAAAGGTCAAGTTGCGAAGAGTAAGGAATTATCCTCTACTATTACACTGCTTACCTCAACACTTTTATTAATAATGCTGGGTGCTTATATGTTAGGTAATTTAAAAGGGGTAGTAACTCTTTTCCTAAGCCATTACTTAACTTTGAGTGTTACAGAGGAAACTTTTAGAACAGTACTTTTTGTTTCTATGACTAAGTTTGGGCTTCTGATTTTACCAATTATGGTTCCTATAATGATAATGGGAATAGTGGCAAGCTTAATGCAATCTGGTTTTATACTTACCGGTGAACCACTTAAACCTGATTTGAAAAAACTAGATCCAATAAGCGGATTTAAGAAAATCTTTTCTACAAGATCCTTAGTGGATTTACTGAAAAATTTAGCTATAATTACTACCATAGCATATGTAGCTTATGATTATATTAAAAGCAATTATTTAGACATAATGAATTATGGAAGCTTAAAAATAGATGCTATATTAGGTGTTTTTGGAAAATTAGTAGTAGATATATTTTTTAAAATTGCAATAATTATGCTTATAATATCAATAATTGATTTTGCATACCAGAAATATAAACATAACAAAGAACTTAAAATGAGTGTGCAGGAAATTAAAGAAGAATATAAGCAACAAGAAGGCGACCCTCAGATTAAATCTAAGATAAGGCAAAAGCAAAGGGAAATGGCAGCCAGTAGAATGATGCAATCAGTTCCAGATGCTACTGTAGTCATCACAAACCCCACTCATCTAGCTATTGCAATCAAATATGAGCAAGGCGGTGAAGGGGCACCAATAGTTGTAGCTAAGGGTGCAGATAATGTGGCTATAAAAATAAAAGAGATTGCGAGGGTTAATGATATCCCAATTATTGAAAATAAGCCACTAGCAAGGTTAATATATAAGGATTTAGACGTGGGCTCAGAAATTCCAGCTGAAATGTATGGAGCTGTGGCAGAGATATTAGCATTGGTGTACAAATTAAAGAAAAGAAAGTAATGGGGGATAATTGTGGCTGAAAAAGCGGGATTTAACATAAAAAATAATTTGGATGTTTTAGTAGCTTTTGGTGTAATAGGGATAGTTTTAATGATTATTATCCCATTGCCACCAAAGCTTCTTGATGTAATAATTGCATTTAATATAACATTAGCTGTTATAATTTTACTATTAACAATGTTTACAACTGAAGTTTTGCAATTTTCAGTTTTCCCAACATTACTCTTAATTACAACACTTTTAAGATTAGGACTAAATATTTCATCTACCAGACTAGTATTAACAGAAGCTTATGCAGGTGAGATAATTGAGGCCTTTGGTGAATTTGTTGTTGGAGGTAATTATGTAGTTGGAATAATTATTTTTTTAATAATAATAATAATACAATTTATAGTTATTACAAGCGGTGCTGGTAGAGTTTCTGAAGTTTCTGCTAGATTTACCTTAGATGCTATGCCAGGTAAACAGATGAGCATTGATGCGGATTTGAACGCGGGTGCCATAACTGAAGAACAGGCAAGAGAGAGAAGAACAAAACTACAGGATGAAGCTAGTTTTTATGGAGCTATGGATGGAGCTTCCAAATTCGTAAAGGGAGATGCAATAGCAGGTATAATTATAACCATAATCAATATTTTTGGTGGGATAATTATAGGTGTTGTAATGCTTAAGATGCCTATTGCAACAGCTGCAACCACCTATGTTAGGTTAACGGTAGGGGATGGTCTTGTAAGCCAGATTCCGGCTCTTCTAATATCAACTGCTTCTGGTATTCTTGTTACAAGATCTGGTAGCACTACAAATTTAGGAAGTCAAGTAACATCTCAGCTTACTGCATTTCCAAAGGTTATTGCCATAGCATCAGTGGTGTTATTGGTTTTGGCTGCAATTCCAGGCATGCCTACTCTTGTTTTCATAATGCTTTCTATTGCTACTGCAACCAGTGCATATTTCTTGCAAAAGGATGCAAAAGATCAAGTGATTATGAGAATAGAAAATGATGAAAAAGAAAATTATGAAACTGAAAATCGTGAACCAGAAAATGTAATGAATCTGATTTCTGTGGAGCCTATGGAAATAGAAATAGGCTATGGACTAATACCACTAGCAGATGAAGCTACAGGAGGCGATTTATTACAAAGAATTGCCTCAGTAAGAAGGCAGTGTGCTCTAGATATGGGAATTGTTGTTCAACCCATAAGAATTAAAGATAATTTGCAACTTAAAACAAATGAATACGTAGTTAAGATAAGAGGGACTGTAATAATTAAAGGCAATTTAATGCCAAGCATGCTACTTTGCATTGATCCTAGTTCTGAAGATATAAATATACAAGGCATTAATACCATTGAACCGACTTTTGGACTGCCTGCAGTGTGGATAAATAATGATCAAAGAGAGGATGCAGAAATAAAGGGACTCACGGTGGTAGACCCAACTACGGTAATGGTTACTCATTTAACAGAAACTATTAAAAATCATGCCTTTGAACTTTTAGGTAGGCAGGAAACTAAGCTACTAATTGATTCCGTAAAAGAAAAATATAATACTGTAGTTGAAGAATTAATACCAGACCTTATGACTATTGGTGAAGTACAAAAGGTTCTTCAAAGCCTACTCAAAGAACGAGTAGCTATAAAGGATATGGTTACAATCTTAGAGTCTCTGGCAGATAATTCAAGAATAACTAAGGATCTTGAAGTATTAACGGAATATGTCCGTTTTTCTCTGGGAAGAAGTATTTGTAATGGACTAGTTGATGATAATGGAATTATAACAATTATAACTTTAGCACCAGAAGTTGAGAATATTATTTCTAGTAATATTCAAAAATCTATACAAGGGTCTTTTCCAGCAGTAGATCCTGATACCACAGGTAAGATACTAAATTCTATTAAGACTAATATCAACACAATATATTTTCACAATAATCAACCAGTAATACTAGTATCACCAAAGATAAGGCCAGCCTTTAGAAGACTTATAGAAATGGTATTCCCTAACATTTTCGTGCTTTCTCTCAATGAGATACCAAATGAAGTTGAGATTAAAACTGAAGGAGTTGTGACTCTACAATGATTATCAAACGATATATAGTTAATAACATGAACGAAGCCATGACAAGAATAAGATATGAACTAGGCTCGGAAGCTGTAATTATAAGTCAAAGAAAAATTCGAAAACCTGGAATAAAAGGATTATTTTCACCTAAAATTATTGAAGTTACCGCTGCTGTTGAAAATGAAATAAATCCACAGGAGCAAAATGAAATTAAAAAATACCCCAGGGTGATTCAAAAACAAGATAGTGTAGTACATAAAGAAGCAGTGTATGCGCAGGAGAATAATAGTGATTCTACGAAGGTTAACATTAATGATCCTTCAATGGACTTAATTAATGAAATGAAACAAATGAAAACTATGATTAGTGAGCTCTCACTCAAGAGTGAGCTCTTACTCAAGAGTGAGCTGGCAAGTGCTAGTAAAATTAATGTAATTAATAGCCCAGGAAATAATTACAAAAGTCCTATAGAAAAAATATTAGAGGACAATGATGTAGACAGTGAAACTATCGCGAATATAATGATTAAAATTAAAGATAGTAAATTCCAAGATAATGAAATTAAAGATAATGAAAAATTGAAACTTGTATTAAAAGATATGATTCATGTAACTAAACCAAAATTAGAGGGTAGGATAGTTCTAGTAGGACCAACAGGTGTAGGAAAAACTACCACCATTGCAAAACTTGCAGGAAGACTAGCACTGGTGGAAAGAAAAAAAGTAGGCCTAATTACTGTAGATACCTATAGAATTGGTGCAGTTGAACAACTTAGAACTTATGCAGATATTATGAACATACCTTTTAAAGTAGTATACAATATGAAAGATATGGAAAATTCCATACAATCTATGAGTGAGTGTGACGTAGTATTAATTGATACTACAGGAAGAAGTAGTAAAAATAAAATGCAAATCTTAGAATTAAGAGCTTTTGTGGAAAAGGCAGATACAAAAAACATTCATTTAGTGCTAAGTTCTACAACGAAGAACAAAGATATTAAATATATTATTGAAGGATATCAAATTTTGAATTATAATAGTATAATAGTAACTAAATTAGACGAAACTTCCACTTATGGGTCTATTCTTAATATAATGGAAACTGCACAATCACCCTTGAGTTTTGTGACAACTGGTCAAAATGTACCTGATGATCTTAAAGAGTTATCTGAGGATAAACTTGTTAGTCTTATATTAGGAGAGGATACAATATGCTAGACCAAGCACAAAGACTTAGACAAATGGCCTTGAAAGATGTTGGCATTAGCGATAGTAAGCCTAGAATTATAACGGTTACATCTGGTAAAGGTGGAGTGGGAAAAAGCAATATAGTAGTAAATTTATCTATTGCACTTCAAAAGATGGGTAGAAAGGTTATGATTTTTGATGCAGATATTGGTATGGGAAATGATGATATTTTAATGGGGTGTTCTTCAAGGTATAACGTATTTGATGTTATAAGTAATGGCAAAGAAATTGAGGAGGTTGTTTTAACTGGACCCTTTGGGGTGAAACTTCTTCCAGGTGGATCAGCTCTTATGAAAGTAGAGGATTTGACAGAAACTCAAAGAAACGCATTTTTAAATAAACTTACTGCTTTAACGGGACTAGATTATATAATAATGGACACTGGGGCTGGTGTGAATAAAAGCGTTTTGGGCTTTATTGCTTGTTGTGAGGATTTAGTAATTGTAACAACCCCAGAACCTACTTCCCTGACAGATGCATATAGTTTGCTCAAGGCTGTTAAGCATTTTAAAATAAAAAATTCTGCTAAGGTGATAGTAAATAGATCCTTAGATAATAATGAAGCTAATATTACTTTTAATAAATTTGATAATGCTGTTACTAAATTTCTTGATATGAAACTAGAATATTTAGGCAAAATCGGTGAAGATAAGAAATTAGCTTATGCAGTAAGAGCGCAACAACCTGTAATTGTAAGTTATCCGAGTTCAGAGGCCGCTCAAGATATAACTAGAATTGCCAGCAAAATTGAAGGCATGAATGAGAAGACAAGTGGTATGGGAATAGAAGGGTTATTTAAGAAACTATTTAGCATTTTTTCATAAGGGGTTGGGGGTAATGACAACAATAGATTTTAAAATAAATAAGAAATTGGAAATACTAGTTGACGAAAAATATTTTAATAGCAATGTACAAGATATAACAGAGGAATATATAGCAATTAGTATTCCTATTAATTCAGGTGAATACATTCCATTATCAAAGGGCACTATTATAGATGTTATTTATTATGAAGAGGAAAATCTTTATAAATTTCAATCTTCAGTTATAGGACGTAAATTTGAAAATATACCTATTTTACTTATAGCAAAACCCAGGGAGATAAAAAAGATTCAGAGAAGAAAATATGTCAGGATACCCATAATAAGCACCGTTAAATATATAAATCTTAAGAATCAACCAAGAACTAATCCTAGTACCATTGAAAATAGTAAATATTTAAAGGCTTCACTAGTTGACTTAAGTGGTGGTGGCATGAGGGTTAGAGTTTCAGAAGAAATAAAGCTTAATGATTTTCTTTTGGTGTCTTTAACTGTAAATAATGAAGATACACTTATGGTGGGACAAGCAATGAGAATCGCAAAAGACGATGAAGGCAGGTATTATTGCGGATTAAGCTTTGAATTTTTAGAAAGCACAACAAGAGAAAGAATAATTAAATATATATTTCAACTTATGAGAGAACAGATGAAAAAAATTTAGGAGGTGTTCATATGTCAATAGCGAGTATAGTTGATGCGCGCGAGCAAATTGTGAAAAGCAATATACCCTTAGTTAAATATATCGCTTCTAGAGTAATAATTGGAAAAACTAAATATGTCCAATATGAAGATTTAATTAGTTATGGAATGCTTGGACTTATGGATGCCTTAGGAAAATTCGATGCTACTAAAGGCATGAAGTTTTCAAGTTATGCATCAATAAGAATAAAAGGTGCTATGATTGATGAGCTTCGTAAGAATAGCCCCATTTCTAAGGGTGCTATGGATAAGCTTAATAGGTATAATGAAGCTATTGAAAGGCTACAGAAACTTCTCTTTAGAGAGCCTACAAACCATGAAATTGCAAAGGAACTCGGAATTACCTTTGAGGAGGTAGCTGACATTGAGAATAATATAAATTATATATCTGTAGTTTCTCTCGAGGATTTAATATTTTCTGATGAGGATGAGATGCCCCTTAGTGGCACAATTAAGGATGATAGGAGTCCAAGCCCAGAAAAAGCATTAGAAGAAAAAGAACAAATTGAATATTTATCCTTAGGCCTCGATAACCTAAAGGAAAAAGATAAAATGGTTTTAACACTGTATTATTATGAAGGACTTACATTAAAAGAAATAGGGAATATTTTGAGTGTATCTGAATCAAGAGTTTGTCAACTTCATAGCAGGGCACTTATTAATCTAAGAAAGGCTCTAATAAAACTAAAATATGAAATAGTCTAGGATTTGGAGTGAATTATATGACAGGGTTATTAATTTTTATTGGATTAATTCTTATTATTTTAAACGTCTTAACTATAAAAAAGCAAAATAAGTCCTTTAAGGTAGTACTAGGAAATGCCACAGAAAATACTAATGATTTTGATGTTAGAATAGGAGAACTTAGGCGGGAATTTTCTGAGAGTATTTTAGAACTTCAAAGTGAATTAATGGATATGAAAGAAATAATGAATACTTCATATTTAGAAGAGGTTAACGATATAGAAAATAACGAGAAAATTTATGAGGAAAACAAAAGTGAAATTATTATAGATGGAGCACATAACGATAATAGTGAAAAAGTAGAGACAATAAAGAGATTATTTACTGAAGGATTATCTCTAGAAGAAATATCAGAAATAATGCATTTAGGTAAGGGGGAAGTACTATTAATAAAGGATTTATATATAAGATAAAAAATTTAATAGACTTTCTAAGTGATAGAAAACTTCTAATAGGAATAGGAATAGGGCTGATAATTTCTTCTGTTTTATTAACTGGTGCGAAGATAAATTATGAAATGAGTAAGGGTAAGATAGAAATAAAGGCTAGAGGATATGGTATGCGTTATCCTGATGAAATGCCAATTATAAACAATAAGGATGTGGGAAAATGATTAGAGGTCTTTACACAGCAGTAACAGGACTTATAACTGGAGAAGCTAAACAAAGCGTAGTAACTAATAATTTAGCAAATGCCAACACAACTGGGTTTAAAAGTGAAAATCTATCTATAAAAAAATTTGATGATGTATTAATACAAAACTATGAAAAAATTGTAAATGGTAAAAATACTAAAAATACCATTGGATCCTTGAGTATGGGAAGTGAAATTGATGATTTGAATACATATTTTACTCAAGGGATTATTCAAACAACTGATAAATCAACAGATTTTGCAATTGATGGAAAAGGATTTTTTACAGTGCAAAGAGATGACGGTATTAATAATATGAATTATTATACTAGAAGTGGTGATTTTCATATTGATGGACAGGGGTATTTAGTAACGGATAGTGGAGATAAGGTCTTATGTAAAAATAAAGCAACAAATCAAGTAGGACCTCTATTTGTTGGTGATGGTAAACTTCAAGCTGATAAAAGCGGCAATATTTCAGTTAATGGTGAAAATATATATAAATTAAATACTGTGGACTTTGCAGATTATAAAACCCTTAAAAAAATTGGAGATAATTTGTTTGAGGCAGCTAATCCGTTGCAGGATCAAAATATTACCGTTAGACAAAACGCACTAGAAAAATCTAATGTTAATGTTACAAATGAAATAGTAAATATGATGACAATTCTTAGAAATTTTGAAAGTAATCAAAAGGTTATACAGGCTATTGATGAAACACTAGGAAAAGCAGTAAATGAAGTTGGTACTGTTAGATAATAATTAAAGTATTAAGGGGGCGCAGCGCAGATGTTAAGACTTTTATGGAATAGTCAAAGTTCAATGAATGCCCAGCAGGAAAAATTAGATTGCATATCAAATAATCTTTCAAATGTAAATACCAATGGCTATAAAAAAATTAGTGCGAATTTCAAGGATCTTGTATATGAGTCGCTTGATAGAAAAGGATATCCAGTATCTACTGATAAAAATGGTAAAGCAATACTACAAAATGGTACTGGTGTTAGGGTGGGAGAGTGGACAAGAAACAATATGCAAGGTGAGCTCATAGTCACAGACCTTCCAACGGATTTAGCTATAGATGGTACAGGCTATTTTGAAGTGGTTCAGAAGGACGATAGCAAGGCTTATACAAGGGCAGGCAGTTTTTCTACAGATGCAAATGGCACTATAGTTGACGATTTGGGAAATAGATTGAGTATAGTTGATGCGCAGGGTAATAATATTAATAGTTTGGATGGACCTTATAAATTCAATAGAAATAATTTTAATGTAGATGACAAGGGGCTTGTAACTATAAAAGGCAGCAATGAAGCTGTGGGGAATGTGAAAATTTCAAATATTATGGGCGATAATTCAATGATTTCCATAGGGGACAGTTTATTTATGGCAAAGCCTGGTGCTCAGGTTGTGCAAAGTACTGATTATTCTATTAGGCAGGGTTTTTTAGAACAATCAAATGTTGATATTGCAACAGAAATGACAGACATGCTTATAACTCAAAGAGCTTTTCAGCTTAGTTCGACTACTTTAAAAACTGCTGATGAAATGTGGCAAATGGCTAATAATTTACGCAAATAAATTCGATATAGAATAAGGCATGCTTTTAAAAGTATGTCTCTTTTTATTGCTTTTAAATAATAAAATAAAAATAGTTTTAATTAAAGAGTTTCCCTCATATATTATTATTAAAGTGCATAATAATATGACCTAGGGGGGGATAGAAATGGGGATAGGATATGTTTTTGGATGTTTACTTAGTATATTGCTATGGAGACTAGATAGACAAGGCCTATTTAATTCCATTAATATAAAATTAAGGAGTAAAATCAAAAATGTATATGTGGTACAATTTTTATATTTTTCTATTATAATAGCTGTTTATATTGGGCTTGAGTTTATAAATAGCAATGAGGTATACAATGCCATGGTAGCTTTTATGGTAATAGATATAAGTAATACTGAGAGAAAAAATTTAAATCACACTGAAAAAAAACATTTTTATGATACAATGTCCACTATATCTAGATCCTTAGTATGTGGATTTATTGCACCACTATTTTATATTATAATACTTGGAAATGAAGCCGCTATAGTATTTACTTTAATTTACAATTTGAGTTTTGACCAGGAACTCAATATAATAGGTGGCGTTCTATCTATAGTTTGTATAATTCCATCATTAATTGCTGAAATGTTTTTATATTCAATTTATATATTCAGAAACAAAAATTTAAAAATAAATTTTAAAGGGGATTACATTAATAATTTTTGGAAAAAACCTCTTGTGAATGTTGATATTTTAGCTGCGTATATAGAATTTGTTAATTTCTACTGTTATTATAATGGCAATAATATGCATTATCTAAAAAGTTATGGAGAATACAATAACAAAATTGATGATGCATGCATTAAAAATTATTTGGGTGTAAGTTATTCTATATGTTTCATACTTTTTATTTCTATTCTTCTTCTACAACTAGTTTAGATATGCTACTAGTTTAAATCTATAACTATATTTTGATTATAATAAATTCAAATAAAAAACAAAGCATTTTATAATTAATGCTTTGTTTTTTTATTCAATAAAAAATTATAATTTATTTTATTTGATTTATAGCAGCTGCAATAGGCGGTATAACTTGTTTCTTTCTTGAGACTATACCTGGAATATATACACCATTATCAGTGAGAGTAATATTAAAGGCTTTTGAAACAACATCTTTATGTTCACCTGCAGCTATCAATACGGAACCTCCGTTTAAGATGTCAGTTAGCATTAATAAAAGAATATCATAGTTACTTTCTTTAGCCTTTTTATTCATTAGAGTAATAATATCCTCTTTTAATGGGTCAAAGCCATCAATATACATTGTACCAACTTGTGATACCCCTACCTTATAATTATTAAGAGAAAAGGTTTTAAAGTCTTGGTAGAAAATTTCTTGAGCAGTCTTACCCTCAAGGGATGTACCAGCTTTAAACATTTCTTTGGCAAATTCCTCAACATTTAAATTGGCGATTTGAGCTAATCTTTTTAATACAAGTTCATCTACTATAGTAGATGTAGGAGATTTTAGTAGCAAGGTATCGGAAATAATTGCTGCACATAGAAGACCAGCGGCGTTTTTTGAAGGCCTTATTCCATTTTCAAAGAATATGGATGCTACTATGGTTGAAGTACTTCCTACGGGCTCATTTCTAAAATATATAGGAAAGCCAGTTTGTACATCTGCAATTCTATGATGGTCTATAATTTCTAATATTTCAGCATCTTCTAGGCCGGGTACTGATTGAGTTCTTTCATTATGATCCATAAGTATAACTTTTTTTTTGTTTTGTGATATTAAATGGTATCTAGATACACTTCCAATAACTTTATTATTTTCATTAATTACTGGATAACTTCTATATCTAGTTTCAAGCATAATATATTTTATGTCCTCAATAAAATCATCTGTATTAAAGCTCAATACATCTTTTTTTGTCATAACATAATCTATAGGGATACTTTGAGTTATTAATCTAGAAGCTGTAAAAGTATCATAAGGAGTTAATATAATTACACAATCATTAGCTTTTGCAAGTTTCACAACTGCATCCACTGGAGGATGATTTCCAGTAATAATTAAAAGACAAGCTTTAGAACTAATTATTAAACACTGGGAATCTTCTCTATCACCACATATGGCAATGTCACCAACCTCAATTACAGATTTCGTGCTTTCTGGATTCATAGCGGCTACAATTATCTTTCCAGTTATTTTAAAAGTAGTTTCTGGTCTATACACGCATTTAGCTGATAGTGTATCTAAAATATTCTCAAGAGTGGTATTACTTTTGGCAAGAATAGAATTGTCCCATATATCTAAATAGCTTGCTGCAAGATTTGAAATTGAAGCCACACCAGCTAGCCTATCATTTTCATCTATAACAGGTAGAGTTCTAATTTTATTTTTTTTCATAATGGACCAGGCCATTTTAAGAGATATATCTGGTGAAATAGGAGCTACAATATCTATATCTAAATCAGAAATTTGTGTTTTAACCGTAGTTACAAGCTCAGGTTCCGGTACGTTAAAGTAATTAAGAATAAATTGTGTTTCGAGATTTGTTGCACCGAGTCTTATAGCAACTGCAGGAATTTTTCCTGTTTTATTTTTAAACTCTGCATAGGCAATAGCAGAGCAAATAGAATCAGTATCTGGATTTCTATGTCCAGTAACATAAATAATGTTTTTCACGTAAGTCCCTCCTTGTATTCCTCTGGGGTAGGTAACAAAATTAATTGTACCCCCTCCTAGTTTTCGTCTCATTAATAATCATTGTTAGTACTATTTTATATTTAAAGTTCCATATTGTAAAGAAAAAAGCGATATTAACTAAAATAATACACTATATTCTTTTCATATGTAAGTAAACAAACACATATATTATTAGAGAATGAAAAACATAGTAAATTATTAAGCTAAAAAAAATTGGGAAATGCTATCTAGGTCAGAGAAGTATAAGGGGGACATGTAGGTGATTAACGAAAAATTGTCAAAGGATAATTCAAAGGATATAAACAAGAAAGGAGGCTCTGTTTATGATAGTGCAACAACATCTAGGGGGCTTACAACTGAAGAGGTTGAAATTAGATTAAAAAAATTTGGGTATAACAAATTAGAAAATAAAAAAAAGATATCTCCTCTTCAAATATTTTTTTCTCAATTTAATGATTTTATCACTTGGATATTAATTGCTGCAACAGCGATTTCAGGAGTCATGGGAGAAAAAGCCGATGCAATAACTATATTTATTATAGTTATAATGAATGGAATACTAGGTTTTATTCAAGAGTATAAAACTGAGCGGTCTCTGGAGGCTCTAAGTCAGCTTGCAGCACCAACTGCTAAAGTATTTAGAAATGGAGGGATACTAGTAATAAATGCCATATATTTAGTAACCGGGGATTTAGTCATTTTAGAAAGTGGAGATAGAGTGCCAGCGGATTGTATTTTGACTGAGGATAATAATGCAATGCTAGATGAATCACTCCTTACTGGAGAGTCAGCTGGAGTACACAAAAGTTGCAATTCTGTGGATAGTAACATTTATATGGGGACAATACTGCTTACAGGAAAAGCTAAAGCAAAAGTTGTAGCCACCGGCATGCGTACAGAAATGGGAAAAATAGCGAATATGCTTCATAGTATTGAAAATGAAAAATCTCCTTTGAAAGAAAGACTGGATCATCTTGGAAAAATATTAGTTGCACTTTGTATAATAATTTGTGTTGCTGTAACTTTTATGGGTATTTGGCGTGGACAAGATAAGTACACAATGTTTTTACTAGGGGTAAGTTTAGCAGTAGCTGCAATACCAGAGGGGCTCACTGCTATTGTTACGGTTGCTTTGGCCCTTGGAGTATCTAGAATGCTTAAAAGAAAGGCACTAGTTAGAAAATTACCAGCGGTTGAAACGCTAGGTTGTACTTCTGTAATATGCACAGATAAAACAGGAACCCTAACTGAAAATAATATGACAGTAAAAGCATTGTATTTTGATGGACAGGTTTACCATGTTGATAGTGATAAAATTCCATTAAATTTAGTTATGAAAAAAGCTTATACATACTGTAATGATTGTAATTACGATTTTAATGGAAAAAACCTAGAAAAAAGCCTATTTGGTGATCCTACTGAAACTGCATTAATTAAAGGATTTTTTGGAAACTCTAAGGAGCTACAAGAATTTTTGAATAAATCTAGACGTGTATATGATATTCCTTTTAACTCCACAAGAAAAATTATGTCCGTAATTGTTAAAGAAGGTGATAAAGAAGTTTGCTATGTAAAGGGTGCTCCAGAAAGAGTTATAGAAAAATGTAATTATATATTGATAGAGGGAAATATACAACCTATGCTTCCTAATTATAAAAATGCACTATTAAGGGCTGTAGATACTATGTCTTATAAGGCTTTAAGATGTATTGCTTGTGCTTATAAGGTGTCAGGTATAATGAAAAATGAAAATTTAGAGTCTAATTTAATTTTCATAGGTGTTGCGGGTATAATTGATCCTCCAAGAAAAGAAGTAAAAGAGGCTGTTTTAAAGTGCAAGGTTGCAGGTATAAAGCCTGTAATGATAACAGGGGACCACAAAAATACAGCTTATGCTATTGGGAAAGAATTAGATATTTGCAGTGATCCTAGTGAAGTTATAACTGGAGATGAACTGGATCTATTAAATGACAAGGAATTAGAAAAAAATATTAACAATTATAAAATATTTGCACGCGTAACCCCAAAACATAAGTTGAGAATTGTAAAAGCCTTTAAACACAATAATGGAATTATTGCAATGACTGGAGATGGTGTAAATGATGCTCCAGCCATAAAAGAAGCAGATATTGGCATAGCAATGGGAATCTCTGGAACGGATGTAACTAAAGAGGCAGCCTCAATGATTCTTTTAGATGATAATTTTGCAACTATTGTTGCAGCTGTTGAAGAGGGTCGTGTAATTTATAATAATATAAGAAAATTTATTAGGTATTTATTGTCCTGTAATTTAGGGGAAGTACTTACCATGTTTTTGGCTTCTCTGTTCTACCTAGAAAATCCACTGCTTCCAATACAAATTTTATTTGTAAATTTGGTTACAGATGGACTTCCTGCTATTGCCCTTGGAGTTGATCCTGCGGACGGTGATATTATGTTTGAAAAGCCAAGAGAAAAGAACGAAAGTGTATTTTCAAGAGGACTTACAGAAAAGATTGTCATTAGAGGATGCTTAATTGGTGTATGTACAATATTGTCTTTTATAGGTGGTAAATATTATGGTATGAGTATTGAGGCATGTAGAACACTAGCTCTTGGAACTCTAGTTTTATCGCAACTCATACATGTGTTTGAATGTAGATCAGAAAAGCTATCACTATTTGAAATTAATCCCTTTACAAATTTGTACCTAATAGGTGCTGTAGCCGTATCCGTATTTATGCTATTTAGCATAGTGTACATTCCGGCATTACAGAGGGTATTTCATACAATACCACTTGATCTTGGTCAATGGTTAATTATTCTATTTTTCTCTGGTATAATTTCATTTATAAACAGCCTATACTTATATTTAATTCACAACCATTAATTAAAAAAAGGGACCCTCTCAAAATAATTATTTTGAGACAGTCCTTTTTATTTATTTAAAACGTTTATCAGCTCTAACTCTTTGCACTTTTGGAGTAGGAGTATCTCCCTTTGTTGGTATCAAATCCTTCTTTGTAGTCATATTTCTAATATTTACAATTTGAATCTGCTCTCGGTGTTCTTTTCCTTTTTTACCCTTCATTCCTTGAATTATAACAGAATGTCCTTGAAGTACAGAAATAAAGTGAATTTTTTTGAACCACCGTCTTTTTTTAAATACGCACTTAGCAATAGATTTACTTCCGTCTGCCTTTACTAAGATGGTTACAAGTAATTTGTAAAATATTTTAAAATAACTTTTTTCTTCTACTTTGACAGATAGAACCCTACCTTGTGCTTGAGTAAGTCTATCACCATATCTTTTTAAATAAGCCTGTGTATAGCTATTAGTTAATTTGTCTTTAATCCCCATCAGTATTACTCCTTCACAAAAAAAATTTATAATATATTAAAAGTCAATAACTCATTATATCTTATGTTGTAATTTAACTCAAGTATTAAAAAAAGTGTATTTTTAAATTAAATTTCATTAGAAAAAATATATATATGCATAAATTAATAAAATATTATTATTTCTTAATGATAATATTTGTTCCTAAATTCGTAAATTAAGAATATTAATATAATAAAGGATTGAAAGGAGGCGGATTATGAACAGGGAATTAACTCCAAAGGACATTATATATGAATTTGATATTGAAGATATGAGCGCAAGAGAACCCTTAGATTCATTGCCACAATATTTTGATGTAATAGAGAATATTAAAACTGCCCTAAGTATAGATAAAGAGGGCTTTAATATTTATTTGATAGACGATTTTTCAAAAGAGGCACTTAAAGATATTATGAAATATCTAAATAAAATTTTCGAAGATAAATCTAAACCAAAAGATATTTGTTATGTATTATATGAAGATGAAAAATCTCCTAAACCAATTTTTGTAAGTAATGGAGGAGGTAATAAACTAAAAGCAACACTTGAAGATTTGCAGAATGATTATTTAGAGTGCACCTTTCAGTTTTATAACAATTCCACAAATAAAGAAAAAGATGAGATTCAGGAAAATATTCAAAAGAAAAGAAATGAACTAATTGCTAAATTAATAGATACAGCTAAAGACAAAGGCTTTGATATAAAATCTGCTAATAGTGGATTTACATTCATTCCTTTAAGTAGCGGGAAAGAAATGACTGAAAATGAATATGATGTATTAGATAAAGAAAAAAAAGAAGAAATTTTAGATACAGTGCGCATTTTAAAAGATAAAGCTAAGGAAATATTAGAGGAATTAAAAGATATTGAAGAAAGGGATATAGACAAACTAAAGCAAATAATGGAAGTATACTATGAAAATGAAATGAGTGATTTAAAAAAAGAATATAATAATAGATTCAATGAAGATGAAGTTGTTCAAAAGTATTTCCATATGGTATGCAATGGTATTGAGAAAAAACTTATAGATAATTATTCACTAAGTTTTGATGAAGATGAGGAAAAAATAAATGAAATTATATATAAATATGCTGTAAATGTATTAGTAGATAATAGTAAAAAGGTCGCTCCACCAGTAATATTTGAACAAGATCCTAGCTTAACAAACTTACTTGGAAATATAGAATATGAAAATCACAATGGTGCTTATTCTACCAATATTGAACTTATAAAAAGTGGTAGTATGCTAAAAGCAAATGAGGGGTGTTTGGTGATTAGAACAAACACGCTGCTAAGTAATCCTTTAGCTTACTATCATTTAAAAAAATCATTGCTTACAGAGAAAGTGGATGTGAGTTATAACAAAAGCTATTATGACCTGGTCTCATTAAGTACAATAAAACCAGAACCCATAGCGATTAAAGAGAAGGTAATTCTTATTGGAGATTATGAAACTTACGACTTGCTTTATAATTACGATGAAGACTTTAGAAAAATTTTTACCATAAAAGCAGAGTGCAATCCGCTTCAGAATATAGATAATGATTTAAAGAACTCTTTAATATTTGAGATAAATAATATTTGTAGTGAAAATAATTTTAAAACCCTTACAAGTGGAGCGGTTAAAGAAGTAGCAAAAGTCTTATCACGGAAGGCTCAGAGTAGGAAAAAAATATACTATGATAAATATGAAATAAATAAGTTATTAACACTATCAAACAATAAGGTGTGTGTTGAAAATAAAAAAGAAATTACTGCAGAAGATATAATGCATATAGCTTATAAAACAGACATTATGGAAAAGGAGATTTTAAATAACTATACTGAAAAGAAAATGCTTATTGACGTTATAAATAGTAGAATCGGACAGGTAAATGGATTATCAGTAATTGATACAGGATATTTAAGATTTGGTAAACCAATAAAGATTACCTGCTGCTGCTATAAGGGAGACGGAAATATTGTAGATGTTCAGCAGGTAAGTAATTTAAGTGGAAATATCCATAGTAAATCTATTAATATTCTAAAGGGGTATATAAGTGCTATTAATGGGGGATTCAGTAAATTACCAGTGGATTTCCATTTGAGCTTTGAACAAATTTATGGAAAAATAGATGGTGATAGTGCATCTGTAGCAGAAATAATATGTATGCTTTCAGCCCTAAGTAAGATACCTATAAAACAAAATATTGCCGTCACAGGTTCTATAAATCAATTTGGTGATGTTCAACCTATAGGTGGAGTAAATGATAAAATAGAGGGTTTTTTTGGAGTTTGTAAGGCAATAGATACAATTGTGGGAAAAGGTGTAGTAATACCACTATCTAATGCAGATGACTTGGTTTTAAGTGCAGAAGTTGAGAAAGAAATTCAAAATGGGAACTTTCATATATACACTATGACATCAATAGAGGATGCTATGGAGGTACTAATGGGAACTTCTGATACGGATTTCGCAGGGGTAATGACTGCTATTAACAGGGAATTAAAAAAATATAGTGGCAAAAAAAATTAAATGCTATTAAAAAAACAGGACTGATATATTTTAAATATCCAAGTCCTGTTTTTTTTATTTTATACGTTAAATCTAAAATTAACTACATCGCCATCTTGCATAATATATTCTTTTCCTTCAAGTCTAAATAGGCCTTTTTCCTTAGCTGCGGCTTCAGAGCCACATTCAATTAACTTGTCATAGGAAACTATTTCTGCTCTTATAAAGCCTCTTTCAATATCTGAATGGATTTTACCAGCAGCTGCTGGAGCTTTTGTTCCATTGATTATAGTCCAAGCTCTTATTTCTTGAGGACCTGCTGTTAAAAAACTCATTAAACCGAGTAGCTTATAACTTGCGTGAATAAGTTTATCTAGGCCTGATTCTTCAAGACCATATTCATTTAGAAGTTCCATTTTTTCATCATCCTCTAGTGTGGAAAGTTCTTCTTCAAGCCTTGCGCAAACTATAATTACTTCTGAATTCTCATTGCTAGCAAATTCTTTAACACTTTTAACCATATCATTATCTGCATTACCAGAGACTAAATCCTCTTCACTAATGTTTGCAGCATATAATACTGGTTTTGAAGTAATTAAGAAAAGGCTGTTTGTAAAAGTAGATTCTTCCTCAGTAAACTCCATTGTTCTTACTGGAAGGTTTGCTTCAAGGTGTTCCTTTAATCTTTCCATAAGCTCATATTCTATTTTTGCTGTTTTGTCACCAGAACGAACTAGCTTAACTGATTTTTCCATTCTTCTTTCTAATACATCAAGATCAGAAAAAATAAGTTCTAAATTAATAGTATCTATATCGCGTAGTGGATCCACGTTGCCATCTACGTGAATGATATTGTCATCATTAAAGCATCTTACTACATGAACTATAGATTCTACTTCTCTTATGTGAGATAGAAATTTATTACCTAAACCTTCTCCTTTGCTGGCTCCTTTTACAAGGCCTGCTATATCATAAAATTCAATTGCGGTATGAATTACCTTCTTACTATTATAAAGAGCTTGTAGCACATCTAATCTTTTATCACGAACACTAACAACTCCTACATTTGGCTCTATAGTACAAAATGGGTAATTAGCAGATTCTGCCCCTGCCTTTGTTATTGCATTAAATAATGTGCTCTTCCCTACATTTGGTAAACCTACAATTCCTAGCTTCATATATATGTACATTCCTTTCTTACTCTTAAATTATTAACACCTTATAAATTATACTCTAGATTCTAATGCATATCAAGAAAGTAAATTAAGGTATTGTTTTTTAATAATATGTAAAAGTTTAATAATGTTTATTTAGTAAATATATTCTAATAAAGTAAGTTCAAAATTTATTTATTTTCAAAAACAAATAAAATACTTAAAAACAAGAAGGAATTTTCATTTTTCTATAGAATAATACTAAAAAGTGGTTTAGAATGGTTTAAAGTGGATTAAAGTGGAGTAAATTTATAAGGTGGGGGATTAAAATGTTTATTGGTGAATATCAACATGCCATTGATAGTAAAAACAGAATAATTATTCCCACCAAATTTCGAGAGGGATTAGGTAATGAATTTATTTTAACTAAAGGCCTTGATGGGTGCTTATATATATATACATTGCCTGAATGGACAATAATGGAAGAAAAGTTAAAAAAACTTCCATTAACTAGTAAAGATGCTAGAGCCTTTGTGAGATTTTTCTTCTCAGGTGCTAATGAAATAACAATAGATAAGCAAGGAAGAGCTTTAATACCACAGAATTTATGTGAATATGCTTCAATACAAAAGGAAATAGTAAGTATAGGAGTATCAACTAGGATAGAGATTTGGGCTAAGAATAAATGGGATGAATATAATGACTCGGATATGAATTTTGATGAGATAGCAGAAAAAATGATGGAGCTCGGAATATAGATTGAAATAGGTTATATAAAAGGAGATAAATTATGGAATTTAAGCATTTGCCAGTTTTATTAAATGAGTGCCTTGATGCACTAGATATTAAGGAAGATGGAATTTATGTTGATTGTACATTAGGAGGTGCAGGGCATTCTCTAGAAATTTTAAAAAAATTATCCTCAAAGGGACGATTAATTGGTATTGATCAAGATGAGGATGCATTAAGGGCGGCAAAGGAAAACCTTAAAGAATATAATAATGTCACATATGTGCATGACAATTTTTACAATATTGATGCAATACTCGAAAAACTGGGAATAGAAAAAGTAGATGGTATTCTTATGGATTTAGGGGTGTCTTCCTTTCAATTAGATAGTGCAGAACGTGGATTTAGTTACATGAAAGATGCAAGGCTTGATATGAGAATGGATAGAAGCCAAGATTTATCAGCATATGATGTGGTGAATAACTATAGTGAGGAGGAAATAGGAGAGGTCTTAAGAAATTACGGAGAAGAAAAATTTTCAAAAAGAATAGCTAATTTTATAATAGATAGAAGAGCCCTAAAATCTATTGATACTACTTTGGAGCTTGTGAATGTAATAGATGCAGCTATTCCAGCCAAGTATAAAAGAGAAGGTGGGCATCCGGCTAAGAGAACTTTTCAGGGTATAAGGATTGAAGTTAACGGGGAACTGAGAATATTAAATACTGCAATAGAAAATGGAGTACATAGACTTAATCACGGTGGAAGGATGGCAGTTATTACTTTCCAATCACTGGAAGACAGAATTGTTAAAAATGTATTTAAAGACTTACATGATCCTTGTAAGTGCCCAAAAGAGTTACCTATGTGTGTGTGTGGCAAAACACCAATTGTAAATCTTATAAGTAGAAAACCTATAGTGGCAACAGAGGAAGAATTGGAAATTAACAAGAGAAGTAGAAGTGCAAAATTAAGGGTGGCTGAAAAGATTTAGTTCTAATTTGGGAATGGGGTGAATAAAGTGATAATAGAAAAAAACAAGTTTGGGTTAGATGGTAATACAGTACTCGCACCAGATCATGGAATTCAAAAAAGAAGTTATGAAGATTTAGAAAAATCACGACAACAGACAAACCAAAGTAAAAAACTAAAGGATATAAAAAAGAAAAAAAATGTCTTAACAAATATATTTTTAGTTTTTATTATTGGCATTGTTATTATTGCTAGATATTGTATGATTTATAATTATCAAGATACAACATCTAAAACTAAAGCTCAAATAGAAATGATAAGTAAAGAAAATGACGCCTATAAAGTACAACTAATTAAGTTTAGAAATATTAGCTACATTGAGAAAACGGCTACTGAGAAACTTCATATGGTTAAACCTATGATTAGTGACGTACAATACTGTAATTTGAGTAAAAACAATTTAGTAACCACAGAGAATTTAGAAGTGAAAGTAAGTAATGAAATAGTAAATAAAATAAAAAATTTTATCTTTTAGCTTATAAATAGCAATTATTAGTTATTAATCTTTATATTTTAATTTTCACAGATATTAATAAGGGGGAACCAAATTGGCAAGAGGAGAGTATAGGGACAAGGTACTAGTTAAACGTAGAATGCTTACTGTCTTTTTCATACTTTTTCTTTTGTTTTTTCTATTAGTTAGTAGGTTAAGCTACGTAATGATAGCTAAAGGAAAGGATTATAAAGAAAGAGCAATTTTGCAATGGACAAGTGACGTCCGAATTGCGCCACAACGTGGAAGAATTTTAGATAGAAATGGAAAAGAATTAGCTATAAGTGCAAATGTTTTTAGAGTAGACTTAGATCTTAATTCATTAAGACAGACTACAACTAAGAACAAATTAACTATGAATGATATAGCACCAGAACTAGCTAAAATACTTGGAATGGAATCTAAGAATGTTTTATCTATTTTGACTCAAACTAACTCAAAGGGGAAAGCTATTGGGGCAGCTATTTTGAAGAGAAGGATAGATAAGGATATAGCCGATAAAATCGTTGATTTTGCGGCTAAGAGTAAGCTCCGAGGAATAGTAATTACGGGAGATACAAAAAGATACTATCCCAATAATAATTTCTTAGCAAGTGTCCTAGGACATACTAACTCTGATGGCAATGGATTAACAGGAGTTGAACTATATTACGATAAATATTTATCTGGTGTACCTGGAATAAACCTTTCCGAAACTGATAGAAAAAGTGAAGATTTGCCTTATAAAATATCAGATTATACAAAGCCTATAAATGGCAAAGATCTAGTACTTACTATTGATGAGATGATTCAATATTTTTGTGAAAAAGCAGCTCAGCAGGCTATGATTGATAATAAAGCAGCCGCTGTTACTATAATTGCAATGAATCCTAAAAGTGGAGAGATATTGGGCATGGCTAATAAACCAGACTATAATCCCAATGATCCTTGGGATCTTACTAAAAGTTTTGACGAAAATCAAAAGGCCTGGAGAAACAGAGCAGTAAGTGATACCTTCGAGCCAGGGTCTATTTTTAAAGTAGTTACTGCCACAGCAGCCATGGAAGAGAAGGTTGTTGATGATCATGATAGATTTGTCTGTAATGGTAGCACTGTAGTTGGATCGCACAGAATAAAGTGTTGGAAAACCACAGGGCATGGTTCTCAAAGTTTTGTGGATATTTTGAAAAACTCTTGCAATGTTGGATTCATGGAGCTGGGTAGAAGACTAGGACCAGAAAAACTGAATAAGTACGTTTACTTATTTGGATTTGGCAAAAAAACCGGCATTGATTTAAATGGAGAGGCTTTTGGAATAATTAGAAAAACAAAAGATATGACTGCTGCCGATGTAGCCACAACATCTTTTGGTCAAAGCAACACACTATCTGCTGTACAGTATTTAACAGCGTTTAATGCTATTGCAAATGGTGGGAAACTTATAACGCCGCATGTTATGAAAGAGATAGTAAATTATGATGATTTGAACAATAAAAAGGTGCTACAATCATATTCAAATTATAATGAAAGAAAAATAATAGATGAGGCAACTGCAAAGCAGCTTAGAGCCTACCTAGAACAGGTTATAGAAAATGGTGGCGGTAAGAAGGCATTTATTGCAGGATACCATATTGCTGGAAAGACAGGAACTGCTCAAAAGGTTATAAATGGTGTTTATGCACCACAAAAATATGTTTCATCATTTGCAGGCATGGCACCTGCAAATGATCCCCAAATATCTATACTCATTTCAATTGACGAACCAGACCCATCTAATTATTATGGTGGACAGATTGCAACTGTAGTTGCAAAACAAGTTTTTAATGATATATTTAATTACTTATCATTAAAATCAGATGCTTCTAGTGAGGAAATTGGAAAAAGTTTACTTAGGGATATTATTGTGCCTGAGGTAAGAGGTCTTAAAAGAACCGAGGCTCAAAAAATATTAAAAGAAAATAATTTAAAGCTGAAATTAACAACAGACGGAGAGCTTATTACTGATATGACTCCGAAACCTGGATATACGGTTAAAGAAGGAACTGAAATTATTTTACACACTGATACAAAAGTGGAGTATAGTAATACAGTGGTAGTTCCAAATATTAAAGGAAATAGCTCGGAAAAAGCTAGTGAAGTGTTAAATAGCCTTGGTTTAAAAGTTGAATTTATTGGTAAGGGAATAGTTTCAGAACAAAGCATAGAAGGTACAGAAGTAAAAAAAGGAACTACCATTACATTACATTTAGATCTTATGGCTGACTAGTTAAATATAGTGGACACAATATATAAGTAACACTGAAATAAATAACAAGTCAGTAGTAAGCATCTTTGACTTGTTATTTGTTTTCGTGTAACATTAAGGATGATAAAACCGACATCATTCAGAATTTCTGAACTGTCGGATTTGCCATGTCGTGGGTAATTAAAATTATTTTGTAAATTTTTCTTTATCCCGTATACTATTTTCAAAAGAGGTTAGTAATAAAAATAAAACTAATTTTTTGAAAGAGCACTATATATGAACACACATTATGTGTGAAAACACTTAAGGGAGTGATAATATGAAATTAAAAAAAATTATGGAGAATATTAATTTGGAATTAGTTAATGGAAATATTGATATAGATATAAGTGAAATTCAATATGATTCAAGAAAAATTAAAAGTGGAGATTTGTTTTTCTGTATAGAAGGGTATAAAGTTGATGGTCATGAATATATACAAAAAGCAATTGACAATGGAGCGGTGGCTATTGTATGTCAGAAGAATATAGAAGAAAATTTGAATTGTACGGTGGTTAAAGTAGGAGATAGCAGAAAGGCATTAGCTATAAGTGCATCTAATTATTATAATAACCCTAGTAGTAAGATGAAAATCATAGGAATTACAGGTACTAATGGAAAAACAACTTCAGCTTTTATGATTAAAGCTATTTTAGAGGAGCAAGGGCATAAAGTTGGACTTATTGGAACTATAGCAAATTTTATTGGTAGCGATAAAATTCATACTGAGAGAACTACTCCAGAATCTCTAGAAATGCATGAACTTTTTAAGAAAATGGTGGATGCTGGGGTGGATTATTGTGTTATGGAGGTGTCTTCCCATTCACTGTATTTAGACCGAGTATACGGAATAGAGTTTTGCGAAAGTATTTTCACAAATTTAACACAAGATCATCTAGATTTTCATAAAACCTTCGAAAATTATTTCAATGCAAAACTAATATTATTTAAGTCAAGTAAAAACTCTGTAATTAACATTGATGATACTTATGGTGAGAAAGCCTATAATTTAATTACAAGTAGTAAATTGCGTTATGGATTAAATACTAACGCAGATATTAGGGCTAGTAATATAGAAATGAATTCAAGGGGAAGTAAATTCAATCTACAGTATAAAGACAACTCTTTTGAAATTGAATTAAATATACCAGGAAATTATAATATTTATAATGCTCTTGGCTGCATTGGAGTTTGTTTAAATGAGGGGATAGACGTATCTGCAATTAAACTAGGTCTAAAAAAAGTACAAGTGCTTGGGCGCTGTGAACTTGTTGCAAATACCCATAACTTGGGATTTGAAATAATTTTAGATTATGCACATACGCCTGATGCCTTAGAAAACATATTAAAAACTGTGAGAGAATTTACAAAAGGTAAACTTATATGTGTTTTTGGTTGCGGTGGAGATAGGGATAAAACTAAAAGAGCTATAATGGGCGAAATTGGAAGCGAACTTAGTGATATTGCAATAATAACTTCTGACAATCCAAGAACTGAGGATCCGATGCAAATAATTAAAGATGTAGTAAAGGGAATTAAAAAACAGGAGTTTGAAATTATTGGCGATAGAACAACGGCTATAAAAAGAGCAATTGAAATTGCCATGAAAGGTGATGTAATTGTTATTGCAGGAAAGGGTCACGAGGACTATCAGGTTTTGAAAAATAAAACCATTCATTTTGATGAGAGAGAAATTGTTTCTGAGATAATAAAGGAGATTTTTTAAATGGAGTATATTACACTAGATGAGATAATTGAGGCAACTCTTGGAGAAATAATAATTAAAGGCCAAAGCACATTATATAACAATGTTTGTACCGATACAAGAGTCGTAAAAGCTAAGGATATTTTTATAGCATTAAAAGGTGAAAATTATAATGCTAATGACTTTATCTGCAATGCTAGTAAAAGTGGAGCTTCGATTTGCATAGTTGATGAAATAAAATTTGAAAAAACAATGCTTGATGTGAAAACTACTATAATTAAAGTAGCAGACACTAGAAAAGCACTGCGTGATCTCGCAAAGTTTTATATAAATAAGTTAAATCTTCAGGTGGTAGGAATTACAGGTTCTACTGGCAAAACCTCCACAAAGGATTTGGTTGCAGCGGTACTAAGCTCAAAATTTAAAGTTTTTAAAACCATTGGCAATTTTAATAACGAAATAGGATTACCTATGATGATATTTGAGTTAGATAAGAGTTATGATGTTGCAGTTCTTGAAATGGGCATGAGTGATTTTGGAGAGATTCATAATCTATGTGAGGTTGCAAAACCTAATGTTGCTATTATTACTAACGTTGGAATGTCTCATCTTGAAAATCTTAAAACAAGAGAAAATATTTTAAAGGCTAAAATGGAGATAACAGATTTTTTCACAGAGGACAGTGTTTTAATTGTAAATTCAGATAATGATTTATTAGAAAATATAACTTCTTCAAACTATAAAACTATAAAAACAGGAATTGACAGTCAGGCAGATTTTAAAGCATGTGATTTGAATATTTTTGAGAACAAGATAACATTTAGCTTACTAGACGCAGGAAATTTAATACAAAATACAATTGAAGTTGATGTACCTGGAAGGCATAATGTATTAAATTCACTACTAGCAGTGGCTTGCGCCCGAACAATGGGCCTTAGCTATGATGAAATTGCTAATGGATTTAAAAATTTAGAGGCTACTTCCATGCGTTTAGATATAATTAAGGGCGAAAAATTTACTATAATTAACGACTGTTATAATGCTAGTCCTGATTCAATGTTAGCAGCAATGGATGTGCTTTGTAATGTTAGTGGTAAATCTAAAATTGCAATACTTGGTACTATGAGGGAACTGGGAAATAGCGCCTTTGAAGCACATAAACAAGTTGGTGCATATGCAAAAGGTAAAAATATTGATTTATTAATTACCCTAGGGGAATTTAATGAGGCATATAAACAAGGATTTAGTGATATAAATAAATATAGAAGCTTTGAAACTTATGATGAGGTAGTTTCTTTTCTAAAAGGGATTATTGCTAAAAATGATGTTGTTTTAGTTAAAGCTTCAAGATACATGAAGTTTGAGAGTATAGTTAATGAACTCGTGAATCTTAATTCACGCTCGAATATAAATTCCCTAGGAAATATAAAGGCTAAAGAGGTGACTGAAAAATGAGTTTAATAATATATTCAGTTTTAATTGCATTTTTCTTATCAATTATACAAGGTCCCTTAATAATTCCAATGTTACATAAGCTTAAATTCGGTCAAAATATAAGGGAAGAAGGACCTAGAAGTCATCTCAAAAAAGCGGGCACACCTACTATGGGTGGTATTATATTCATGACTTCAACAATGATTACAATGTTAATAATTGTTAGACACACAAATGATGAAGCTATGATTGCACTATATTGTTTTATAGCTTTTGGATTAATTGGGCTTATTGATGATGTTCTAAAAATAAAACGTAAAAAAAATGAAGGACTTACATCAAAACAAAAAATGTTACTTTTAATCTTAGTAGCAGGCTTCATTGGTTATTACGCTTCCATAAAAATAGGAACAGATGTAATGATACCTTTTTTAAATAAAAGTGTAGATTTGAGTTATTGGTATGTACCTTTTATTATTATATTTTTTGTGGCAACCACAAATACAGTTAATTTAACAGATGGATTAGATGGCCTATGTACTTCTGTTACAATAGTAATTATGACATTCTTTGCATTAGTTAGTAATATGATGTTTCACTCTACGCTTGCAATATTTTGTGCGGCTCTTGCAGGTGCATTATTAGGATTTTTAAAATTCAATTCTTATAAAGCAGAAATTTTTATGGGAGATATGGGGTCACTAGCACTTGGTGGAGCAGTAGCAGCGGTGGCGATGATACTAAAATTACCACTACTTATTATTATTGTAGGGGGCATATATGTTCTAGAGGGTCTTTCTGATATTATTCAAGTTTCAGTATTCAAGGCTACAGGAAAGAGAGTATTTAAGATGGCTCCAATTCATCATCACTTTGAATTAAGTGGATGGCAGGAAACTAAAATTGTTGCTGTATTCTCAATTGTAACAGTAATTTTATGTATAGTTGGATTTCTATCCTTTACCTATTAGAGCTTTAACGACATTTCAGAAGGAAAGTCTCCTACTTTTATAAGTGGGAATTCTATATTATACCAAAGAAAAACTTCAGTGGGAATTTAAATATCCTTCTGAAGTCGTTAATTGCTGCGACCCAGGAGATGATTTAAGGAGGATATATTATGAAAAAATCCAAGGCTAAAATGGGACAAATCGATTTTGTATTATTTGCAACCATAATGCTTCTTGTGGCTATCGGAGTAGTAATGGTTTATAGTGCCAGTTCATATGTTTCTGCTTTTAAATTAAATGATCCTGAATTTTATTTAAAAAAGCAACTAATGTGGGCATGCATCGGTTTTATTTTTATGGTTACAGCTATGAAAATTGATTATCATAAGATAAAACAATATACTGGCATTATTATGCTAATTACTTTGGTATTATTACTTGCCGTATTTGCATTTCCAGCCGTTAATGGTGCTAAGAGATGGATTCAATTGGGGATTGCAAATTTTCAACCCTCAGAAATTGCAAAATATGCTATAGTAATATATATGGCTAAAAGCTTAGACTTAAAGGGAGAGAAAGTTAAAGAATTCTTTAAAGGAATAGCTCCATACCTATTGGTTTCAGGATTTTATGCAGGATTAATATTGCAAGAGCCAAATTTGAGTATTGCATCTGTTATAATGATTGTTACTGTAATTATATTATTTGCAGTAGGGGCAAGATTTCTCCACCTTTTTGCTATAGGTGGAGCGCTAGTTGCGGCAGTGGGTGTTTTAATATTAATTGCACCATATAGATTGGAAAGACTTATGAATTTTAGAAATCCTTTTGCTAAAAGTCAAGATGAGGGATATCAACTAGTTCAATCATTGCTTGCACTTGGATCAGGAGGAGTCACCGGTGCAGGGATTGGGCAATCAAGACAAAAATGCCTTTACATACCGGAGCCCCACACAGATTTTATTTTTTCAATAATAGGTGAGGAATTAGGTTTAATCGGAGGCGCTTTTATAATTTTATTATTTGTAATTTTTGTATGGCGGGGTATTAAAACAGCAGTTACAGCTAAAGATATTTATGGCACAATTTTAGGTATTGGAATTACAGCTGTTATAGCTGTTCAAGCAATTATTAATATAGCAGTAGTTACAGGGTCAATGCCAGTAACAGGTGTTCCACTGCCTTTTATAAGTTATGGAGGCTCAGCTCTGGTTTTCAATATGTTTGCCATGGGGATACTTTTGAATGTGTCAAGGCAAACTGTAAATAAAAATTAAAAGGGAGGGCATGCATTTGTGCATGCCTTTTTCTATGCTCTCTCTCATAAAATATTAATTTTTTAAAAATACTAAAAAATACATTCAAATTGAGGTGAAAATAATTAAATTAAGTGGTATTATATATACATAAGTGACTATAAAGGTAAATTTTATAAATTATACATGGGTGTACGCTGCAATCTACAAATTTGCATTTTAAAATGCAAACTTGTTAAAAAATATGTATTATTGAATGCGAGGAAGTGAATGAACAAAAAAAGTAGTAATCTTATGAATGGGAATTATATTATAGAAAATAAAGAAAAATTATTATATAAAAGAAAGAGCAAAAGAAGAGTAAAACGGTTAGTGTTGTTATCAATAATTATGATATCTACATTGATTGCATTATGCTTTAAATTACCTTATTTTAATATTACAACTATAGAAATCCTAGGGAATTCAAATGCTTCAAAAGTTGATATTAATGAGGCTGCTAAAATTAAACTCGGAAGTAATATTTTTTATGCAAGTTTTAGCGATAGTAAAAAAAGAATTACCAAAAATCCGTATGTCCTAAGTGTAAAATTTAAAAAAGTTCTTCCAAAGAAAATTGTAATAGAAATAGAGGAAAGAGTAGCGGTATTTTATGGAAAAGTGAACAATACTTATTATATTTTAGATAACAAAGGCATACTGCTTGAAAAAAGATCTGATATTAAAGATAAGAACTTAGTGAATTTAATTGGATTCAATTACGAAAAATGCGAAGTTGGAGATTTAATTGTATCAGAGGATGATAGAAAAATTAATATTGCAAATGAAATAACAAATATTATTACTGATTATAGAAAGACAAATAGTGCTATTAAAATAACTATGGTAGATGTAAATAATGTTTTAGATGTGAAGGCTTTTTCTGGAGAGATGTGTATTAAATTTGGAACGTCGGATGATTTGAAAAACAAGTTTAATAAGGCGATAAACATTATTTCACAACCTGAATATAAGAATGCCAAAGGATACGTGGATGTTAGTTTTAAAGGAAATCCAGTTGTTTTTAGAAGCAAGTAGTGAAAAATAATAATAATTATCTCCCCCAAAAGAGTAGCAAGGAGGAAGTTTATGAAGAAGTTTAGATCACAAATGTCTATTGGTATAATTTGTGTATTATTAGGATTTATGATATCTTACCAATTTAAAATGATAAGCAAACAAAATTCAGTAGCGGATACAAATAATAACACACCTGAAATTATTAACGAAAACGAACAATTAAAAAAGAGCAAACAAGAGATGCAGAAAAAAATAGATGAATTAAATGCCAAAACAAAGGAATATGAAAATGCTGCTAAAGGAAGAGACGAACAAAGTGGACTATTATACAAAGATTTGGAAGAGACGAGAATCCTTACTGGAGGAACTGAAGTAGGAGGTCAAGGCATAATAATTTACATAACTCCTAAGAGTGACATTTTTGGTAGTGATCCTCAAAAACAGCTTATAGACGATAAGGATTTAGTGCATATAATAAATGAATTAAATATAGCAGACGCTGAAGCAATTTCAATTAATGATATTAGGCTAACTTCACGTAGTGGTATTAGAAACGCAGGAAATACAATTATAATTAACGACGAAAGAATTTCGTATAATAAAAGAATTATTATTAAAGCAATTGGGAAAAAAGATCTTTTAGAAGGTGCTATTAGTTTTCCCGGAGCAATTCCACAAGAACTTAGTCAGGCTTGTGATATAACTATGGAAAAATCAGACAAAATTGTGATACCTAAATATAATAAAACATATAAATTTGAATTTGCTAAACCAATAGAAGAGAAATAGAGGTGATGAAATGGTTGCTTTTGTAGGGTTGTTAATAGGTGTTATTTTAGGAATTGTATGGAATGTTGATATTCCAGTTAAATTTTCTCCTTATATTTCAGTTGCGATTTTTGCTTGTTTAGATTCTGTTTTTGGAGCGCTCAGAGGAACAATTTCCCATAATTTTAGAGCAGACATTTTTGTATCAGGATTCTTCGGAAATGCAGCTTTGGCTGTAGCAATGGTTTATCTAGGTGATAAATTAGGAATTCCAATTTACTTGGCTGCGGTTATTGTATTTGGAGGAAGAATATTTGATAACTTTGCAATTATTAGAAGACTCTTAATTGACAAGACCAAATCACATTAGTGAGGTGATTAAATGAAAAATAATGAAGCTACTATATTTGTTTTTATTGCATCAATAATAATAGGACTTCTTATAGCTATGAACATTGGATTCGAAGGGAAAAGCAATTTTCTGGATGTAAAGCAATATAATGTAGCCTATAATGAGAGAAGTAAATTATATTCTGAACTAAATAATTTAAAAGAGCAATATTATAATGCCAACGCAAAGCTTGAGAAATATGATAGTGGTGATGTGAAAAAATATAAAGTATTAGAAGAAATTCAAAAGGAAGTTAATGAAAATAATATCATATTAGGAAAGAGTGATGTTCAAGGTACAGGGGTTAAAATAACATTAGAGGATGGTATCATTGATATTAATGATTATCTTAGTAGTAGCCAGTTAATTCATGATGTTGATATTGTAGAAGTGATAAACGATCTCCGCAATGCAGGAGCAGAAGCAATTTCGGTTAATGGTCAAAGGGTTATTTATGATAATTATGCATTCTGTGGTGGACCGTATATTGATTTAAATGGAGTTAAGATAGTAGTTCCATTCTACATTAATGCCATAGGAAATGAAGATGTCTTGTATAATTATTTAACACTAGAGGCAACACATATTAAGTCACTAAAGCTTAGACAAGTTAAAATTAGTATTGTTAAGGCAGATGATGTAAAAATATTAGGATATACAGGTAATTATAAGAATAAGTACATGGGTGTCACAAATAAATAAGATTAATATAATTAAAAATCTAATAATAATATACAAATATTGAAGGGATTTTTCTCTTCAATGAAGAATTAAAGTATAAATGGAAAATAACGATCAATAATGGTGTTATACTAAAGATAGTAGTAAGGAGGCGTAGATAGTTGGGAATTACCGAAGCTTATAACCAAATAAAAAACAAAATTCCAAAAGATGTAATACTAATATGCGTTTCTAAGACTAGGCAAATCCATGAAATAAAAGAAGCATATGCATCTGGAGCTAGAGATTTTGGGGAAAATAAAGTACAAGAATTAATGGAAAAATATGATAGCTTAGGCCAGGACATCAGATGGCACCTTATAGGACATTTACAGAGGAACAAGGTGAAATATATTGTAGGAAAAGTTCACCTTATTCATTCTTTAGATAGCATACGACTGTTAAACGAAATTGAAAAGCAATATGGGGCTAAGGATGAAATTGCTAGCGTTTTAATTCAAGTTAATATAGGGAAAGAAAATACTAAGACCGGCATAGAAGTTGAAGAAATAGATTCTCTAATAAATGCATGTGAGAAATGTAACAACATAAAAATCAAAGGATTAATGGCTACAATTCCAATTGGTAATGTAGAAGATTGTAAAAGGTACTTTAACCAAATGAAAAGTATCTTTGATAATCTAAAAACTTTTAAATATAAAAATGTTACTATGGAATTTTTATCTTTAGGTATGAGTGGTGATTATGAAATTGCAATAGAAGCCGGAGCTAATATGATAAGACTTGGTGCGAAGATATTTGGTGAAAGAGATTATAAAAAACTGGAGGGATAACAATGGCAAGTAAAGTAATAAACAAGGTTATGGGTTTTCTAGGTATGGCAGAGGATGCATCAGATGAAATTGAAGAAATGGAAACTGAAGAGGATAATATGGACATTGAATCATTGATGAGCGCAAACAAAAAACAGAGTAAAGTAGTTAATATTCATACTACAGCATCTACAAAAGTGGTTATTATAAAACCAGACGATTTTGATGAAGCAACTACAATTAGTGATAACTTGAAGTCTAGAAAAATTGTGGTAGTTAATACTACAGCTCTAGAACCTAAAACTGGTCAAAGATTATTAGATTTTATTGGAGGTTCTTGTTACTCTTTAGGTGGAGACCTTCAGCAAGTAGAAAAAGGAGTATATATACTATCACCATCTAATATAGAGGTTAATAACGAATTGAAAAGCGAATTAAGTTCAAAAGGAATATTTAATTGGAATAAATAATTAGAAAAGTTTAGGAGGTATAAAATTTGATTTATAGATTTTTTGAATTGATTTTTAATGTACTACAATATGCAATATTTATCGAAGTGATTTTATCATGGGTTTATAGGGGTACAAATCAATATACAGAATTATTACATAAAATAACAGGGCCACTATTACTACCAGGTAGAAAAATCCAAGAAAGATATTTTAGCAATACAATGGTAGATTTTTCACCAATGATTGCACTTGTTATTTTAATGTTTGTAAAATCATTTGTGCTTGGCTTATTATTAAGATTATAGATTAAGGAATGAGTTAAATGGATAAGAACTATTTTATAAATAGTATAAATCATGAAGACAAGAATTTAATTTCTAATATTTTTAGTAAAATGCAAATAGCTGAAAAAACAAATAAAATCATTTTTACTAATGATTTTTTATCTCCAATTATATGGAATCAAATTTCAGCCTTATGTGAAAATTATAAAATAAAATCATTTACAAATGGGATATTTAAAGATTCCGACAGGAGAATGTTATCATTTTCCGCCTATGACGAACCTTCAATATATCCCATAAACTTATTGAAGATAAGTAATAATTCTAAATTTACTACCCTTCATCATAAGGATTATTTAGGTGCAATAATGTCACTGGGAATTAAAAGAGAAAAATTAGGTGATCTAGTAATTAAAGATGCATTTTGCTATGCACCAGTGTGTAGTGACATTAGTAGTTACATAATTAGTAATTTGAATGATATAGGTAATTGCCCATGTGAAGTCAGTGAATATGATTATACAATGGAGGGTCTTCCAGAACGTCAATTTCAAGAAAAAGTCATTATATCTACCTCACTTCGCCTTGATGGCATGGTAGCAGCTATATGCAATGTTTCAAGAAATAATTCAGTGGGGCTAATATCCGCCGGCAAAATATTAGTGAATTATTTTCAATGTTTAAAAAAAGATAAGATTATAAGGTGCAATGATACTTTAACAATTAGAGGATATGGTAAGTTAGTGATTGCAGAAATTATAGGAAGCACTCAAAAGGACCGTTTAAAAGTTGCAATAAAGCAGTATATTTAAGGGGGGGAACAGGCATGAGAATGACATCCATGGATATTAATAATAAAGAGTTTAAAAAGAGCTTAAGAGGATACAATGCCGATGAAGTTGATGAGTTTTTATATAAGGTAGCTGAAGAATATGAAACTATGTACAAAGAAAATTCTAACTTAAGAGAAAAGAATAGTTTTTTAGAAGAAAAATTAGATCATCATGTTAAAATAGAATCTACAATTCAAAATACCCTAGTATTGGCTCAAAATGCTGCAGAACAAGCAAAATTCTCTGCTCAAAAAGAATCAGAATTGATTATCAGAAGTGCAAATGATTCTTCTCAAAGAATGGTAGATAAGGCTCATGATGATGTGCTTAAGATAAATGATGAATATGATAGAATTAAGCAAGAATTTGCAATGTTTAGAACAAAATTTAGGAATTTTATGAATTGCCAGGTTGAGATGTTTGAAGGCCTAGAAAGTGACTATTTTAAGAGTTACAATGTGGGTAACGAAATTTCAGATAAAAAAATAGATGCAAAAAACATAGTTGAATCAGAATATTCAAATTTAACATTGAAAAACATTGATGAAAAAGATTTTCATGACCATGACATGGAAGAAATAAAAAGTTTTTTTGCAAAAGAGTAAAGAGTAAAAACATACAAATCTCACTCAAAGGGTGAGATTTTTTATGTGGCAAATGTGATATAATACATTAGGTGCTTTTTAAATAACAAAGGTTTTCTACATCATAGCCAGCGCAAGGAGGAATTAATAATGAATATAGGTATTATAGGAGCAATGAGTGAAGAAGTTGAATTTTTACTTAGAGATATGGATTTTGAAAGAAGTGAAGTTAAGGCTAATATGAAATTTAGTCTTGGAATTATACATAATAAAAATGTAGTCATAGTTACTAGCGGTATTGGAAAAGTTAATGCTGCAGTTTGTGCTCAAATATTAATAGATGATTTTAATGTGGATTATGTTATAAATGTAGGTATTGCAGGTGGAACTAAAGAAAATATATATCCTGGAGATATTGTAATAGGGGATAATTTAGTACAACATGATATGGATACTTCTGTATTTGGGGATAGGATAGGACAAATTCCAAGACTCGATACTTTTGAATTCAAATGTGATAAGAAATTAGTAGGGTATGCAATAGAAGCATGTAAGGATATAGTGGGTCATAATTATTTTACTGGAAGAATTGTGTCAGGAGATCAATTTATTGCAAGCATAGATAAAATAAAATGGCTTAATTCTGAGTTTGAATGTATGGCTTGTGAAATGGAGGGAGCAAGTATAGCACAAGTATGTTACTTAAATGAAATCCCATTCATTGTAATTAGATCTATATCAGATAATGCAAATAATGGAGCTCATATGGATTATGAAAAGTTCAAGGATATTGCTGTAGAAAATTCTACGAATATATTAAATAATATGTTAAAACTAATTTAAGAGTAAAGTCATAGAACTAAATAATTTAATTATTAAAATAATTTTAAATAAGTGTAATAAAATTCCCTCCATGAGAAAACATAAACCTATAGGACTTTTATCATTTTGATATTACTACTATATTAATAACTAGAGGAGTTGTTATCATGGAAGAGGAAAAATTACAATATTTTAAAATAAGATTATTAAAGGAACAAACACGAGTTCAAAGTCTTATTAATCAACTCAAACAAAATGGGGTTATAAATTCTAACAGTGAAATGGCATCTGAAATATCATTTTATGACAATCATCCCTCTGATACTGCAACTGAACTTTTTGATATGGAAAAAGGTTTAGCACTTAGGGCCAATGAGATGTCAATTATTAAAAAAATCCAAGCTGCATTAAAGAGCATAGAAAATAATACCTATGGTAAATGTAAGTGTTGCGGCAAGGATATAATTGAGGAAAGATTAGAATTTATACCTTATGCAGAGAATTGTGTTGGATGTGAGAAATCCATAGGTGGTAAAAAACCAGCGCAGCAAAACGATAGACCAGTTGAGGAAGATGTACTGGGTACACCTTTTAGATACAGTGCTAGTGGTGGTGGAGTAGGTATAGAAGCTGAAGATACTTATATGGTAGTAGACCGTTTTAATGAATTAGATGACATTATTGAGTATTACGATGATGACGACGAAGGAGGCTACGTTGAACCCATAGAGAAAATAAGTAATCAGCAATATAAAAATCAGTTGCCAGATTAAAAAAGTATATATTGCTGCGAATGAGTTTAAAATTATTTAGTTAAAAACATATTCGTAGCAATATATACTTAACTGTTCATATTAAATAGGGGGAAAAGTATGGAACTATTAATTATTTTTTTAGGTTTGCTATTAGACAGATTAACTAAAGTTTGGGCTCTTGGTTCTTTAAAAGACAACAATGGAATTATATTAATTAAAGATTATTTTGGATTAGAATATTTAGAAAATAGAGGAGCTGCTTTTGGCATTATGCAAAACAAATTGATATTGCTAGCTTTAGTTACTCTGCTTGTTATATCAGGTATGATATATTATATTATTAAATATAAGCCAAAATCAAAATTTCTAAGAATAAGCCTTGCAATGATTATAAGTGGGGCAGTAGGAAATTTATATGATAGACTATTTTATAAATATGTAGTAGACTTCATTTTACTTCATTATAAAGATATATATTATTTTCCAACATTTAACGTAGCGGATATGTTAGTAGTTGTGGGTACTTTGATTTTGGCAATTTCTATAGTAAAGGATGAGGTATAAATGAACAGTTTTGAGTATAAAGTTGATGAAGGCTCAGTGGGTACAAGATTAGATGTATTTATTTCTAATGAATTTGAAAATAAATCTAGGTCATATATTCAAGGAATAATTGATGGTGGAGCGGCGTTTGTAAATTGTAAATGTAGAAAAAGTAATTATAAATTAAAAATAGATGAAATAATTACACTATCAATTCCAGAGCCTGTAGAGTTAGACGTTGCGGCAGAAAATATACCCTTAGATGTTATATATGAAGATAGCGATGTAATTGTAATTAATAAACCACAGGATATGGTGGTTCACCCAGCGCCAGGAAATTATAGCGGTACCTTAGTTAATGCACTGCTATATCATTGCAAAGACCTATCAGGCATCAATGGCATTCTAAGACCAGGAATAGTGCATAGAATCGATAAGGATACATCTGGGGCCTTAGTGGTAGCTAAAAATGATAATGCACATAACTCTTTAGCTATGCAGCTTAAAGATCATTCAATGACAAGAAGTTATTTAGCTCTTGTAGAAGGTATAATTAAGCAAGATGAAGGATCCATAGATGAACCTATTGGAAGGCACCCTAAAGATAGGATAAAAATGGCCGTAGTAGAAAACGGTAAAAAGGCTATTACCCACTATAAAGTAATAGAGAGATTTGACAATTATACCCTAGTAGAATGTAATTTAGAAACAGGGCGAACTCATCAAATAAGAGTACATATGGCAAAGATAGGACATCCTTTAGTAGGGGATTTGATATATGGCTTTAAAAAGCAGAGGTTTAATTTAAAAGGACAGGCTCTTCATGCAAAAAGGCTTGGATTTATACATCCAAGTACTAATGAATACATGGAATTTGT
>Ga0209123_1000470_pt1 | contig 52034 bp, 50 predicted proteins | sample BarGraIncu00431A_FD_184500 | JGI IMG/M metagenome (GOLD analysis project Ga0209123, IMG submission 184500) | Arctic peat soil microbial communities from Barrow, Alaska, USA - Barrow Graham LP Incubations 004-31A (SPAdes) (version 2) | ecosystem: Environmental > Terrestrial > Soil > Wetlands >... | reverse complement strand
ACATATTTTTGATGATCCTAAATCAATTCCTACTATTTGTCCATTCATTAAGTTTATCCCCCCTCATAAGAGAAACCTTAAGTGTATATATTCAACAAAAAAATAAATTTTCCTCTTATTTAAATCATTTTTTTATAATATTTATTATAAATCTAAATACTGTTAATTTTTCTTACATTTTATTGTATATTTTCAGATATATATAAACTTAAATTCAAATTAGAATTATATTAAATTTTGTATGGTAAAAAGCTAACTTGTTCTTCATAACTAGTATAGTTGCAATATATAGAAAATGCAATGTTATATTTTTAAGCGAATTTATCCCAATAGTGTGACATTTAAAATTTTGATATAAAATGAAAATAAGCTAAGAGCTATAATTGATATACTCTTAGCTTATTTTTAAAACATTAACTAAAGGGATAACATTCTTATCATCATTTCATTGTCAACTGAGTAAGTCATTGCTTCCTCTTTAGATATAACACCTTTTTTATATAACTCTGCAATTGACATATCCATAGTTTTCATACCATATTTCCCTCCAGTTTGAACGCAAGACTGTAATTGATGTGTTTTGCCTTCGCGAATAAGGTTTTGAATTGCTGGAGTAGATATCATTACCTCAAGAGCCGCTACTCTACCACTTCCACTAATTTTAGGTATTAATTGTTGAGAAACTATTCCTTGCATTACAGCAGCTAATTGAACCTTAATTTGCTGTTGCTGATGTGGTGGAAATACATCCACTATTCTATCTACTGTCTTTGCTGCACCTATAGTATGTAACGTTGAGAAAACCAAATGTCCAGTTTCAGCTGCGGTAATAGCAATAGAAATTGTTTCAAGGTCTCGCATTTCGCCTACTAATATGACATCTGGATCTTCCCTAAGTATAGCTCTTAAAGCATTTTGATAATTTTTACTGTCTTTTCCAATCTCTCTTTGATTAATAATTGATTTATTGTGTTTGTGCAAATATTCAATAGGATCTTCGAGAGTTATAATATTACATGCTCTAGTTGAGTTGATTTCATTAACCATAGCAGCGAGAGTTGTACTTTTACCACTGCCTGTAGGCCCTGTTACTAAAACTAACCCTCTTTGTTTTGTTGTAAGACCTCTAACAACCTCCGGAAGATCAAGCTGTTTAATCGTGGGAATCTTTAGCGCAACTACTCTAATAGCTATAGTATCGCTTCCCCTTTGCTTATACACATTAACTCTAAATCTCCCAAGGCCACCAATTGAATAAGAAGTATCAATTTCACCTTTTTCATAATATTCTTCATAATAATCTTCTAAAATTTCTCTTGAATATTTTTCAGTATCTGCTGGAGTTAATTTAATTTGACCCACTTGTATTAGTTGTCCATTGACTCTAATAACTGGTACTGACCCAACTGTTAGGTGTAAATCTGATGCATTTTGCTGCGTTGTTTTTTCTAATAATTCACTAAGAGGTATCATTAGTGGTCCTCCTGTTCTTTTAATGTAGCTTTACAAATATACAAGAAAAATTAGCTTTAATCTTAATATATTTTTGCCACTTTTTTCATATTTTTAAAATAATTTGTTTTTCAAATAAATAACTGGAATTTCTTAAGATGCTATATTCCACCTACTAGTGTACAATTTATAATTATACCATAGTTGCTACAATTTACTAGAACTGTTTATATAATTTTATTATTACTATTTAATTCTTTATTAAGTTTCCTTAATGCTCTCTTTTCAATTCTAGATACATATGACCTGGAAATTCCTAGAATCAATGCAATTTCTCTCTGGGTTCGAGGGTTGCCGTCAAGTAATCCATAGCGCATTTGTATTATTATTTTTTCTCTATCCATTAAAGCCATATTTATCTTATTGTAAAGTCTTTTAATTTGTATTTTGCTTTCCACTTTATCAATAATAGAATCTTCATCACTACTTAATACATCCATAAGGGAGATCTCATTTCCCTCTTTATCAATACCAATAGGGTCTTGCAGATATACTTCCCCTTTTGTTTTCTTGTTATTACGAATAAGCATGAGTATTTCGTTTTCTATGCACCTCGCAGCATAGGTAGCAAGTCTTGTTCCTTTATTTGTATCAAATGAATCAATAGCTTTTATGAGCCCCACAGTTCCAATAGAAATGAGGTCATCTACATCTTTTCCTGGGTAAGAATATTTTTTTACTATATGTGCAACTAGTCTTAAATTTCGTTCAACCAATATTCCTTTAGCTAGTATATCGCCTTCCTTTAATTTTATTAAATAGGATTTTTCTTCGTCTTCATTTAATGGTTGAGGGAACGAACTACTTCCAGTTATATAAGCTGTCAAAAACGTAACGTTTCCAATCATATCTAATAAACAATTCATGAAAAACACAGGTGTTCCTCCTAATAGAGCTTATTAATATAATATGAATTATTTTATTAAAGGTGCCTGTACATAGAAATTTATTTAATTATTTAACAGAGTCCATGACCTTAAGCGCTTCAACTACTTTTTTAAATATCGGAGCAGCAGTATCTCCACCACCTTGACTTCCAATACCTTCCTTTTGACCTATTGCTATATTTTTTACAAATACAACCATAGAATAATCTATTCCTTTAAAAGTAAAAAAGCCAACAAACCATCCATCTGAATACTTATTTCCTTCCACAGAATACTCAGTTGTACCTGTTTTCCCCCCTATATCCATACCTTTAACAATGGCCCTTACACCTGTGCCATTGTTTACTACATCCAACATATCAAGTTTTAAAGTTTTTGCAGTTTCACTTTTTAATACCTGAGAGGTTTTAGGAGTAACCTTTTCTACTACGTCCTTTTTGTCATTTACATATGCGTCTATTATGCTTGGCTGAACATATACTCCGTTGTTTATAACTGTATTCGGAATGCTAAGGGCCTCAAGTGGTGTTATTTTAATCTTCTGCCCTATAGATGCCTGATATATATCCTCCTTTTGGCTTGATAAATCCACACCGTTATCAAACTTACCAATTTGCTCTTGCTGAAGATTTAATACTGTGTCTAATATCCCTTGCTTTTTTGCATAGTCATACATATTTTGGAACCCTATCTTATAACCTATTTGGGCGAATATATTATTAGAAGAATCACGTAGTGCCTCACTAACTGTAAACTCAGTTTTACCGTTGTACTGATGAGCATCCTTTGGAAATAAACCTGGACTCAATGTAAAAATCTCATTTTTGTTTATTGTGCCAGTATCTAACCCCGCTTCTGCCACGATAACTTTAAAAATTGATCCTGGTAAAGCACCTCCTGTAGTTGGAACTCCTATATTTGCATTATTTTCATTGTCATCCTTTTGCGCCATTGCTCTTATCTTTCCACTCTTACTCTCCATCAGTACAACACCAATCTGATCATATTTTTCCTCATGAAGAATAGATTCAACTTTATCTTGGATATTTTTATCTATAGTAAGTCTTACATTAACATTGTTTGTGGGCTTAATAACTGTGCCTTCTGCTATCTCACCATTAACTCCTTTTAAAAACCTAGTTTCTGTGAATTTATTATTTTTAGTTTTGTTATCTATTTGCATCTCTAAAGATTTAACACTTTTTTTAGTTTCAACACTATCTTTAAAGTATATTAGACTTGTTAATACATTTTGAATTTCCCAATTTTTATTTTCGACTAAATCATTTGATTTAAAAGTATAAAACCCTTTTACTTTTTTAATATCCTTAATTTTATTATAGGTCGCTTCATCTATTTCATATCTTAATTTCTCTCCATTTCCAGTGCCTTTAATCTTTTCTAAATCATAGCTTTTATTATAGTTTCTTAAAGTAATAATCAAAGATTGCATGTCATATTTACTTGTATATTCATTAAATCTTAAATAATCCACTGGGTCAATAACTGCATAATAATTATTAGAATAGTTTAAAAGCTCGTTTCCATTACAATCAGTTAACTTATATTGCATACCGTATTGTTCATCTATTGTATATTGTGCATTAAACATAGCTTTCAAAGGTTCAGATTTGAAGTACATATCATTTGCAATTCTCCAAATTAGGATACAAAATAACAGCACAAATATAAGCATTATTATCCATATTCTTTTTTTAACTTCACTCTTTTGATTTGAGAAACCAAATATATTATTTCTACTATACATAAAAACACCTCACCTAGATTAATTCTCGCCTAGAATGAGATGTTTTATACTTTATAATGTTATTTTTGATTTTGCTGTTTTTGCAAAATTTGGCTTATATTCGCAGTAAGTATATCTATAGCTACCTTGTTATGTCCACCTTCAGGTATAATAATGTCTGCATATCTTTTGGTAGGTTCAGTAAATTGTTCATGCATTGGTTTAACAACATTCAAATATTGATTTATAACAGAATCAGTTGTTCTACCTCTCTCATTAATATCTCTCATAAGTCTTCTTATGAACCTCACATCTGCATCAGTGTCTACATATATTTTAATATCAAGCATGTCACGAAGAATCTTTTCGGCTAGTACAAGAATTCCTTCAAATATAATAATCTCCCTTGGCTGCACAGACACTGTTTCTTTTATTCTATTATGTATTTCAAAATTATATATAGGCTTTTCAATAACATGTCCTTCTAAAAGGAGATTCAAATGTTTAACTAAAAGAGAAGTATCAAAAGCATCCGGATGATCATAGTTTGTTTTTATTCTCTCGTCATAAGAAAGATCACTTTGATCCTTATAATAAGAATCTTGCTCAATCATTGCAATACATGTATCGCCGAACCGTTTATAAATTTCTCTAGCTATTGTACTTTTTCCTGAGCCTGTTCCACCAGTTATTCCTATTAAAATAGGGCGATTCATTATTCTTTCTCCTTAGATTTAATAATTATATCATTTTCATGAAGTTTTTCTTTAACATTAACAGAAAATAACATCTGAGCGCTTGGTGCAGAAACTATGCTCTCTCCCTTGGAATTTTTCATATCACTAAGCACTATTGAAACATTATTTCCTACCGGCCTTAATACTTCAACAGTATCCCCACAATATACTTTATTCCTTTGCTCGATTATTGCAATACCATTTTCCTCGTTATACTCGCGTACAATTCCAATTATATCGTAATCTCTAATATATGATGATGATTCATATATCTGTTTGTTTGGATCTCCAAAGTAAAACCCAGTATAATATTGTCTGTGGCTAGGTTTTAAGAGATTATCCATCCATTTCTTCTGAAATTTATAATTCACTGGATCAGCTATATACGCATCCACTGCTTCTCTATAAGATTTACTTACAGATGCAACATAATACGCGCTTTTCATCCTTCCTTCTATCTTAAAGGATGCTATCCCTGATTTCATAAGTTCTGGTATGTGTTCAATCATGTTTAAATCCTTGGAATTCATTATGTAAGTACCTTTATCATCCTCAATTATAGGAAAGTATTCCCCATCTCTTTTTTCTTCAACTAAGAAATATTTATACCTACATGGCTGAGCGCATTGTCCTCTATTCGCATCTCTTCCAGTCATATAATTAGACATTAGACATCTTCCTGAATAGGACATACACATAGATCCATGAACAAAAGCTTCAAGTTCACAAGTCTCAGGTAACTTTGCTCTAATTTCTTTAATTTCGACAAGTGATAATTCTCTTGCTAGAACAATTCTTTTAACCCCTTGTTTATGCCAAAAGATAGCTGATTTATAGTTTACATTGTTAGCTTGAGTGCTTAAATGAATTTCTAAATTTGGTACGACTTCTCTAGCCGTCATAATAATTCCTGGATCAGATACAATAATAGCATCCGCACCTAGTTCATATATTTCTTTTAGATAATCTTCTAAGCCGTCTAAGTCTTCATTGTGAGGAAATACATTTAAGGTAACATATACCCTTTTGCCTCTTAAATGTGCAAAGTCTATACCTTCTTTTAATTCTTCCGTGCTAAAATTATCAGCAAAAGCTCTTAAATTTAATTTACTTCCACCTAAATAAACCGCGTCTGCTCCAAAATTTATAGCCGCTTTTAATTTTTCCAAGTTACCTGCGGGTGCTAGTATTTCTGGTTTCATTAGTTTTATTCCTCCTTGCTGATTACCTCACACTTTCTTACTGTAACTGAGATACCATCTCCCATTGGTATTACAGAAGTTATAAGTTCATCATTATTAGATACTAATTCTAAATAACTTTTCATACGTTTTATTATAGTGATTTTTCTACGCGTTGCAATCTCTTTTGATGCAACCATTCCTCTAAACAGCACATTATCAGCAATAAGAACTCCTTCTTTTTTTAAGAGCCTTAAGCAATGGGGAAGAAAATGATTATAGTGACCTTTACCTGCATCTATAAAAATCATATCAAATTCATCTTTAAGATTTTCTAGTGCTTCTAGGCAATCTCCTTCTATAATAGTAATTTTATTTTGTAGTCCGTATTTTTCTATATTAGACTTAGCAATCTCTATCATTTTTTCGTCTCTTTCAATAGTTGTAATTTCACTAAGACCTCCAGAAGTTAGATTCATTAGAATAGCAGAATATCCTATAGCAGTCCCGAGTTCTAAAATCTTTTTAGGTCTCTTCATAGTAACCATCAATTCTAAAAATTTAGCAGTTTCCTTTTGAACTATAGGGACCCTATTCTCTAAAGCAAAATTTTCCAAATTTTTCATAATTATATTATTACTTGGAATTAAACCCCTTAAATATTGTTCCATATAATCATATGTTACCCCACTCATTTAATTTCCTCCAAAAATTCATTAATGCACATAAAAATAAATAACAAGTCAAAGATTTTACAATACTGACTTGTCATTTATTTTAATGTGACTAACACAGTTAACTAAAATCCCTGTGTTACATTTTAATTTTATATGTACATTGAAAAAGAAAACCTTCCAAATTAAATTTCCGGTTTTCTTTTACTTAAACTATTTATTTGATTTACTAGATGCTCTTTTTCTTTCTCCTGAATCTAATATTCTTTTTCTCATTCTAATGTTTAGAGGAGTAATTTCAACTAACTCATCAATAGCTACAAATTCTAAGCACTGCTCTAGTGACATAGGTTTAAGTGAAGTTAATTTTAGTGCATCATCTGCTCCTGAAGATCTAGTGTTTGTTAACTGTTTCTTTCTACAAACATTTACTTCTATGTCTCCAGCTCTTGCACATTCCCCTGCAATCATTCCTGCATATACAGGCATTCCTGATGTTATGAAAAGAGTTCCTCTTTCTTGAGCATTGTATAATCCGTAAGTTACTGATTCTCCGCCTTCAAATACAATTAAAGAACCTTTACTTCTATCTGGAATTTCTCCCCTATACTTATCGTAACCATCTAGAACGTGATTCATTATACCATTACCCTTAGTATCAGTCATAAGTTCACTTCTAAAGCCAATCAATCCTCTTGAAGGTACTTTGAACTCTAATCTAGTATATCCATTTATAGCGGAAGTCATATTAACCATATCTGCTTTTCTAGGTCCCATTTTTTCCATTACTACGCCCATAAATTCTTCTGGAACGTCAATTGTAAGGTACTCAATTGGCTCTGTTTTATGGCCATTTTCCTCTTTGTATATAACATTTGCTTTTGACACTTGGAATTCATATCCTTCACGTCTCATAGTTTCTATTAGAACTGAAAGATGAAGTTCCCCTCTTCCACTTACTTCAAAACCATCTTCAATTTCTTCTACCCTTAAACTAACATTAGTTTCAAGTTCTTTCATAAGTCTATCTCTTATATGTCTTGATGTAACATATGTTCCTTCTTGGCCTGCAAAAGGTGAATTATTAACCATGAAATTCATACTTAAAGTAGGCTCATCAATTTCAATGAATGGAAGAGCTTCTGGTTCATTAATATCAGCTATTGTTTCTCCAATGTTAATGTCTGGAATACCAGAAACTGCTACTATATCACCAAGCATTGCTTCATCAGTTTCTTCTCTTTTAAGACCATTGTAAACGAAAAGGCTTGAAACTTTAACATTGTTTATTGTTCCATCTTTTCTTATAAGTGCTATTTGTTGATTTTTTTTAATTGATCCTCTTTCAATTTTTCCTATTCCAATTTTTCCAACATATTCATTATAATCAATAGTTGAAATAAGCATTTGAAGTGGCATATCTAAATATCCTTCTGGTGCCTTTACATTCTTTATTATAGAATCAAATAATGGCTCCATGTTGTCACTTACATCAGCAACTTCAAGTTTTGCATATCCTTCTCTAGCAGAAGCATATACCACTGCAAAGTCTAATTGTTCATCATCTGCTCCAAGTTCAACAAATAGGTCAAAGACTTCATCAAGCACTTCTGTAGGACGAGCATCTTTTCTATCAATTTTGTTTATAACAACGATAGGTTTAAGATCTAATTCTAATGCTTTCTTTAAAACAAATTTAGTTTGTGGCATTGCACCTTCATATGCATCAACTACAAGAAGTACACTATCAACCATCTTAAGTACACGTTCAACTTCGCCACCAAAATCAGCATGTCCTGGAGTATCAACTATGTTTATTTTAATCCCATTATGCATTACTGCTGTATTCTTAGAAAGAATTGTTATTCCTCTTTCTTTTTCTAAATCATTAGAGTCCATTACTCTCTCCTGTACTCTTTCATTTTCTCTAAAAACATGGCTTTGCTTTAGTAGACAATCCACTAGTGTTGTCTTGCCGTGATCTACGTGGGCAATTATTGCTATATTTCTAACATCATTTCTTGTAAATAAGTTCATATTAATCCTCCAATTTTTTTTTCGTAAGTTCACACATTTTACACAAACAAAAATTGGATACGTCTTGAAGTATCCAATTTTCGCATTTACTATACTTATTTTAATATTATCTTGCAAAAAAGTCAACTATGTCTATAGTTCATTATCACCAAATGATGAATTTAATTGCCTAATATCACTTAGTAATTTCATCTCATCATCCCATATCAACCTAAAAGTTACCTATGAATTCTTTTTAAAGTATTTATTGTTTACTTAGACACTTTTCACAAACACCATAAAATTTTAAACTATGGTCTTCAATCTTAAAATTGTATTTTTTTTCAACAATTGCTTCTAGCTCTTCAAGTAAATCTCCTTCTACCTCGAGCACTGCGCCACAGCGATTACAAATCATGTGGTGGTGTTGATGTCTCTCATCTTCATGATTAAGTTCATATCTGCTACATCCATCATCTAAATCCAACTTATTAATTACACCCATTTCTTCTAAAAGTTGAACTGTCCTATAAATTGTAGCAAGACCTATTTCAGGGCAATCAACTTTAACAAGGTCATATAGTTCTTCCGCAGTAAGATGGCTACCTTCACTCTTAATTATTCCATTTAGGATTGCTCTCCTCTGTGGAGTTAACTTATATCCCTCTTGTTTTAAAGATTCTTTTAAACTCTCAACGCTCTCTGGAGATATGTTTGACATATATATACCCCTTTTCTACAACTATCAGTTGACTAATCAGTGTAAATTATATTTACTATATATTCATTTTAATACTTTATTATGATATTGTCAATTGATAATCATTTAGTCTAAATAAAAGAGGCTAATTTGTCTAAAATTTTACTAAAGTGCTATGCTCACCTTAAGAAATTGCATCGTAAGCTTCTGAAATCATTTCAAACTCTTCATCGTCTTCTATTGTAACTAAAATATCGTTGCCCTCTGCATCCTTATCAATTCTTAGTGCAATAGCATCAATGTCTTCTTCTCCAGTTGGAGCAACTATAACATATTCTTTATCTTCAATGTCTAATTTCGTTAGCACATCAAATTCTATCTCCTTACCCTCTTCATCGTTTAATAGTATAGTTTCAACATTGTTATCCATTTTATTTTCTCCTTTCTAATTATATTATTAATGATATTTAAATCTTAATTTCATATGTATTTTAAAATATATCTTTTTTATATGAATACGCCTTATAAATGTGTGCCTAAACTATCTAAATATCCTTGCAATATGAACACAGCTGCGATTTTATCTACAATTTTTTTTCGTTTTGACCTAGACAAATCACCCTCTAGCATTACTCTATTAGCAGCTACGGTAGTTAATCTTTCATCCCACATTTTTACTTCAAAATTCAAAATTTCTTTAAGTTTCTCGCAAAAGCGCTGAACCTTTTCCCCTTGTGGTCCTATAGTTCCATTCATGTTCTTAGGAAGACCCGATACAATTGTTTCTACATCATATTGTACACATATTTTTTTGATTTCTTCAATGTCTATTACTATGCTTTTCCTTTTGATTGTTGTAATTCCTTGTGCTGTTAATCCTAAGGGGTCACATACAGCTACGCCAATTGTTCTGTCTCCAATGTCTAATCCTAATACTCTCATTCATATACCCCTTTAATAATAGTTTAATTAATACAACTTATCTTTAAAAAATAAAATGCCCTTTTGGGCATTTTATTTTTTTATGTCTAGATAAGATTTCAAAACTTCTTCTAATATTTCATCTCTCTCTAGCTTTCTTACTAACGCTCTTGCTCCATTGTAGTTCGTTATATATGTTGGATCTCCAGAAATTAAATATCCTACCATTTGATTTACTGGGTTATAGCCCTTTTTTATAAGTGAATTGTATACGTCAGTCAAAATAGTTTTTGTTAAATCTTTTTTATCTTTTACAAAATCAAATTGGACTGTATTTTCATTATTATCCATTCCATACACCTCTTCCCTTATAATATGCTTAACGCTGTAATTTACACCATTTGAATACATTAGGAAATTGTATAGAATGGCAATACATTACAGATTTTTGTTAGAATAAACACAATTATAGATACTAACGATAATAAAATAACTTGTTACTAATTATATTATAAAACAACTATTACAAAAAGTATACTATTTTACCAATCTTTCAATTATAGATGATACATTCTCTATTGCTTGTTTTAATTTTTCAGGAAGTTTTCCACCTGCCTCTGCCATATCAGGTCTACCACCCCCACCTCCACCAGCGATTTTAGCAACTTCTTTAATTATTTTTCCACAATGTATTCCTTTATCTATTGCGGATTTAGATGCCATTGCAATAAATATTACCTTATCATCTATGTGACTTCCAAGCACAACTACACCATCACCAAGTTTGTCACGAAGTTTATCAGCTAAATCTCTCAAAGCATCTCCATCTATATCTTTCACATCGCCACAAATTACTTTAACACCCTTTATCTCTTTAATATTAGTTAACATCTCATCAACTGACGAACTAGCTAACTTGCCCTTTAATAATATTATTTCCTTTTCTTTGTCTTTTAATTCACACAATTGAGTTTCTAATTTTTTTAATATGTCTTTTTCTGAGCATTTTAATTCACCATAAATATCTTTTAATAAATTATTTTTATCTTCCATATATTCTACAAAATTACTACCTGTTATAGCTTCAATTCTTCTAACTCCGGCTGCTACTCCTGATTCTGATAGAATTTTAAAGAGTCCAATTTCTCCTGAATTTTTAACATGAGTACCACCACATAATTCCTTGCTATACTCCCCTACAGATACTACCCTAACATCATTGTGATACTTCTCGTCAAATAATGCTATGGCGCCGCTTTCCTTAGCTTTCTCTATAGTCATAACATTCGTCTCAACCTTATATGCCTTCATAATATTTTCATTTACAATCTTTTGAACCTTAATAATTTCACCCTCCGTTAGTGCGGAAAAATGGGTAAAGTCGAACCTTAGTCTCTCTTGATTTACATAAGAGCCTGATTGGTGAACGTGATCACCTAAAACTCTTTTTAATGCTTCTTGTAACATATGAGTTGCAGTATGATTTCTACATATTTCTGCTCTTCTATTCTCATCAATCTTAAGAGCTACTAATTCATCAAGTAGCAGTAAACCTTCAATCACTTTAACAAAATGTACAACTTTACCTGAAGCACTTTTTTGACAATCGTAAACTTGAGCTTTAAAATTATCATTAAAAATAATTCCTTTATCTCCAATTTGTCCACCCATTTCAGCATAAAAGGGAGTAACTTCTGTTACAATAATTCCTTTTAAACCTTTTGAAAGTTCTGAAACAAGTTCTTCACCACAAATTAAAACTTTAGCTTTTGCTTGCAACTCCGTTTTATCGTATCCATCAAATTCTGTTTCTATGTCTTTAGGAATTAAATTCAATACACTTTCTCCACTACCCATGTAATTTGATTGTCCTCTAGCATCTCTTGCTCTTTGTCTTTGACTTTGCATTTCACTATTAAATCCTTTTAAATCAATTTTCATTCCCACGTCTTCTAATATTTCTTCTGTAAGCTCATAAGGAAAACCATAGGTATCATATAATTTAAATGCTTTATCCCCACTTAAAATTTTACTATTTTCATCTTTAGGTTCACTCATCTTAAGTTCTTCAATATAAGCTTTTAAAATATCCATACCAGAATCTATAGTTTCCAAAAATCTTTCTTCTTCAATTTTTATAACCTTTTTAATATATGATGCTTTCTCTTTTAACTCTGGGTAAGCTTTAAATGAATTTTCAATCACCGTATCACATAATTCATTCAAAAAAATATTTTCAATTCCAAGTAATCTGCCGTGTCTTGCTGCACGCCTTAGTAATCGCCTTAAAACATAACCTATTCCCTCATTGGACGGAAGTACACCGTCACTTATCATAAATGTTGTGCTTCTAATATGGTCTGTTATAATTCGAAGCGATATATCCTCTGCCCTACTTTTCCCACATTTAACACCTGAAATTCTTGAAACTTCTTCTAAAATATTTTTTATAGTATCAACTTCAAAGATATTATCGGTGCCCTGCATTATAGATGCTATTCTCTCAAGTCCCATCCCCGTATCTATGTTAGGATTCTTTAATTTGTTGTAGTTTCCATGCTCATCCTTATTGAATTGAGTGAACACTAAATTCCAAAATTCTATTACTCTATCTTCATTTCCGGCTTTAAGAAATTCTTCTTCAGTTTTAATTTGACCGAGTTCTACATTTCTATCAAAGTGTATTTCCGAACTTGGGCCACAAGGTCCTTGACCTATTTCCCAAAAATTTTCTTCTTTGCCTAATCTGAATATACGTGCTGGATCAATATCGGTGTTTTTAGTCCAAACATCAAAAGCTTCATCATCCTCTAAATATATAGTTACATATAAATTATCTTTTGGTATATCTAAAACAATTGTTACATATTCCCAAGCCCATTGAATAATCTCTTTCTTGAAATAATCTCCAAAAGAGAAATTACCAAGCATTTCAAAGAAAGTACCATGTCTTGAGGTCTTCCCTACATTTTCAATATCTCCTGTTCTAATACATTTTTGGCAATTGGTTATTCTAGTATTAGGCGGTGTTTTAATTCCTGTAAAATATGGTTTTAATGGTTGCATACCTGCATTTACAAGTAATAGACTGCTATCATTCTTAGGCACTAGAGAAAAACTCTCAAGTCTAAGATGTTCTTTGCTTTCAAAAAATTTCAGAAAGGATTCCCTAATTTCATTTAGCCCTAATTTTTCCATAATATCTCCTCCGTTTATTTTACAATATTTGTTTTCACCAGAAAATAAAAAAACCCTCACTTCCCTAAAACCAAGGGACGAAAGTTTTCCGCGTTACCACCCTAATTATATTGCCTCATAAATAATAAAAATTATTATTAACAATATCTCTCAACAAAATAAGATTCAAAGATAGCTTCAATACATTTATCAAGAAGTTTTCACCCTCCACTTCCTCTCTAAAAGATATAATATATTTACTAATTCTTATCATTACCTTAATACTTCTATATATACAAATTATAATTAAAAATATACTTATTGTCAATATATATGGTATGTTTTAATTAATTTTTAACGATTTGATTTGAATTTAATATAGAACGATATATTTAGTATAACTAAAATAAATAATAGTTTAAGTCCTCGTATATAACTTTAATCACTACTCCTAGAGGAACTGCTAGTATCATTCCTAAAATACCTCCAACATTACCACCTATCAGTAATAATAATATTACTGTTAATGGATGCATACTAATACTTTCTCCAATTATTTTTGGGGACAATACGCTTCCTTCAATTTGTTGAAGTGCAAATAACCAAAGCGTTGTATATAAAGCTATTTTTGGTGAGGATAATAGCGCTATTAAAATAATAGGTATTACCCCAAATAGAGGTCCGAAATAAGGAATTATGTTGAAAATTCCATTTATTAATGAAAGTATCAAAGGAAAATCAACTTTCATAAATATTAAAATAAAAAATGTTGCAATAGATATAATCCCACATAAAATAAGTTGACTTATAATATATCGTCCTAATACCTTATCAATATCTTCTATTATTTTTTTTATTACGTTTCTGCTTTCAGGTGGAAAAATTATTAACGCCTTATTTATCATATTTTCACTATCACATAAAAAGTAATATATTATCAAGGGAGAAAGCATGTACGTTATTATATTCTCACCCATTCCCATGATGGAATTAAATATTTTATCAAATATTAAAAGTATTTGAGCATTTGATTTGTTATATATAGTGTTTATAATACTACTCATGACTTTGTTAGTGCTTAATACCTTTATCTTCATATTTGCATTAATCAAATAGTTTTGAAGTTCATTTATTGCCTTATTTATGTACAAACTTTCTCTAAAAAGTGATGGAATTACAACTATAAAGGTTAATACTATTAAGCCTACTAAACCTACTATTATTAAAGCAGAAGCTGCTTTTTTATTTACTCCTTTTTTAATTAAAAGCATATAGAGTGGTTTTAATATATATGCAACGATAAAAGAAATAAAAACTAAATTTATTATTTGTTTAATAATAGGTATTCTTACTGCAATTAGGATTATAACTATAAAAATAATTATACCTACAATAGTCATAGTTAACTTCTTTTTACTAATTTTTTTCATTTATTTTTTCCTTTACAAAAAAATTATGTGGCATACTTTTAAAACAATATTCTTCGCTATGCGGAATATACAGAATATTTTCTTCTCCAAGAATTAGTTCGTTTATTAACATTATTCTTTTCCCTCTTAGTAAATTCGGAATAAACCCTGAAGAAACTATGACTCCTTTTATTTCAAATGTGTCATATGTAAAATTAATATCCTCTACCATACCAAATATATTTCCACATTTATCTATTACATCCATATTGATAAAACTGTGCAAACATAATATTCTACTTTTCTCCACCTTTTTAACTACCATATGCTTATTAAAATATATGATATCTTCTTTTAATACACTTAGATTTTTACTAAAAAAATTATAAGGAGATATTACAAATCCAATTACCTTACCGTTATTAAAATCTATAAGTAAGTCTCTGATAAAACCTATTTTCTTACCTTCCACACTTACAACATCCATAAATATAAATTTTTTACTCTTAAACATATTATCTCCTATATAAAAAAATCCTGTTAGTTTATTTAGAGTTATGTTTTCCAATTAATCTAATAATTATTACGTAATAAATATAAATATCGAAAATATAATAAAAAAACTACATTTTTCAAAAACTAATATAGTTTTATAAAATGTAGTTATTTCAAATCACTTTTCCAAAGTTCAAGTTTTTGTGACTCCCTATAATTATTTATTGCATTATGTATAGTTTGTTCTGCAAGCACAGAACAATGCTCTTTTAAAGCTGGCAAACCATCTAGTGCTTCAATAACCGACTTGTTGGTTAACTTCCACGCCTGCTCTAAAGTTTTACCCTTTATAAGCTCTGTTGCAATGCTAGATGAAGCTATCGCTGATCCACATCCGAAAGCCTTAAACTTAACACTAATTATTATATTATCCTCAACCTTTAAATAAATTTTCATTATATCCCCGCATTTGGGGTCTCCTGCTTCTCCAATACCGTTAGCATCACCTAGTATCCCCATATTTCTTGGACTATAAAAATGCTCCATAACCTTATCACTATATATCATAATTTCACTCCTTTTTTCACAATAAAAGTATCGCTTAATTATCATCGCGCTGCTTTACCTAATAATTGTTGTTTCCTATAAAGGCAGAAAAATATCTAGTTTTCAACTAGATATCTTTCTACCTAAATTCTCTACTAAATAGCTTTATTTACATTTATAAAATTTCCTCTATTATCCCACCGCCAACTACTAAATTTTCCAAATAGAAAACTACTGATTGACCTTTGGTTATAGCTCTTTGTTTATCATCAAAAACAACTTTGATTCTATCATTTTCTATAGGTATTAAAGTAGCTGCTTGAGGAATAGCCGAATATCTTATCTTAGCAGAAACTCTTAACTTTGACTCGAGTTTATCAAATGGAATGAAATTTAAATCTTTAGCAATAAGACCAATTTTAAAAATATCCTCTTCGTCTCCTATTACTACTTCGTTAGTTAGAGGATTAATATCATTAACAAAAATAGGTTTACCTATAGCTATACCTAGCCCCTTCCTCTGACCTATGGTATAGTATACTATTCCTTTATGAAAGCCCATAACCTTCCCCTCATTATTAACAAAGTTACCTGGTTTTATTTCTCTACCACTATACTTTTTAATGTAAGATCCATGATCATTATCAGGGATAAAACAAATTTCCTGGCTATCCTTTTTTTTAAAAACTTCTAGTCCAATTCTCTCTGCAATATTACGTATTTCTGGTTTTGAATAATCTCCACAAGGCATTAAAGTATGACTTAATTGTTCTTGATTTAATGTATACAGAGCATATGTTTGATCTTTTTTATCATCTTCTGATTTTTTAAGTATATATCTATCATCTTGTTTTTCAATTTTAGCATAGTGACCTGTAGCTATATAATCAGCTCCCAGTGCCCTAGCTTTTCTTAAAAATTCCTCGAATTTGATTTTTTTATTACAGACAATACATGGATTAGGTGTTCTACCTTCCATATATTCATCAACAAAATTATCAATAACATTTGCCTTGAAAACATCCTTGAAATTCATAACATAAAAGGGTATATCTAGTACATCTGCAACTCGCCTTGCATCATTTGCTGCTGAAATAGAACAACATCCACCTTCATTTTCTTCATAATCAGGATTATCTGGAGAGAGCTTCATCATGATACCTATAACTTCATAGCCTTGTTCTTTCAAAAGATATGCAGCTACAGAACTATCTACTCCACCACTCATTCCAATAACTACTTTTTTTTTCATATAATATCACCTATTCTCCGTGTACTTCACCATGTATGTCTTGATGTGCTTCATGTTCCCATACTTTTAGTCCAGCTTTTCTTCTATAATCATTAATTGCTTTGTGTATAGCTTCTTCAGCGAGTACTGAGCAATGCATTTTTATTGGTGGTAATCCATCTAATGCTTCAGCAACAGCTAAGTTTGTTAATGTCCATGCATCATCTACAGATTTACCTTTAATAAGCTCTGTTGCCATACTTGAAGATGCTATAGCTGATCCACAACCGAAGGTTTTAAATTTAGCATCCACTACTATATTATCTTCTACTTTCAAATAAACTTTCATAATATCTCCACATTTAGCGTTACCAACTTCACCAATTCCGCTAGCATTTGGAATTTCGCCTACATTTCTTGGATTAGTAAAATGGTCCATAACTTTTGCACTGTAATCCATATTATTTTTCCCCCTTCTTTAAATAGTCATCATATAGTGGTGACATATCTCTTAATCTTTGAATAACCTTTGGAACTGTCTCTAATACGTAATCTACTTCTTCCTCAGTAGTAGCATCACCTAAAGTTAATCTTAATGATCCATGAGCTATCTCATGAATAAGCCCTATTGCAAGTAATACGTGAGATGGATCTAACGAACCTGATGTACATGCACTTCCACTTGAGGCTGCAATACCTTTTGCATCAAGCATTAATAATATAGATTCACCTTCAACAAACCTAAAACTAATATTAGAGTTTCCTGGAAGTCTTTTTTCTCCTATTGGTCCATTAAGCCTTGTGTACGGTACTTTTAATAATCCATTCATAAGTTTATCTCTTAAATAAACTAGTTTTTTATTATTTTCTTCCATGTTCAGAGCGGCTAGCTCAAGAGCTTTACCAATTCCAACTACGCTAGCTACATTTTCAGTACCAGCTCTTCTATTTCTTTCCTGCCCACCACCATGTATTAAATTTTCTATTTTAATGCCTTTTCGTATATATAAAGCTCCTATTCCTTTTGGTCCATAAAATTTATGACCAGCGAGTGATAATAAATCTATATTCATCTCTTTTACATCAACTGGAATATGACCTACTGCTTGAACTGCATCTGTATGGAAAAGTATTTTTTTACTTCTGCATAATGCTCCTATTTCTTTTATTGGTTCAATTGTTCCAATCTCATTATTGGCAAACATTACTGATACCAAAATGGTTTTATCAGTAATAGCATTTTCTAAATCTTTAATACTAATAAATCCATATTCATCTACCGGTAAATATGTAATATCAAATCCATTTTTAGATAAATATTCACAAGTATGAAGTACTGCATGATGCTCAATAGCAGTAGTTATTATATGATTTCCTTTTTTCTTATAAGCAGAAGCTATACCCTTTATAGCCCAATTATCTGCTTCTGAACCACCACTTGTAAAATATATTTCACTTGAATCAGCATTTATTGCTTTTGCTACCTTGTCTCGTCCAATATCTATTACCTTTTTAGTTTCTCTTGCTAGCGTATAAATTGAAGATGGATTTCCAAAATAAGTTGTAAAGTAAGGAAGCATTTCTTTCATTACTTCTGGTTTAGTATAAGTTGTTGCAGCATGGTCCATGTATATTGATTTATTCATTATCTTTCACTCCTTTAATTAGTGTCATTTCATTGTAATCATCAACAATATCTTTTAAAGTTATCGAGGTGGTTACACTATCTATACTATTTTTTATTTTCTTCCATAATAATCTGGTAGCACAACAATCAATATTATTGCATGCTTCATCTTCAAGGCAATTAGAAATTTCAATTGGTCCTTCAAGTACATTAATAACATCATATATAGTTATTTCCTCTGGTCTTCTATTAAGTATATAACCGCCCTGAGACCCCCTAATACTTTTAATAAGTTTAGCTCGTCTTAGAGATGAGAATAGTTGTTCTAAATAATATTCAGAAATACTTTGTCTTTCGGATATACTTTTTATAGATACAGGTTGTTCACCATAATTTATAGCTAAATCTACCATGGCTTTGACCCCATATCTTCCCTTCGTAGATAATTTCATATAATCACTCCTTTAATCATCACCCGCGTAGTTACTAAAGTTTTCAAATTGTTATAGTATGTAATCTCTACTTAAAACTGGAGCAACTTCACTTCTGAATTATTCTTAAAGTAGAGTGTTTTACTATACTTTCTGAAATCATCATATCAACTCCTAGTAATCTTGTCAACTATGAATAACTCAGTTTTCTTTTATTTTCTCGATTTTTAAGCTTAATTATCGAATTATATGTCAATAATCTACTTATACATCCATAATGCTCGATATTATATATTTAGTAAAAAAATAGAACCCAAATACTAAATAAATTTATATTCTTCCTTGAAGTATTTAATTATATATAGTATAATTTAAAAAACGCTTTGGAAGAATGTTACCCACGTAGATAAGTCACTTACGTTGGGTTTTTTATATTTTATAGGAGGTATTAAAAATGAAAAATGAAATTGTTAAACCGTCAATTTTACCTGGCTTTATGGAGTTACTGCCAGCAGATCAAATTCAATTCAATAAATTAGCTGATACAATACGGAAAACTTATGAAAGCTTTGGATTTATGCCCATAGACACACCAGTGATCGAGAAATCAGAAATACTACTTGCAAAGGGAGGCGGAGAAACTGAAAAACAAATTTATAGATTTTTAAAAGGTAGTAATGACTTATCCCTTAGGTTTGATTTAACTGTCCCACTAGCTAGATATGTATCTCAAAATTTCAGCTTCTTAACTTTCCCCTTTAGAAGGTACCAAATTGGTAAGGTTTATAGAGGAGAGAGAAATCAAAAGGGACGCTTTCGTGAATTTTACCAATGTGATATTGATATTGTAGGACACAACAGTTTAAGTATTTTGAATGATGCTGAAATACCAAGTATTATTTATTCAATATTCAGCAATCTTGGTTTCCAGGATTTCACCATAAAAATAAACAATAGAAAACTGTTAAATGGTTTTTTCGAATCCTTAGAAATCGAAGATAAATCAGAGGTTTTAAAGATTATTGACAAGATAGACAAAATCGGAGTATCCGTAGCCACCCAGGAGCTTCTAGGTAATGGCTTAAGTGCCGAAGTCGTAGATAAAATTCTTGAATTTATTAATATGCGTGGAAGCAACAATGATATTTTACTAAAATTAAATAATTTAAATATTTCTAATGCGAGTTTTAACGAAGGTGTAAACGAACTTTCAACAGTTACAAAATACGTAAAATTGTTCGGAGTTCCTGATGATAATTTTAAAATAGATTTAAAAATATCCAGAGGTCTTGATTATTATACTGGCACGGTTTATGAAACATTTTTAAATGAATACCCATCTATAGGTTCTGTATGTTCAGGTGGGCGTTATGATAATTTGGCAGAGTATTATACAAAACAAAAATTACCCGGGGTCGGAATATCAATAGGCCTTACACGACTTTTTTATCAATTAAATGAAGTTGGATTTTTTAAGAATGATACTGGAAAATGTATAACAAAAGTACTTGTAATACCATTAGATAATAATATTGATTATGGAATTTCTTTTGCAAATACTTTAAGGGATAAAGGAGTAATAACTGAAATATACCTTGATGATACTAAAATAGTTAAGAAACTTGGTTATGCAAATAAACTAGGTATTCCTTTTGTAATTTTAATTGGTGAAACAGAAGCCCAAAACAAAACTGTTACAGTAAAAAATATGATAACTGGTGAGCAAACAACTGTTGATTTTGAAAATGCCTATAAAATAGTTAATGTATAAATCATTAACTTTCAAAAAAGCAATATATTCTAAAGAATATATTACTTTTTTTTATAAGGTAATCAAAGTTATGACTTTAACCTAAGGACATTTATATATGGACTTAGATTGAAATACAATATATTAATAAAACCCTGATTTTACAAAATCATGTTAATAATAAGGTTCCATATTTTTAATATATTATTAATAAGACACATTTTCCTCGTAAAACTAATAGTATATACAGTAAATAACTTTACGAGGAGGAGTATTATGTCCTTTAAAGATAATAGTCCAAGCTACAGAGATCTGATACTTGGCGTAAACAAAAAAGTACCTCTTATTTCCGGAAAAATTGTTACTTCAATTAATTTTGATAATGCAGCAACTACACCACCCTTCAAATCAGTAATGGAAGATGTTGTTAATTTTGCTCCATGGTACTCCTCCATTCATCGTGGTGAAGGGTATAAGTCTCAACTAAGCACTAAATTATATGAGGATTCAAGAAATATTGTTTTAAAATTCGTTAATGCTGATTTTAATAATACAGTTATTTATGTTAAAAATTCCACAGAAGCCTTTAACAAACTTTCAAATCTATTGTGTAATCCCTATAAAAAAAGTGTTATATTAACGACAGATATGGAACATCACTCAAACGATCTGCCTTGGAGAAATAATTTTATTATAGATTATATTTCTGTAGATTCAGATGGCAAATTATCCTTAGATGATTTAGAAGCTAAGCTAAATAAATATAATGATTATGTAAAACTAGTTACAATTTCTGGTGCTTCAAATATAACTGGCTATAAAAATTCTATTTATGATGTTGCTAAATTAGTTCATAAATTTGGTTCGAAACTATTAGTAGACGGTGCACAATTAATACCTCATGCTCCTTTTATTATGAATAATGAAAATTCGGAATACAATATAGATTTTCTAATCTTTTCTGCTCATAAAATGTATTCACCTTTTGGCATAGGAGTTTTAATTGGTCCTAAAAGTATCTTAGATAAATGTGAACCTGATGAGGTAGGCGGGGGAACAGTAGATATTGTTACTCATGATTTTATAAAATGGAATGAATCTCCAGAGAGGCATGAGGCTGGCTCCCCAAATGTAATAGGTTCTGTAGCTCTGGCATCAGCTATTAAATCTTTAACTAAAATTGGTATGAATAATGTGGAGCGTATTGAAAATAATTTGACTGCCTATGCCGTTTCCAAAATAAAAAATATACCAAACCTGAGAATTTATTGTGATACTTCTAAAGGCGTTGATAGGGTTAGCATAATTCCTTTTAATATTTGTGGAATTGACCATGCCTTAGTTGCAAAAATTCTTTCCTATGAATGGGGCATTTCAGTAAGAAGTGGATGTTTTTGCGCTCAACCATACGTCGTTAAGTTATTAAATATTTCTGATGAATTTGTAAGTGAGAGACTAGCTAACCCTAATTTATACCATCCCGGAATGGTTAGAATTAGTTTTGGACTATATAATACTTACTCCGAAATTGATATATTAGTTTATGCCCTAAATAAGATTTCATTAAAAAGAGATTATTATATTAACAAATATAGAAATATGAAAAAAAACCTTTTAGATGTATAGTTAAATAAAAATAGTACACAGAGCGTTTATCTGCACTTTAATAACAGTGTAAATACGCACTCTGTGTACTATTTCTCCATAATTTAAATATGCTAATCTTCATATACATAAGAACTTCCTAACAATCACTTATTCTATAAAAATAATATTACTATAGGTATCGTTACTGCGGAAACTATCGTAGTTATAAACACGCACTGTGAGGCTAGCAAATTATCACCACCATACTTTTCAGCAAGTAATGGTGCCATTACCGCTGCTGGCATTGCTTGCAAAATAACACATATGTTAAGTAATAAATCATCTACCTTTAAAAATTTTAACACTACATAAACAATCATTGGAACTATTAAAAGTCTAACAAATGTAGCATAGTATACGGAAAAATCTGAGAAGGCATCTTTAAATTTCATTTCAGCAAGCATTGAACCAACAATTATCATAGATATTGGTGTTGTGGTAGATCCCACTAGTTTTATCGCATTTTCTATAGGTAAAGGTAATTTTATTGAAAATGCAAATAAAATAACACCAATGATTACTGCTAGAATTGCTGGGTTTGCTACCGCTTTTCTCATGGATTTAAAATCCTTCTCTCCTGTGAATAGCATTACCCCTACAGTCCACACTAAAATGTTAAAAGCAATATTAAATATTGCTGCATAGAAAACACCTGTTCCTCCATAAATACTTTCAAGAACTGGATAGCCCATAAACCCAACATTTGAGAAAATCGTTATAAACCGAAATACCTGCTGTTTAGATTTAGGCGCTTTGAAAAAAAATATTTTACTGATAAATATTAAACTTATATGTATTAAAAAAGAATATATTAAAATCTTTTGTGCATTACTAACCATCTCTGCTTCATATTTAATATTAAATGATGTAACAATCATAAAGGGTAAGGTTACATTTAATAATAGTTCTGACAGCCCTTTATCAACAATATTATTAAGAAATTTCTTTTTTTTAGCATAAAATCCTACCGCCATTATAATAAATAATACGATAATTTGATTAATTAATTGACTACTTCCCATTTTTATTCTCCTTAATTGAAAACATATCATTAACTTCCTATTAATATTAAATAAGAATAATTACCAATAACTTAATATGAAATGGCAGTATTAAGATCACTTAATACCGCCATTTCACTAAATCAGGATTTTTAGATGGACATATACTCCATTTTTCTCTTTTTAAAATACACTGGTTTCAAATTACATAGCTCACATATTTTAATAGCTTCCGTAAAATAGTTACCAATATCCTCAACATGATGAGCATCTGAGCCGATTGTTGCATATTTCCCACCTAATTTATTATATTCTTTATAAATATTAATTAAATTATTATATGCTTGCTTATTGCCTAATCTTCTAGTGTTAATCTCCATTATTTTTCCTTTATGTAATACAGTTTTTATAACTTCATTTATATATTCATTAAATTCATGATAATGTATTTCATTATCCTCATAAGTAGCATACCGAGATATATAGTCAATATGCCCTAAACTATCAATAAAGTCGTATTGTTTTACATTATCAACCATACTTGAAAAATATTGCTCAAATGCTTCTTTTTTAGTTTTACCTTCATAATATTTTGGATAATAAATATCTTCTCCCTTTGCTGCATGTATAGATCCAATTACATAGTCAAAAGAATATTTTCTCAAGATTTCTCTATTTTCCTCTAAGCAGTTTTGCTGCATTCCAATTTCAATTCCAAGCATAAGCTGACTACTCCTATACTTCTCATAGTCATTAAAATATTTATCCATATCAAACATATTATCTATTCCCGGTGGAAATTTCAAATCTAGATGTTCTGTAAGCGTCATACCTATGCCTAAATTTCTTGATTGTTTCAGCGCATCCTGAAGTTTCATTTGAGAATCGTCTGAAAACTCTGTATGTACATGTGAGTCTATCATAATTCATCCCCCTAGTATTCCTTGATAGTATTTAATAACTATATGCACGTTAACGTTCTTAATTATATCAAAATTTAATACAAAAAGCTACAACCTAAAATCACTCTTACGATTATATCTTATTTGATTCTTATTCTTAAATTAATCCCTCGCATCTTCTTATAATTATTTTGTATTTTTATAATCTACAATAAAAGCTTCACCCTTTTTCATTAAAATATGTCCAGAACTATAAGGCTTACCTTCAACAGTTATATAAACCTTTTTTACCATATAATAATCACCCAATGTATTCGTAATGCATTGAAGTATTTGACTTTCATAACCACTACCAGCATTCATTTCCCCTGTAAATTCTTTTGAAAAATCCACGTGTACCATACCATCTACATTTAAATAAAGACTTTTTATTTTTGTGTTAGGGCTAATTACTTTCTCTACATTTTTATTTGGGACTTCCTTGAAAACTTTTTCAAAAATTGCTTTAGTTATATAATTTGTACTGAATGAAAGTTTTTCATTTGTAATATAATTAATACCGTCATTGCCGTTTGGAAAATAAAATTTAACTATTTGAACAAATGACACATTTTTCTCTATCTTACTCAAAGAAGAACTCACCTTAGTGCCATTAGATTCGAATATGGTTTTAACTAATCCAATATTCGGAGCGTAATAATCTTTTACAACGCTATCCTTTATCACTGTCGATACCTCGATACATTTATAATTACCTAATGGTGTAGTAATAACAACATTAACATTGGTTATGCTCCTCACACTACCATCTAACAATGTCCATGAGTTACCTTTAATAAGAGGTTCCTTCAATAAAATTTCAGGTTTAGCATTATTTTTTAAAGTGAAATTTTCTCTGTAATAAATTTCTGATTTAGAAAATATAAGTCTTAATTCACCATCTTTATTTTCAATTACCTTCACAGTCTCTGTACCACCATTGTTAGTTCTAATCTGTTCACGATTTGCACTTACATAATCTACATTATCATAATAGGTTGCATATTCATTACCATTTCCAACATAACTATATTTCATATTTTTTTCAAAGGGATAGTAATTTTCTATCTTAGGTGTTGCAATAGAGGATTTTAAATTATTGTTTTGTACCTTAGAATTACCACTTTTCACTGCAGTAGTATTTTCAGATGCTATTTTTTTGTTACATCCAGTAAAAAAAACAAATGTAAATAAAACTAATATAACTAATATATTTTTTCTCATGTTATTGTGTACCCCCTATTTTTAATTTCACTTATATTTAAGTATAATGTAATTTAAATATAATACAATTTGATGTTTAAAATTTAGTTTAACTTATAATAAAAGCACTTAGAAAATATAAATTATTTTCTAAGTGCTTTTAATGATAGCTAATGTTACTATTTCTCTTTTTGACATTAAATAATTTATTTTGATATGTTATGAAATGACCTTATGGTATGTCTTTAGAATATCTCCTCCACCAGATATTGTGGCATCATATGTGCCTGCCATGCTTTCCTTGCCAACTATCCAATTAAATGTAGTAACTCCTGTTCGATCTGTAGTTCGCCATTGTACAACATAAATCGTTTTATTACCTGATTTATATGAAGTTTTTATGTTATATAAAGTGTTCGGTACTCCTTGAATTGTTATAACACCTGTTTGTTCAAGCTTAACATCAGATACAGAATTTATGATTTTCAATTGTCTTTGAGCTACTATGTTTTGTTTTTGCGATATGTTTATTCCTTCTACCGTTGTAGTTGCCTCAGCAGTGCGATTGTATCCAATCATACACATACCCAATAATAAAATACATGCTACCTTAATTTTCATAAAACCACCTCTTCTTATATTAAGGTGTCCATAATTATATTAAAATATCACATAATATTAAGTTCGAAGTTAAGAACTTAAAGTACATCAAACTGCATATTATAGAGCCTTGCATATGTACCATTTTTTTCTAGAAGTTCAAAATGCGTCCCTTCTTCTGCTATGCATTCCTCTGTCAAAACTAAAATAGTATCCGCATTTTTTATTGTACTGAGTCTGTGAGCTATTATTATAGTGGTGCGATGACGAGAAAGTTTCTCTAAAGAATTTTGTATTAGCCGCTCACTCTCATTATCTAGAGCAGATGTTGCTTCATCTAATATTAAAATAGGAGGATTTTTCAAAAATACTCTAGCTATGGATATTCTCTGTTTTTGACCTCCAGATAGCTTAACTCCTCTTTCACCAACATAGGTATCATAACCTTCTTCAAGCCCCATAATAAATTCATGCGCATTTGCGCGTTTTGAAGCTTTTATCATTTCCTCATCAGTAGCACTCGGCCTACCGTATGCTATATTTTCTCTTATTGTTCCTGCGAACATATAAACATCCTGCTGCACTATACCAATATTATTTCTTAATGACTTTAGTTTAATATCTTTAATATCAATATCATCTATTTTTACAGTACCTTTATCTATTTCATAAAATCTTGGAATTATACTACAGAACGTAGTCTTACCTCCCCCTGATGGACCTACTATTGCTACTGTTTTTCCAGCCTCTACAGATACATTAATATTACTAAGTATAGTATTCTTATTATCATAACTAAAAGATACATTATTAAAACTAATCTGTCCTTTGATATTATCAAGTTCTATTGCATCCTTCTTGTCTACAATGTCTGGAAGGGTGTTTATTACCTCTAAAAATCTTTCAAACCCTGTTATGCCTCTTTGGTACTGCTCAGTAAAATTCACCAACTTATCAATTGGATTTAAAAAGATGTTAATATATAAAATATAAACAACTAAGTCTGTTGTATCTAAGCTACCAAAACTTATAAAAACTCCTCCAAATAGAACTACGCAGAGATATAAAATCCCTTGAAAGAAACCATTCATACTAAAGAATCTTCCCATAATTGTATAACCTACTTCCTTTGTATGAAGGAATTCATCATTACCTCTTTTGAATTTGTTTCTCTCAATCTGTTCATTTGAAAATGACTTTACAACCCTTATCCCCGAGAGACTATCTTGAATTTGGGCATTTACATTTGCTATTTTCTCTCTATTCTTTTTAAATATTGATTTCATTTTTTTGTTATAGGTAATTGAAAAATATACCATGAATAGAGTAATAAATATTAATATAGCAGTTATATTAACATTAATGCTCATAAGAATAACAAAAGAACCTACTATTTTCAGTATAGATATAAAGATGTCCTCAGGTCCATGATGAGCGAGTTCAGATATATCAAACAAATCTGTGACTATTCTTGACATAAGTTTTCCTGTATTGGTATTGTCATAATAAGAAAAACTTAATCTTTGAAGATGGCTGAATATATCATTTCTCATATCGGCTTCCATTCTTGCCCCCATTATATGCCCCCAGGATGTTATATAATACTGACAAAAATACCTAATAATATACATACCAAGTAGCGCTCCACCAATCAATGTTATATATCTTAATATTTGAGCTTTACCCAATGTGTACACATTATTCAACAGAAATCTTACAATTATAGGAAAGACAAGATCTATTGAAGATAATATAAATGCACAAAACATGTCCATGAAAAACATGCCCTTGTATGGCTTATAGTAACTAATAAATTTTCTTATAATATTCATACTTAAGTATTACCTTCTTTCATAATTGACCTAAAATACTAACAATGAAGCCTACATCATCGCACATCCATCACTCAAAAAAGGCTGAAATGGAATCATTTAGCTATTCCACTCAACCTTTTTTTATATTATGTATTAATATAATGGATACTTGCTACATAACTTCACTACTTTCTCTCTAATTGGTTCTAAATTCCCTTCTCTACCTTCTATAGTTTCATTTATAAGCTCAGCTATTCTTTTCATTTCTTCTTCCTTAAATCCTCTCGTAGTTACCGCAGGAGTTCCAATTCTTATACCACTTGTAACAAATGGACTTAAAGTTTCATTAGGTACAGTATTTTTATTCACAGTAATACCCACAAGATCTAATAGCTTTTCAGCTTCTTTACCAGTAATATTTTTATTTGTTAACTCTATAAGTAAAAGGTGGTTGTCAGTACCCCCTGATACTAATTTAAAACCATATTTAAGAAGCTCTTCTCCAAGCACCTTTGCATTTTTAACCACTTGTTCTATATAAACTTTAAATTCTGGTCTAAGAGCTTCTCCAAAACAAACTGCCTTAGCTGCTATAGTATGCATTAGTGGTCCGCCTTGCATACCTGGGAAAATAGATTTATCTATTTGTTTTGCATATTTTTCTTTACATATAATTGCTCCACCTCTAGGTCCTCTTAGAGTTTTGTGGGTTGTAGTAGTAACAAAATCAGCATATGGCACTGGTGACTGGTGTGCTCCCGTTGCAACAAGCCCTGCTATATGAGCCATGTCTACAAACATATATGCCCCGACTTCATCACAAATTTCTTTAAAACGCGCAAAATCTATAGCTCTTGGGTAAGCACTAGCACCAATAACTATCATTTTAGGATTGTGTTTTTTAGCGAGCGATCTAACTTCTTCGTAGTCTATAGTCTCTGTTTTTAAATTAACGCCATAAGAAATGAAGTTATATAACATTCCTGAAAAATTCACTGAACTTCCATGAGTTAAGTGTCCACCATGACTTAAATTCATACCGAGTACCGTATCTCCTGGTTTGAGAACTGAGAAATATACAGCCATATTTGCTTGAGAACCTGAATGAGGTTGAACATTAACATGATCTCCCCCGAAAAGTTCTTTCATTCTATCGCGAGCTAAATTTTCTGCTTTATCAACTACTTCACACCCTCCATAATATCTTTTAGCGGGATACCCTTCTGCATATTTATTAGTTAATATAGATCCATTTGCCTCAAGCACTGCTCTACTAACAAAATTCTCAGAAGCAATTAGTTCAATATGATCCTCTTGTCTTTTATTTTCCTCTTTAATAATCTCATAAATCTCTGAGTCACTGTTTTTTAAATATTCTTTCATAATCATAACCATCCTTTCATCTTTTAAGTTAATTAATCAATTAAAATGATTGTAATAATAATATTATAAATCAATAAAAAAAATATTCTAAAATTTTAAAATATTTATTATATTTATATTATAAAATTTAATAACAATTTTATCAACTAAAACATGAAATTTCCCCTAATTCTTCCCGATTTTTTATCTATTATTACTAATATTGTTTATCAAAATAAATGAAAACGTTTATAATGCAATATATTTTAATCTTTAAATAATTATAAATAATTTAATTTTCTAACTAATACAAATCTAACAGATTTATGGTATATACTAATAGAACAATTTTATTATTTTATGCTTTTCAAAATTTAATGTATAATATTTGTTATTTATATTAATCAACAAAAATCTAAAAATGTTTTTTAGCGAAAGGAGACCTAATGCATATTGATGATATTATTCATATAGCTGCTGAAGCTGGTAAAATCATATTAGAAAATGGTGGAGAAACATATAGAGTTGAACAAACAATTACTATGATATGCAGCTCTTATGGAATACCACGAACTGAATGTTTTGTTACTCCTACAGGTATTATGATTTCAATAACTAATAGTGAAAACCAGACCATTTCTATAATTAGAAGAATACACATTAGAACAGTTAACCTTAGTAAGGTTTCCATGATTAACAATCTATCTAGAGAATTAGTACTGAGCCCAATGTCCATAACTGATGTAAGAAAAAAAATTGATCATATTAATAATATGACACCTTATTCTCAGAAGACCACAACTTTTTTTTCTGCTTGCTCTGCAGGATTTTTTACTTTACTTTTTGGTGGGAATTATAAAGATTTTTTTGTGGCCTTTATAATTGGAGCTCTAATGAATTATTTAAGTTTATCTTTAGATAAATTAGGCGTGAATAGTTTTCTGAAAAACATGCTTGGGGGTTCTTTGGCTGCATTCATAGCCCTTTTAGCAACCTCACTAAATGTAGTAGGAAATATGGATACTATAATAATAGGGTCTATAATGCTGCTAGTACCTGGCATTGCAATAACAAATGCCATACGTGATACTATTGCTGGTGATTTAGTTTCAGGCATCTCTAGGTCAATAGAGGCCTTATTTATAGCCGTTGCAATAGCTGCAGGCACAAGTATAGTTTTCAAAATATGGTTTTTGTTGTTTGGAGGTAATTTTATATGATTCTAAACACTTTTTATGCTTTTTTAAGTTCTTTTGGTTTTGGAATACTGTTTAATATAAGAGGTAAACTCCTAATAATTGCTTCACTTGGAGGCGGCCTTTCATGGCTAACCTATCTTATTTCAGGAAGATTACAACCTTCCATTATTTTTTCATTGTTTCTTGCATCCATAGTGGGAAGTATTTACTCAGAAATAATGGCAAGAGTATATAAGAATCCTGTGACAATGTTTATTATCTGTGCAATTATACCGCTTGTACCAGGTGGTGGAATGTATTACGCTACTCTTGAGGCTGTAAAGGGAAATTTAACTGTTGCTCTAACTAAGGGAGCTGAAACATTGTTTAGTGCTGGTGCAATTGCAGTTGGAATAGTTTTCGTAGCTTCCATAAGTACAATTTTTAAAAAAATAAAGAAGTAAAATTTAATATCAAATTTTACTTCTTTATTTTTATTTCTTGTTTTCACTTTAGAAACATAAGGAAAGTTGAAACTAATTCTTCTATTTTTTCTTCCTCTACTTTGTTATCTTCATGAATAAGGCAGTTCTTTGTATACCTCTCTAAAACAAGCCCACCAACGCTGTTCATAGCAGCTCGCGCTGCTGCAACTTGCACTAATATATTTTTGCAACAAGCGTCACTAGATACCATTTTTTCTATACCTTTTACCTGTCCCTCAATCTTTCTGAGCCTTACTTGGATGTCTTTCACTAATTCATCATTTATTGATTTGTCTTTTTCGTTTATCATTTTACCACTCCCAGACATAGTATAGTGGGCAATTAACAGCTAATTCTATTTCACCTCTGCTTTTGTAATACCAAGCTCTTTAAGCTGCTGGTCATCAACCATGTTTGGCGCTTCACTCATAGGACAGTAAGCATTTTGATTTTTAGGAAAGGCAATTACGTCTTTAATGTTTTCCGTTCCCGCTAAGAACATTATCATTCTATCTAGTCCAAAAGCAAGTCCGCCATGTGGTGGTGGTCCAAATTTGAATGCTTCGAGAAGGAATCCAAATCTTTCCCATGCTTTTTCCCTTGTAAATCCTAAAACTTTAAACATAGTTTCTTGCAACTGAGAATTATGTATTCTAATACTTCCCCCACCTAATTCTTCTCCATTTAGCACTATGTCATATGCCTTAGCACGAACTCTACCTGGCTCTGATTCTAAGTATTGTAGATCCTCATCCATTGGCATTGTGAAAGGATGATGAGCCGCTACATATCTATTTTCTTCTTCACTATAATCCAGTAGTGGAAACTGAGTAACCCATACAAAGTTAAATTCTGTGTTACCACTCAATATTTCAAGTTCTTTAGCAACTTGTAATCTTAATGCACCTAAAGACTGTAAAACGACGCTATCTTTGTCTGCAACAATAAGTACTAAATCTCCTTTTTTTGCATCTACCTTATTTAAGATAGCTTGCATTTGCGTATCACTAAAAAATTTAGAGATAGGCGATTTAATTCCATCTTCTTTAAATGCAATCCATGCAAGTCCTTTTGCTCTGTAAGTCTTAACAAACTCACCTAATTTATCTAATTTCTTTCTACCCATATCAGCAGCATTCTCAACCTTTATAGCTCTTACTGACCCACCATTATCAATGGCAGTATTAAATACTACAAATTTGCTCTGTCTTACCTCACTCGTAATATCTGTTATTGTCATTCCAAATCTTAAATCCGGCTTATCTGATCCATATTTGTTCAGTGCCTCTTTGTATGTAATTCTTTTTATAGGAAGTTTTACGTCCTCATTTACTACTTCTTTAAATACTTTTTTAATCAAATCTTCATTTACAGCTATAACATCGTCTTCCTCAACAAATGACATTTCTATATCTATTTGTGTGAATTCCGGTTGCCTATTAGCCCTTAAATCTTCATCTCTAAAACATCTTGCTATTTGGTAATACTTATCGTAACCAGACACCATCAATAATTGTTTAAACAATTGTGGTGATTGTGGAAGTGCATAGAACATACCTTTGTAATTCCTACTTGGAACTAAATAATCACGAGCACCCTCTGGAGTGCTTTTTGTAAGCATTGGAGTTTCTATTTCTAAAAAACCATTCTCATCTAAAAAATCTCTAACTACTTTAGATGTTTTATGGCGTATCATAAATATTTTTTGCATATCTGGTCTTCTTAAATCAAGGTATCTATATTTTAGGCGTATGTTTTCTGACGCATCTAATCCTTCTTTTATATATATAGGTGGAGTTTCTGATTCAGACAATATCTTTATGTTTTCCCCTTTAACTTCTACAAGTCCAGTTGGCATATTTTCATTTGGAGATTGTCTTTTAATAAGCTGACCAGTTACAGCAATGCAATATTCAGGTTTAACTAAATCTGCCTTTTCAAAAGCTTCTTTATTTATTTCTTCCCCAAATACTAATTGTAATAAACCTGTTCTATCTCTTAAATCTATAAAAACAAGTCCTCCTAGATTCCTTTTTCTTTGAACCCATCCCATCACTGTTACAATGTTTGATATATGTGATTCCCTAAGATCGCCACACATATTGGTTCTTTTTAAACCATCTAATGCCTCTGCCATTTTATTTACTTCCTTTCACCTTAAGGCGCTTGTCTTAATATTTAATTGAAGACTTAAGCCTTAATAATATTAAATAAATTCAATTAATTTTTTAACTATATAAAGTCTCGAGCAGAATAATTTTTTTTTCAATCATTTCATCTACTCTTTTTATGTACTCGCGAACATCTTTAACATTTGCAAATCTTTCATGCCTGTTTTCCTCTAAAAAAACAACTTTAGATACTGCGTCCGCACCTAGTGCAATAACAGTTTGTTTTTCTTCAATCATTTGAATATTGTATATCCCCTCTTTACCGGGAATCGCATAACCAACATTCTCCATATTACCCACCATATTTTTCTGCTTATACATATAATAAGGTTTCATATCAAGTTTTTTAGATAATTCAACAGTAAGTCCATACATTTTGTTTAATTCCTCTTGAGCTGGAATTTCAAATCTATAATTATTAAGCATATTTTCATGGAGCCTTGATGCCCTTTTTATAGACATACCATGAATTGTAACACTGTCAGGTTTAATTCCAAGTATTTTGTCGCAAGTTCTTATTATATGTGAAATTTTTTCACCTGGTAGTCCCACTATTAAGTCCATATTTATGTTATCAAAACCTAATTCTCTGGCCATGTCAAATTTCTCATAAACATCATTAACATTATGATTTCTACCAATTAATTCCAATGTATCATCATTCATAGTTTGTGGATTAATACTTATTCTATGAACTCCATATTTTTTCATAGTAAGTAACTTTTGACGTGTAATACTGTCAGGTCTTCCGCACTCTACCGTAAATTCTTTCACCTTGCTATTTTCAATAAATGCCTCATAAACGCACTCCATTATCTTCTCAAATTGCTCATCATTTACAGAAGTTGGGGTACCCCCTCCAAAATATACACATTCAATATTTAGATTCTTTTCCTTTATGTAATTACTAATACTTTTAATCTCATGCGATAAAGCTTCAAGATACGGTCCTACTATGTTTTTACAACTTCCAATAGGGTTAGATGTAAAAGAACAATATATACAACGCGTAGGACAAAACGGCATATCAATATAGATACTTATATTGTCCTTTTCTTTATTAACAATATTTCTTTCAAACTTTGCAACATCAATACAAAGTCGTGCCTTATCATCTCTCGTAACATGTTTATCTTTAAAGTATGCTATTATATTATCTTCAGAAACTCCCTTTTGTAAAAGTTCAAGAGCTTTTTTGGAAGGCCTTATTCCTATTACGGTACCCCAAGGAAGCTCAAGAGTTGTATTTTTTGAAAAATATAAAAAAACAGCTTTTTTAACTTCATCTTTAAGTTTATATGACTTATTAATTAAATACTCAAAACTTTCAGATCCCTTTTGCAATTTTATAACATTTTCTTTTACATCAATATTAAAATCATAATTTTCTTCAACAAATTTAATATCAGGAAAGAAAAAAAATAAATTTATAATTTGAAATACATCATAATTAAATTGTGTGTTATTTAATCTTACCTTAATCATCTTAACTCCTTAGTAAAACATAGTATATAAAATTCTTAATGTTATTATAGTTCTATTCTAACCCTATAAAAAAGGATTGTTTAATTTTTCATTATTTATTGTGCTATATGGTCCATGACCTGGATACACTATTGTATCACCATCTAAACATAAAAGTTTTGTTTTTATACTAGTAATTATAGTATTAAAATCTCCTCCTGCAAAGTCTGTTCTTCCTATTGAACCTGCAAATAGAGTATCTCCAGTGAAAGCACAGTTTTCTATAAAAAAACTCATTCCCCCTGGAGTATGGCCTGGGGTATCAATACACGTAAACTCTAAGTTTGAAATTGCTATAATATCCCCATTTTCAAGTAATTTGTCTGCCCCACCTTTAATAAGTGGCCCAAATAAATATTCTCCTGCAGTTATCAAATCATTGTCTTTTTTGCTTATACATACTATTGCATTTGTAATGGATTTAAGCTGCTGAACTCCTGATGTATGATCTATGTGACCATGTGTCAAAAGTATATACTTAACCTTTGCATTTATACTTTTTATAACCTTAACAATATCCTCTACATCTCCACCAGGATCTAATACCACCGCTTCATTTGTATTGTTATCCATTATAATATAACAATTTGCTTCATACATACCTACAACAATCTTTTTAATTTCCATTCTAAACCTCCTAGAAGTCTTTCTTGCTCTCTAAAATTAAGGTTACTGGTCCATCATTTTGTATATAAACCTGCATGTCTTCTCCGAATATTCCAGTTTTAACTTCGCCTAACACTTCCGTACATTGCCTAACAAATTCTAAATATAATTTTTCAGCTTGAGGCCCACCAAGTGCTCTCATGAAATTTGGTCTTCTACCTTTTCTGCAATCTCCATACAGTGTAAATTGAGAAACTACAAGAAGTTCACCCTTGACATCTAATAAAGACAAGTTCATTTTCCCATCTTCATCAAAAATTCTAAGGTTTAATATTTTATCTTTTAAAAATTTTATATCATCTTCCGTGTCGCCCTCACATATGCCTAAGAGAACATTTAATCCAAAACCTATTTCACTAACTACAGTGCCGAGTACTTCAACCTTTGAATATTTAACTCTTTGAACTACCGCCCTCATAAATACATCTCTCCTAATTTAAACAAATGCATTAACCTAGTTTTTTATTCTATAAACTTCTATTACACCAGTCAATTTTGTTATTTTCTTTTGTAAGTCTTTCAAATTTTCTATTCCATCAACCTTTAACTTTATATTTATTAAAGCCACATTATTTTTCAAGGTTTTTGCGTTTATTGAGTATAACTGTGTTTTTGTGAGTGTTATTATCTCCATTATATTAGACAATAACCCATACCTATCATCTGCTCTAATTTGAATCTCAGTTATGTAGTCTTTTCCCTCAGACGCTCCCCAGCTTACATCAATCATTTTATTTATTTCATTATTTATTAGGGCTTCAGCATTTTTACAATCGCGTCTATGAACAGACACCCCTCGTCCCTTTGTTATATATCCTATTATTTCATCACCTGGAACTGGGTTACAACACTTAGCAAAACGTGCAAGTACATTTTCCTCGCCCTTGACTATTAGCCCTTGGTACTCCATTCTCTTTTTCTCATCTTTAACTGCACTCTTAGTTATCTTTTGCTCTATGTCTTCAACGGTCATATTTTCTTTGTTTTTATTTTCAAAAACCTCTTTCAATCTATTAACTATAGTGGATGGCATAATATCGCCTACTCCAACATAAGCAAATAAATCATCTAAAGTTCTAAAATTATATTTCTTGTATATTTTTTCTATTGCTTCACCCTTAGCAATTACTCCAAAATTATATTCTTGCCTTTTTGATTCTCTCTCTAATAGTTCTTTTCCTTTTTCTATACTCTCTTCTCTTTTAGCCTTTTTAAACCAAGCTTTGATTTTACTTTTAGCTTGATTGCTCTTTGTTATATTTAACCAATCAATACTTGGACCCTTTGGTACAGTTGAAGTTATAACTTCAACTATTTCTCCAGTTTTTAGGTGATACTCCAGTGGAACCATTCTTCCGTTTACTTTTGCACCCATGCATTTATGCCCAATATCGGTGTGAATTCTGTATGCAAAATCTATAGGTGTTGCATCAAGCGGTAAATTAATAACCTCACCCTTAGGAGAGAATACAAAAACTTCATCTGAAAATAAATCGATTTTAAAACCTTCCATAAATTCTTCTGCATCAAAAGTCTCTCCTTGCCATTCAAGAATGTCTTTTAACCAAGAAAATTTAGAATCAATATTTTCATTATCTCCACCTTCTACCCCCTCTTTATACTTCCAATGAGCTGCAATACCATACTCCGCTGTTTTATGCATCTCAAAGGTTCTTATTTGAATTTCAAAGGGCTTCCCTTGTGGTCCAATTACTGTTGAATGTAATGATTGATACATATTGGGTTTTGGCATTGCAATATAGTCTTTAAATCTTCCCGGAATTGGTTTGTAAACCGTATGTACTATTCCTAAAGCTGCATAGCAACTTCCTATATCCTTAACTAAAATCCGAACTGCAGTTAAATCAAACACTTGATCAAGCGTTTTATTTTTGGTAACCATTTTTCTATAAATGCTGTAAAAGTGTTTTGGTCTTCCATCAATTTCAGAATCTATACCAACAATATTTAAGTTGAGCTTTAATTCCTTTATTATATTATTTATATTTTCTTCTCGCTCGACTCTTTTTTCAGCAATTTTCCTTACTAAATTATAGTATTCATTTGGATTCAAGTACCTAAGTGATAAATCCTCAAGTTCCCATTTAATTTTTGACATACCAAGTCTGTGGGCTAGTGGAGCATAAATATCCAAGGTTTCTTTTGCCTTTTGCTTTTGCTTTGCAACTGGCATATATTTAAGCGTTCGCATATTATGAAGTCTATCTGCGAGCTTAATAAGGATAACTCTAATATCCTTTGCCATAGCTAAGAGCATTTTTCGAACATTATCAGCTTGTTCTTCTTCCTTAGTCTTATATTTTATGAGGCCAAGTTTAGTTACTCCCTCAACTAAATTTGCTACTTCTATATTAAATTCCCTGCTTACATCTTCAAAAGTATATACAGTGTCTTCAATTACATCATGAAGTAATCCTGCAATAATTGTGCTAGTATCAAGTCCCATATCCGCTAAAATGCAGGCTACTTCTAATGGATGTACAATATAAGGCTCACCTGACTCTCTCTTTTGCTCTTTATGAGCAGCATAAGAAAAATTAAAGGCTTTAATAATAAGATCTTTGTCTACAGCATTACAATTATTTTCAATCCTACGTAACAATTTTTCCAACATTGCTTATACACTCCTAAAATCAAAGGCTGGTTAATTAACCAGCCAATACTTTTTACTAATATTATATAATATTTTGTAGATTTATGCAATTTTAATTTGATAATTGAAAATTGATTTAAAATACAAACTAAATATTGTACTTTACAAGAGACATAATATCATAACCCTGGAGCCTCTCTTTTCCATTAAGCTCTATTAATTCAACAACAAAATTTAAGGAAACAACCTCTCCACCCATTTGCTCTATAAGTTTTGTTACTGCTCCAACAGTACCACCCGTCGCAAGCAAATCATCTACTATAGCTACCTTTTGTCCAGGTTTTATTGCATCCTTATGAATTTCAAGTTTATCACTACCATATTCAAGGTCATACTCAATTTCTATAGTATCGTAGGGTAATTTACCTGGTTTTCTTACTGGCACAAAACCTGCTCCAAGAGCATAAGCCACTGGCACTCCAAATAAAAATCCTCTTGCCTCAGGACCAACTATAACATCTATTTTTTTATCTTTTAGATATGTTACCATACTATCAATAGTATACTTAAGTACATCCCCATCTTGAAGTAATGTAGTTATGTCCTTAAAACTAATACCTTCTTTTGGAAAATTTTCTATTATTCTTATGCTATTTTTTAAATTCATGGTTCTTCCCCCCTAAAATAAAATCAAAATGCAGTTTTATATGTTCAATAGGCTATTATGTAATTTCTCATTAAAATATGAGACTATTTTTTAGTTCTTTATCTAAATACTTTGATATCTGTAGTGCTCTATTTTTGTCAGAAGTAATAAATAACTCAACAAGAATTTTAGCATTATCCATTCTTCCCACAGCATTGATTGTAGGCATTACCGCAAGTACCAATTTTGAAACTGTTTCTTCATCAATAAACTCAATATTATGGGTTTTTAAGAGTGCACAAATCCCGTAATTATTAGTACAATTTAATGATTTTACACCTTCCTCAGCAAATATTTTATTTTCACCCACAAGTTTTACTTTACTAGAAATAGTACCTATCATTACCAAATCCATATATTTGTTAATGGATTTCATCTTGTAGTAAGATGATATTGCTTGAGCTAGTTTAAATGTCATTCCTGATGCACATAATCCCTTAAAGGGATAATTGCAACCCTTTTGTTTTGGATTGACAACAATAGTATCAGGTACTTGTTTAATAGGCTCATGGAAATCCGTGATTATAACATCAATACCCATGCTTTTACATAATTCTATTTCATTAAAAGAATTAATCCCGCAACCTAAGGTTATTATAAGTCCTGGTACCAAATATTTTATATGACCAGTAATATCTTTTTCATTTAAATCATAACTTTCACAAGTCTCCCCTGGAATAAAATACTCAACATCGGCATTTACAAATTTAAGCACTAACATCAATAAGGAAATTGCTGTAATACTATCTACATTGTAAAAGCCATAAAGGATAATCTTCTCTCTATCATTTACAGCTTTGACAATTCTATATAAAGCATCCTCCATTCCTTTTAATAAAAACGGATTATACATATTATAATCTATAAAGTCATTATTATTCTTTTTCATATTTTTAAGATAATCCATCATAAAAGCTCCTCAATGTTAATAGAAAACATATTTATTATAATTCAAATTTTCCATTTCTACAATTGTTTTTTCAATATTTACAAAAGTATTTATCTTCCAATGACTTCATACTCAATAATTGATTAAAATTTTTTATTTTCTATAGCATAAAATAAAAAAGACAAGAAGTACATAATACATCATACTTCTTTGTCTTTGGTTTTTATCTATTTGGTCTAAGATGTAGTTTAAGCATTATATAATTTACTTATTTAGCTGTTATTTTCTTTTTTCTATTTTTAAGCAACACCCACATTGGGCTCGCTATAAAAATTGAAGAATAACACCCAACTCCTATTCCAAATAATAATGGGAAACTAAGCTCTCTCATAGAGGGCACAAATACATATACCGAAAATATACAAATTAAAACTGTAGCAACTGTATTTATTGATCTAGCCATTGTTTGTGTAACACTGGTATTAGTAATATCCTCTATAGAAGCTTTTCTCATAATTTTTTGATTTTCTCTAACTCTATCAAATATAACAATAGTATCATTAATAGAATAACCAACTACGGTAAGAATAGCAGCAATAAAAGTTGCATTTACTGTTATTTGAAACACTGCAAATACTGTAATAGTTATTAAAATATCGTGTATTAATGCAATTATGGCTGCAGCTGCAAATTTGAATTCAAATCTAAAGCCAACATAAACTAGCATAAAAATCATAGCAACAATTAAAGCAGTTATTGCTTTTGACTTTAATTCAGTACCAATAGATGCACCAATTGTATTTTCTGAAACTAAACTACTAGATTTAAACTGAGTTTTAATTTCTTTTAACATTGTTGCTGTTTGATCAGCAGTAAGCGCATCGCTTTTTACAGTTATTTCGATTTCCTTACCATCATTTATTGATTTTGATATATATTCACCTTTTGCATGTTTATCAATTATTTTATCTACATCTGCTTTATTATATTTTTGATTCATATTTATAGTAAGTGCCGTACCGCCTTTAAAATCAATACCTAAATTCAGACCTTTTGTTGCTATAAATCCCATTCCTATTATAATTATGATTAGAGACATAGCAAACCATAGTTTAGTTTTTTCAACTATCTTTAGCATATGTTTACCCCCTCTTCACGCCAAAATGAGATGTTTTACTTATTAGTCCCATTCCAACTGCTAATTTTAATAAAAATTCAGTGCATGTAAGTGCTGTAAATAAACTTATACTTACACCAATTACTAATGTTAGTGCAAAACCTTTAACTGATCCTGTTCCCATTGAATAAAGAACTAAACCTGCCATTATTGTTGTCATGTTTGAATCTAATATTGATGGCAATGCTCTGTGGAATCCAGCAGCTACAGAAGATTTTACTGATTTTCCTGTTTTAAGTTCTTCTCTTGTTCTTTCGAATATTAACACATTAGCATCTACTGCCATACCAATTGTAAGTAGGAATCCAGCAATACCTGAAAGTGTTAAAGTAGCATTTATAGCTACAAATACTCCAAGAACCAAAACCATATATAAAATTAAAGATATACATGCAATCATACCTGGCGCTCTATAATATAAAAGCATAAATAAGAATACAAATAATAGTGCTATAGCTCCAGCCTTAATACTTTGCGCCAATACTTCTTCACCTAAAGTAGCACCAACTGTTTGAACTGAAACAGCTTTTAAAGCTACAGGCAATGCACCTGATTTAATGATTTGAGCTTGCGAAGTAGCTTCTTGTAAAGTCTTACTTCCTGTAATAACAGCATTACCGTCTGTTATTACTGCCTGTACTGTAGGAGCATTTAACTCCACAGCATCCATATAAATAATTATTGGCTTTCCTATGAATTTCTGCGTTGCTACTGCAAACTTTGTCTTTCCTGTAGCATTAAGTACAAGTCCTATAGTAGGTTGGTTATCTTGATTCATGTAAGCAGTTGCATCTTTTACATCTTTACCTGTAAGAATTGTTACTTTATCAGGGCCTACGAATTTAAGCTCTCCTGATTTTGCAACTGTATCAAGAATTTCTTTAGAATCGAATTTACCTGGTATGTCAATTCTAATTCTATTAATACCTTCTTTGGCAACTAATGTCTCACTAACTCCCATTTTGTTGACTCTCATAGAAATAAGTTCAATTGTTCTGTCTAAGGTTGTTGCATCGACAACTCCACCTTTAACTTCTTCTAATACAGATATTCCACCCTGTATGTCTAACCCTTTATTTATTGTTTCACTAAATGGTTTAATCCTATAATCTCCCACTTGCACTCCATGGAAGCCTGCAAATGCCAATATTCCAATAACAAAAACACTGGCTAAAAAAAGTATGATACTTTTTTTCTTTTTCATCTTTATCCCCCTCGCTGCTTATTCATAAGTACAATTATATTATTCTTTACAATATTAGTCAATAATAAGTGTATGTACTTTACTTATTCATAGTTTTTGCTTTTAGAGCTATTGCACATTCTATCCTTTTCTTTTGCATTTTACATCCAATTTCATAAGGAATATGCATATCGCCATTAAAGTTGAAGTTATTTGCTTGACATCCGCCACTACAATAAAATTTAGCCCAACATTCTACGCATTTAGGTTTATTGTAAATATGTGCTTCTTTAAACTCTTTCACCATTTTTTTATTATTTATTCCATTATATATATCTCCCATTAGGAAATCTTTATTACCAACAAATTGATGGCAAGGGTATATATCACCATCTGGAGTAACTGCTATATATTCATGACCCGCTCCACATCCTGCAATTCTTTTATAAACACAAGGTCCACCTTGCAAATCTATATTAAAGTGATAAAATTTGAATTCATTTCCATCCTTATGTCTTTGAATCATGTCCTTATATAATTTATCATATTGCTCAAAAATAACTGGAAGATCTTCCTCTCTAATTGAAAGTTTATGATCATTTGGTAAAACTACTGGTTCTATAGATATTTCTTTAAAACCTAAATCAGCCATATGTTTAATATCTTCATAAAAATCAGTATTTTCTCTAGTGAAGGTTCCCCTAACATAGTATTGTTTTGACTTATTTCTCATATCTACCATCTTTTTAATGTTTGGAAGTATCCTATCATAAGATCCACTACCATCTACTTTTACTCTAACCTTATCATTTACAGATTTTCTACCATCTATACTAAGGACTATATTACCCATGTTTTCATCTAAATACTTCATAATTTCATCATTAAGTAATGTAGCATTAGTTGTCATTGTAAATCTTATAGCTTTATTATAGAGTTTTTCTTGTTCTTTTCCATACTCTACTATTTCCTTTATCATATCAAAAGCCATAAGTGGTTCTCCACCAAATAAATCTATCTCAATGTTTTTTCTTGGTCCAGAATTTTTTATAACAAAATCAATTGCTTTCATTCCAACTTCTACGGGCATTGCCTTTCTAGTACCATGGTACTTACCCTCATCAGCAAAACAGTATTTACATCTTAGATTACAATCTTGTATTATATTAAGGCATAGTGCCTTTATGTATGGTTCTGATTGTCCACTATTCATAGCAATTTCTTCATATAAATCTTCTGTGTATAGAGTTCCTCCCTGAATTAAGCTCTGAATCTCACTATACACTTCCTCAATATCCTCTACCTTATATTTATGTTTAAACTTTTCAATTAAATCTTCTTTCTTTCTAAGGGAACTATCATCCAAAAGATCATAAACTATTTCATCAACCACATGTAGTGCTCCAGAATTTACATCAATCACATAATACTCGCTATCTTGTATAAATTTATGAATTAGCGACATCTATTTTCCTCCTGACTAAATTTAAAGCAGTAACCCTAAGTTACTGCCCCGTTAAAATGTTAGTTTTCACAAGCTAAGTTAGCTACGGTGCAAGAAGTTTTGCATGCTGATTGACATGAATTAGCACATTCCTTGCATCCTGGTTTTTTTAAGCTTTCTTTGATTGTTGCTTCATTTATAGTTTTTATATGTTTCATTTTTATTCCTCCATATCATAAAGTTTCCGCATTATTATATCATAATTTTCTAGCTATATAAAGTATTTCTATAGATTTATTCCTAGCATTCCAGATAAAGAGCCTATGCCTAGAGCTAACGCTGTTCTTGTTACTTCATGCATTCCAATAACAGCACTTCCACCACCAAAAACTTTAACAAGGTATAAAACTAACATGTAGGTAGCTGCGACGATAATACCCATTAGCCAACCTTTTTCTCCTGCTTTTTTTGCTGCAAATACTGATCCATAAAGTACACTAACTAATGTTATTACAATATAAAAAACAGATGTTACTTTCAAACTAGCTGGTAAATAGGTTGTTATTATAGAATAAATAACCAATATAATTAAGGTCAAAATTGCAGCCCTAAATACTCCTTCGCCAGCGTAAGAATATCTTTTTTTATTTTCCATATAAATTCCCCCTTTTCCTTTGATTCCAATAAAAAAATATTTCTTTATTGGAATCTATAATATTAATTATGATTAGAAAAGGGGTTTTATTACTTAATTTTCTACTTTGCTTCTACTACTTCAGCACTGTTTAGGTTTGTAACTGTACCTATTCCACTTTTTGATAATTTAATTCTAGTTCTGTCTGGACCACTTTCTAATATAATGTATTCATCTTGAATGTTGATGATTTTTCCCATTATACCGCCTTTGGTCAATACTTCATCGTTTACTTTTAAATTGTTTAAAAGTGCAGCATATTTTTTCTTTCTTTTGTTTTCTGGTATAAATATTACTAAGTAAAATACTGCTAGCATTAATATTAAAGGTAATAAAGTTCCTATTTGTCCCATTTTTATTCCCCTCCTTTCAATAATGTTTTTCCTAACTTATAATAAAACAATTTTCCTATAAAAATTAATTCCTAAAGAATTTAATCCATTATTGTTACTTTTATAGGTTAATCATATTATAGCAAATAATTATGTTTACTCATTCCACAGGGCAAGTTTTTCTGCCTTAAATTCTTCAAAACAATCATTATCAATTGCAGATCGTATGTCTTCCATAAGTTTATTATAAAAATACAGATTATGAAGCACACAAAGCCTCATGGCGAGCATTTCTTTTGCCTTAAACAAGTGTCTTATATAGGCTCTTGTATAATTTTTACATGTAGGACATTGACATCCTTCATCTATAGGAGCTGCATCTAGTTCAAATTTAGCATTCATTATATTTATTCTACCATCACTCGTAAACACATTCCCATGCCTACCATTTCTGGCTGGCAATACACAATCGAAAAAATCTACACCCCTTGATACAGCTTCTAAAATATTGCTTGGATAACCCACTCCCATAAGATATATTGGTTTATCCTGGGGCAAATATGGAACAACTGCATCAATAATTCTATACATCTCTTCGTGGGTCTCTCCAACTGCCAGGCCACCTATAGCATAGCCATCTAACTTCATTCTGCTAATTGTTTTAGCATGTTCTATTCTAATATCTTCGTAAGTTCCACCTTGATTTATCCCAAATAACATCTGTTTGTTATTTATTGTATCCTCAAGTGAATTCAATCTGTCCATTTCAATTTTACACCGCTCTAGCCATCTTGTAGTTCTTGCTACTGAATCTACTACATACTCTCTAGTAGAAGGATTGGGTATACATTCATCAAACGCCATAGCAATAGTAGATGCTAAGTTGCTTTGTATCTGCATACTTTCTTCTGGTCCCATAAATATCTTTTTCCCATCAATATGTGAATTAAAGTAAACTCCCTCTTCTTTAATCTTTCTCATTTTTGATAATGAAAACACTTGATAACCACCTGAATCTGTAAGAATAGGCCTATCCCAATTCATAAATTTATGTAATCCACCCATTTTTCTTATTACCTTGTCTGAGGGCCTTAAGTGCAAGTGATATGTATTAGATAATTCTACCTGACAATTAATTTCTTTTAAATCCATAGTGGAGACGGCACCTTTAATAACTGCCAGGGTTCCTACATTCATAAATACGGGTGTTTGAATTGTGCCATGAGGTGTTGTAAACTCGCCTCGTCTTACTTTACCACTTTTTTTAAGTAATTTATACATTTTCACCCTTCTTTCTATACAATAATTAAAAGTAAGCTCTTTTCTCCTAATTATTTATTAGTATAAAAACATTGCATCTCCAAAACTGAAGAATCTATATTTTTCTTTTACTGCTATGTCATATGCACTCATAACTAGGTCTTTACCTGCAAATGCACTAACTAACATTATTAGTGTGGATTCTGGTAAATGAAAATTTGTTATTAAGGCATTAACAATTTTAAATTTATAACCTGGATAAATAAAAATGTCTGTCCATCCTGACTTTTCACATACTTTTCCATTTTCATCAGCTATACTTTCTAATGTTCTGTTAGAAGTAGTACCTACAGCAATTATTCTACCGCCCTTTTCTTTTGCTTCATTTATAACCTGTGCTGCATCACTACTTAACATATAATGCTCTGAATGCATTTCATGTTCTTCCACTACTTCAGCTTTTACAGGTCTAAAAGTGCCTAATCCTACATGTAATGTTACAAAAGCAATTTTAACACCCTTAGCTTTAATTTGATCTATTAATTCCGTTGTAAAATGTAGTCCTGCAGTAGGAGCTGCTGCCGAGCCTACTTCTCTTGAGAAAACAGTCTGATATCTTTCTTTATCTTGTAATTTTTCTGTTATATATGGTGGTAGTGGCATCTCTCCTAATTTATCTAAAATCTCTTCGAAAATTCCGTCATATTCAAATTTTACTATTCTACTTCCGCCTTCAGAAACACTTATAATATTTGCCTTTAGCTCACCATTTCCAAAAACAAACATCGTCCCAATCTTTGCTTTTTTTCCAGGTTTAACTAAGGTTTCCCAATGGTTGATATCTATTCTCTTTAGGAGTAAAAATTCCATTTTACCGCCTGTTCCTTCTTTTATACCTAGAAGCCTAGCTGGTAATACTCTAGTATCATTTAGCACTAGACAATCTCCTGGATTTAAATAGTCAATTATATTCTTAAACTGTTTGTGCTCTATTTCTTTTTTAGTTTTATTAATTACCATAAGCCTTGACTCATCCCTTTTTTCAACTGGATGTTGTGCTATAAGTTCCTTTGGCAACTCAAAATAAAAATCCTTTACTCTCAAAAAACTACACCCCTTCTTTAGTAAAAATCATCAAAATTCATTGTTTTCATCATCAAAAACTGTAAATTGTTTTAGATCTTTATGTTTACTAGATCTTCTTAAAGGTCTATTTAAATGCTCATAGGCTTTTTCAGAAGCCATTCTTCCCCTTGGTGTTCTAATTATGAATCCCTTTTGAATTAAATAAGGTTCATAGACATCTTGTAGCGTCCCTAATTCTTCTCCTATAAAATAAGATAAAGTCTCTATGCCTACCGGTCCACCATTAAAATTGTCTATAATAGCTTCAAGCATTTTATTATCTATTCTATCAAAGCCTTCATCATCTATTTCAAGAAGTTCTGACGCTGACTTTGCTAAATTCAAATCAATAATTCCATTTCCCTTAACATCACAATAATCTCTAACTCTCTTAAGCAAACGATTAGCAATTCTTGGAGTGCCTCTTGAACGTCTTGCAATCTCTACTGCTGCATTTTCAGTAATATCAACCTTCAAAATAGATGCAGAACGTATTACTATTTCTTTTAACTCATCCTGAGTATAATACTCCATAGCACTAAGCACTCCAAATCTATCACGAAGCGGTGCCGTTAATAAACCAATTCTAGTGGTTGCACCAATAAGTGTAAACTTAGGCAAATCTAATCTTATAGATTTTGCTGAAGCTCCCTTTCCAATTACAATGTCCAGTGCATAGTCTTCCATAGCTGGATACAATATTTCTTCCACAGCCCTATTAAGCCTATGTATTTCATCAATAAAAAGCACATCATAATCGCTAAGGCTTGTTAAAATAGCCGCAAGATCACCTGCTCTTTCAATTGCTGGTCCAGAAGTTACTTTTAAGTTACCCTTCATTTCCCTAGCTATAATGTTAGCAAGCGTTGTCTTTCCAAGGCCAGGTGGTCCATATAAAAGTACATGATCCAGCGCTTCTTGTCTGTTTTGAGCTGCTTTAATAAATATATTCAATTTTTCTTTTATCTTGGATTGACCAATATACTCTCTAAGTTTTTGAGGTCTTAAGGAATATTCAGCCTCCATATCTTCTTCAATGATAGAAGACGTAATAATTCTTTCTTCAATATCATCCATAATATACTCCCACCTTAGTTCATTAAGTATTTTAAACAATCTTTAATCATATTTTCAAGTGATTGTTCTTTGTTTATAGCTTTTAATGCCTTTTCTGCTTCATTTTCAGAATATCCAAGAGAAATAAGAGCTCCTAAAACCTCTATAAGTTTTCTATCCTCTATTAAATCACTTCCAGAAATTTGTGATAAATTATTAATGGACGACTGTTCAATATGAATTTTCTCTCTAAGCTCCAGTATTATTCTTTGAGCAATTTTTTTTCCTATACCAGGCGCCCGAATTAACGTTTTTTCATCTCCAGATACAATAGCGTATTTTAAATTTGAAACACTACAAATAGATAGTAGTGATAATCCAGCTTTTGACCCAACTCCGTTTATACTAATTACAAGGATAAACATATCTATCTCATCTTTTGTTAAAAATCCATATAATCCAATAAAATCTTCTCTAACAATTTGTTTTATATATAATAATACACTCTCGCTTGTTTTAGGCATCTTTGCCATAGTACTTCCAGATGTATATATCTTATATCCTATACCATTATTATCTACTACAATGTAGTCTTTACTAATGCCTACAAAGATTCCTTTTATATATTCGTACATAATATTTCCTCCTTGCTACTTACCCCTCGATAATATTAATTGTTATTCTCTTATTTTATAGCAACATATAATACTTTACCACCTAAACAGTATTAATTCAATAATTATGGTGCATGAAAATAAAAAATAAGGTAAAAATTCTTAAAAAATGTATTTCTAAGGTTTTACCTTGAAAAATGTATTTTTTAATATCTTACCTTATTTTTTTTATGAATATATTAAGACTTCAATAAACCTCTTGCATAATCAAAAGCCTTTTCTGGAGTTTTAAATTCACCTTTTTCATACTCACTTTCTTCTTCAATATTATTGACACCAACAACATCTTTGCTATACTTTCTACCTTTAATTAGGTCATCCACCAATCCGTCTTTTTCTTTAAGGTCGGCTATTTTTATATATTGTAAATCATTTTTATCTTGAGCTTCAAAATCATATTTCTGCTGTTTACCATCTGTTGAATATACATTAGAATTAAACAATTTATGAGCTACTATATTTCCATTTTTATCAGTTTTGTAAATTGTTACCAAATCGTCATATACACCTAAAAAATACATATTACCTTTATAACTGAACCTATCACTATTATTAACGAAAACTATTTCATCATTACTCATACTAAAAACAGAGTAACCTTGGTTTTTAAAAAACTCAGTAAGCTGTGGTTGTGTTTTACTAATTAATATCTGTGAACCATTAAAATGTTTTTCTAACACCATATTTCTAACTTCTTTATCTTTATATTTTATTTTAAAAATAAATTTAGTATCCTTAGATACCATAGCCAATTTATTAGTCACCGACGTTTGTATTAAATCATTATCACTAATAATTTTATCTGTGAATTTCAAAAATGGTAATGAAGCATTCGTTTCAAGCTTTAAATTATTTTTATTCATATAATGAACAAGCGAATAGTTTCCACCAATAAAAGCAATTAAAATTATTGTTAAAATTGTATATAGAATTTTTGTATTTCTCATATCACCCCTCCTTATTTGAAATTATGTCCAAATATAGGGGATTCATTCAATAAGCTAAAAATACAATCTAGATATGAAATAATAATTTATCATTTTATACCATAAAATAGAACGGGTAATTCCTTTCCCTATTTGTGTTATACTTTTATAACTACTAAAATATTACTATATATCTTGAAAGGAGTTATTATGCCAATTTATAGATTATCAAATGATTTAGCATTCCCTGATCCATCTCTTTCAGAAGAGGATGGTCTATTAGCAATCGACGGCGACCTATCTGCAGAGAGATTATTACTTGCGTATTCTAATGGAATATTTCCATGGTTCTCGGAAGACGAGCCAATACTTTGGTGGTCACCTGATCCAAGATTCATTGTTTATCCAAAGAATATTAAAATTTCACACTCTATGAAAAAGCTGTTGAAAAAAAATACATATAGAGTTACCTATGACACATCTTTCAGGGACGTTATATCTAATTGTTCTAATTTGAGAAAAGAAACAGGCACATGGATTACAAATGAAATGATTGAAGCTTACTGTAAACTTAATGAACTTGGTTACGCTCATTCTGTGGAAACCTGGTACCAAGGTAAATTAGTTGGTGGATTATACGGTGTAAGTATAGGAAAATGTTTCTTTGGGGAATCAATGTTTTCAACTATGGATAATGCTTCTAAGACAGCCTTTATTACCCTTGGCACATTACTTGAAGAAAAAGGTTTTTCTATAATTGACTCCCAAGTCTATACAACCCATTTGGAAAGTTTAGGAGCAGTTTACATTTCAAGAAAAAAATTTTTAGAACTGGTGAAAGAAGGAATCTCAATATCTCCCTTGAAGTTGTGCTTTTGATAAAAAATTTTTATAAATCAATGTAAATGCATATTCATTTATGGTGATTTATAGTTCAAGTATTTAAATACTTGAACTATTAAGTGAAATATTCAATTATAGCCTGATCAAAGTTATTATTTATCAGTTCTGAAATATATTTTTTTATATCCTCACTGTCTGGTTTCTTATAGACATACTTAAACTTTCCATATGGTCCCCATTTTAATAATCTTTCTTCTTCATTCATATCAAGCTTAGTGTTAATAAACCTCTGAACTATAAGTTTTTTTGCAGCTTTTGTAAATCTATATTGGATAAGTTCAAAACTTAATTCCTCATGATAATCATGTAATGCTTTTTTTAGTGTTTCAATTAATTCCTTATACTCATCTTTCCAATTATCATATATCATAATAGGTGCAATTATAAATCCTATTGGATATCCAGCAGCAGCAATTTTCTTAACTGCGTCTATTCTCTCATAAAAACTGGAAGTATTATGTTCAAAGTTATCTATAACATAGCGAGCGTTTAAAGTGAATCTAAACTTTGTGTGCTTATTATGTTTTATATTTAAAAATGGATCAACATCATCAAATTTCGTTACAAGCCTCAATCTACCATTAGAACTAACACCAAAAAACTCTATACACCTTGTTAAATTACCACTTAGGTGTTCTAGAGCAATGGGATCAGTTATACTTGCGCATTCAAAAAAAGTAATATTGGGCATGTTAGCATCTATATATGTTTGTATATTTTCTAAAATTTCTTCAATATTTAGGAAGATTTTCATAAAAGGTTTTTCACCTTGAGTAGTCTGAAGATAGCAATATTCACAATTGGCTGGACACGAACTTGACAGAGAAAATTGATAATCTGCAGATGGTTTGCAGCTTACTAATTTTTTTTGACCGTTTGTAGTAAAAAGAATAGTTTTTTTAGCAGTTACATAATTTTTCTCAGGCGAGCCAGTATCTATAACCACTTTTTTAGAATTAACTATAGGCACCTTTATTTTTTCTAAATATTCTATTATTTTTTTTGATTTTTTATATTTTAATATTTTCGGGTCTATATATGCAATATCTGGTATAAACAACTTCATTATTTTCACCTCATAGTATTGTTGTGCACTCTCGAAAACTCTTAAGGTATTGCTAGCTCTAGATTCATTTTTGTACAAAAACCAACTTCACCTCAAAATTTCTTTGTGCTTTATATTGTACGAATAACTTAGAAAATTTAAGTTATTTGTAGCATTACCAATTTATTTAAATTAAACACTTTGAAATAAGACTTGACAGTTAGTAAAAAATTCCAAAATAAAATATGTATATTTTTTACATTATTTCATTTGCGAGGAGTGTTTTTTATGCTAACTATTAAGGTTTCCCATTCCCAATATCAATGTTTTGTTGAAAAATTCCTGAACAAATTCTATATTCAAACTAATCAAC
>Ga0209123_1000469_pt1 | contig 52089 bp, 47 predicted proteins | sample BarGraIncu00431A_FD_184500 | JGI IMG/M metagenome (GOLD analysis project Ga0209123, IMG submission 184500) | Arctic peat soil microbial communities from Barrow, Alaska, USA - Barrow Graham LP Incubations 004-31A (SPAdes) (version 2) | ecosystem: Environmental > Terrestrial > Soil > Wetlands >... | reverse complement strand
TTTCGAAGTCATCGAACCTGAAAGTCAAAGAAGTGTTTGGTTCAATTGATAAATTATTGAAAGAGGTGATTGATATATTGGTTGCACCTTATCAGTACCAAAATCCCGATTTTTACCGCGAGTACACGAATGCTAGGATCATTGTAGGCTACACGGGGCGTGGGAAAAGCAAACCCGATCAGGAACCACCTGCAGAAGGTAAAAAGTAATCTTCCACTGGAGTGAAGGTAACCTTGTATATGTAAAAATGGCTAGTTGTTCGAGGGGGGCCGACGATTAGGAGAATATTTTGAATAAAATCACATTAATACGTGTATTTCATTACCTGCTCTTAAGTAATGTGAATTGAAAAACCCAGTGCATGGAGCACCGGGTTTTTTTATGGCTTGTCGGATAGCACTTTATCGATTGTGAAGTTATTTTGCGGGCGCACAAAATGGAATCAGGGTGCAAAATCATCGGAAAGTTGCGCAAAATGATGTGATTGTGACACAAAGTCAGCTAACGGTCGCGCAAAACGATGTGATTGTGACACAAAGTCAGCGAATTGTGACACAAAGTCAGCTAACGGTCGCGCAAAACGATGTGATTGTGACACAAAGTCAGCGAATTGTGACACAAAGTCAGCTAACGGTTGCACAAAACGATGTGATTGTGACACAAAGTCAGCTGATGGTCGCACATAGAAGGGTAATTGCAATATATACGAATCTGTTGGTCGAACATGGTGTGTTATGTGCAATACATGCGAATCTTTAAGTCGCGCAAAGGGGTTTTAGGGTTATGCAAATGATCCTTTTTCGTTTAAATGCAATTGAAAAAAACTAAGTTATAAGTATATGCTATAATTAATCCCATTTGCAGATCTTTTCGATATAATCTTTTGAACCATCTCTCAACCATCCATCCAATTGGGAAACTTCTTTGAGTTGTTGTCCACGCATCCTTGGAACATTAATATATGAACATGTTAGTTCAGGGATTGCTGTCATATCGCCCCAAAGCTTTTCAAATTGTGTTACAGGATAAATATCTTCCTGACCCTTTCCCCAACGTTTTTTTACCTCTTTAATGGTTACATAAGTTGGCATCCTTGAAGCCATTTTATAAACAGCTAACTTGACTTTTTCGGTGTCTATTAATTCATTACGTTTTAATCCAAATACTGCAAGAAGTTTGTCGATGTTAATCCAAAATGTATTTGTATTGTAGTAGCTTAGATTAAATTCAATTTTTTCATCAGGCAGGGCCAAGCCTTCGACCAGGCGTATCTGGCCATTTATTTTTGCTAAACCTCCTCCACGATCATCCAGCTTTCGGGTGATCAATTCAACAGTCATTGCTTTTTGTTGTTGGATATGGTATCCCAATAACGCAGGATCAGCATTAGCACCCAGCGTATCAATGTTATGAAGCAACAGGTATTTTAAATTGGGATTATCCTGAATTAACAGATTGAGGGTTCCGTTAAGAAATAAGTTAGGAATCTCATACCAATGACCTACCGGATGAATACATTGTGAAGGCAAATTGTCATGGTAGTCTTCGGCTTCTCCGGCTGTCTTTGCCCAATCAATCAGTGCGGAATGTAAACTTTGCTGAACTTTTTGAGATTGTTCATCAAGCAATTGCTGAGGCATTTCTTCCCACAAAAACCGAAGATCGCGTTCCGTTGGAATCAGTCGTAATCCAATTACTTTACCTTGAGAAAGATAAATATTTTCGTTCTCCTTGTATAATTCACTTCCTTGAAGAAAAGATGATATTGCAGGATGAGTCAGGTAACTCGTTGTAAATACATGTTGCAGAATTGTTGAACAGAACCAATCTGTTTGGTTGGTTTTTGCCAGATGAGTTTCAAGAAAGTTTCGGTGTTTCCCGGCAAATTTTGCATAAGGATTTAATGATTTCACCACACCTGCCCCTTTTGTCCAACGGCTTCCAACTCCACCAGCCAATGATATAATGGCTAGTTCCCTGTTTCGAAGAGCCTGCATTCCCAAAGTAATTAAACTTTGATCGTTCAATACTGAATGATGGGAAATTTCTGATTTTTCTACATCTACTATAGTTGTACTAATTGGCAATCTGTTTTTGGATAAACCAATACGTCCGGTCTTTAAATCTTTTTTTATTTGCTCGTGTTGTTCTACGTCAAAACCAAGTTCTGACAGTAGCATATTCAGTGATTTTTGTTGCGTGGAATCTTCATGATTCTGGGGAATCATCCGGTCAAACAGGTTGGTAACAAACCCTGTAAAATTATTGTTCGACTTATAAGCATGACCAAGAATAGCAAGTTCATTTCGCTGGCAATCTGATAAGGAATGCAAGTCTTTTTTCAACAACTGAGGTAAAAGCAGCGTATAATATGCTTCAGTCATTAATGCATTTTTACCTTCATTTAGGTTCGCACATGTTCCATTTTCATTGATTTTAAAATCATAGACTACCGGTTCCATGGCAAATGGTATCGCATGTTCAAATTTCTTTTTTGCTGCGGACATGATTTGTTGCAGGCGAGCCTGTGCCTTTTGCTTCGAAGAAGGATCAAAAATAAACCCCATCCCTCCGCCAGACATTCCTCCCATCATCCAAAAGCCCCAAAACTTGTCTTTAAATTCGGCTTTTATTTGGTCTATCAGAGTTTCAGTATAAAGGTTAGTTGCCCATGGAATGATTTCCTGTATTGGACCATCGAAGTTCTTTTGTGTAAATGCCCCGATTCCTTTAATATCTCCCTCTTTTAATCGTTGAACCACCTCGTCAAAGTATGCAATGGCATTTTGACGACCGATCCATTCTTTTTTTGATCTGAGTAAGTATTTCTCCGTTACCATTTCAAGGATAGGCCCCACATCCTGAGCCATTCCCCCGTGAACCATTACAAGGCTATCCTGAAGTTTTTTTCTTGTTTCAAGACTTACTTTTTTTGTATCTAAAATGGTGTGTTGTGGTAATAAGCGACCTTTGCTAATCCCAAATTCGGGATCTCCTTCCACGGCTTCTACGCCTTTAATCAGTTTCATCCCTGGCCACACGCCTCCCGAATCCTGCCAGCCACCACCTGAACCGCCGATCCATTCACCCAAAATTGCTTTTGAAGCGACTAACCGCCGTTCTTCTTCATTTAAAATACCTGTCATACATTCTGTTTGCCCGGTTGCCCGCATACACAATGCAATTAGCGATGCCAATAAGTTCGTCGAAACTGCCAGACGAGAGCCTTTAGGTATGTTATTAACCTTACTTACTATTTCAATCCCTTTACCTTTTCCAACCATCTTTTCGAGTAATTGACTCAACGGCAGGCCCGCACCTTCCATTCCGGGGGGAACAATTCCAGAGGCAATCAATGCAGCTTTTAATAATCCCAGGTAATCCTTTGCAAAATCGAATACCTCAGATAAATTGCTTATAGATGATGAAGTGGCCAGATCGACACTGGTTAATTTAAGTATTGGTTCTTCAATGATTCTGAACCATGTTTCGATAGGAGGGGTTGGCTTTACTTCTGTTGAACTATTTAGAATGCAAAGATCCACTGAAATATTAAGGACTTTTGCTCCTTCCGGATAATCCATTCCCAAAAAGAAAATGTCGCTCCAACCACTGTGACTTAAGTCCATTCTAACAGGCGTTGATTCATGTAAACATGGATATAACCCGGTAGATTTATCCTTGACAAGTAAGGATGAATGAATTTTCAAAGGTTGATCAGATGGGTGACCAATACGGAACATCCATTTATTTCCTGCTGTGGAGCGTACACTGATCCTGACCTGATCTGCAAGAGTCTGGAAAGCAAGTTGGTGATAGGCATCTGCGAGGCCACTTGAAATTCCTTCATTAGCCCCTTTTTTGTCCTGAACTTTCATAAAAAGATCAATCGCTTCTCCAAATCTTCGCTTCAGCAAATATTCAAATGCCTCATATGGGATTATTCCTTCTGTTCCTATTCCGTTACATAATGGAATATAGAAGCGATGGATTGCATATAAAAAGAATAATGCTCTTACCCTGTTATAAAGGTTTGATTCCTCTTTTCGGTACAATTCAAGCAACTTAGCTTCAATCAATAAATCCTCAAGGGAAGCTCCCTTACAGAATTCGTCAATCGATTTGTTTTTAAGCGAAGGATCAGTTGATCGTATAATATTGATTAAATGGCTCATCGGATTATCTTCCAACTGAATTCATATTTTTCATTGCAAAAAACTCCAACAACTCTGACATGACCTGATCATGATCATTTCCGCTTAAAGCTAAAGCTAGCTGAGCTTTAAGGAGACCGTACCGCGTTCCCATATCAAATCGCCAGTCATTTATCTCAAGCGCCAAATATTGTTCTTTCCGAGCTAATTCGTTTAAAGCTTCGGTTAAAGCAATTTTATTACCTCCGGAATTTGCAAGATTGTTTTCGAGAATTGACATCACAGATGGGGACAATATATGCATTCCAAAGAAGCATAGGTAGTGCCCGGCACGAAGACCTGGAACAATTAATTTTTGTTCGGCGATGGTAGGTGTTGGTTTTTCAATTACTTTATCAATTAAATAAAGATCGGTAGTAGGATGAATTCTTTTACCTCCAATGGTGCCATAATTTGGAATCAGGTTTTCCCTGGTTGGCGTAACCGCAGAGACTGAACAGTTATTTTGTTTTGCAATTTCGACAAGGTGTCTCGCGCAAGGAATACTTGTCCTGTTTACATACATATGATCACCTACGAGATGCAAAAAATATTCATTTCCGATAAAAGACGCTCCGCACAACACCGCGTACCCATAACCCAATTGTTTATCCTGTAGGATAAAATGTATTTGTGGATCATTTGCAACACATTCTGCATAAACCTCCAAATCTCCAGGATGTATGATTACTCCTATCTCTTCGATGCCAGCTTGCCTCGCTTCTTCAATCAGTATTTCAAGCACAGTTTTGCGATTACCATCGCGATCGACCAAAGTTTGCATCGCCAACTTACGTTGATCGGCTCCTGCTGCTGTGATTAAGGCTTTTTTGATTTGCATTATTGAATGATTTGTTCTTCGGTGAGATTTGTTAAGGAATATATGGATAAATAAATACGCTGTTTGCTATTTCAATTCCACAGGTCTCTCTGGTAAATCTTTGAAAACCTTATACACAAGATTGTTCTTGGGGGCTATAAGTGCATAAGCGGTTAAGAAAATCAGCATTAAATCAGTATACAATGAAAGGTTATTCTGATACCAAAGTTCCAATTCACCTTTGTATGGTGCAATATTCTTTTTGTAATACTCATCAAGCGGCATTTTAGTGTCAGACAGTAGTTGTGCTTCATTTCGGAAGACAATTGAGCCGATCCCGGTAAGACCAGGTTTAACATTATAAATAACTGACCTTACATGTTCCGGATAGGGCGCAAAAGTTTTATCTACAAGCGGTCTTGGCCCAACTATGCACATGTCACCTATCAAAACATTTATCAATTGTGGTAATTCATTGATCTTCGAATGTCGGAGGAAGTTACCCATTGGTAAGATACGTGGATCGTTTTTGGTTGTATAAAGTCCGGTTCCCAAAGTAGGACTTGCTTTCAACATCGTCGCGAATTTCCAAATCTCAAAATATTTATTCTTGTAACCGATGCGTTTTTGAAAATAAAAGACATAGTGTTCTCCGGTTAAAAGCAATCCGATACAAACCGGAATGAATAATGGGGAAAGAACTATCAGCGCTATTAAAGCCAATAAAATACCGAAAAGACGCTTAACGAAAAATTTGTACATATTCGAAATGTTATAAAGGTGCAGATTAGCAGTTAAATAAAAAAAATGGTGATGGTGTTTTTATTAAGAGTGAAACTAAAGAACGGTAAACTACATTTTCGAGTCCAATCCTTTACCAGTCTCAATGTGTTCAAAGTTGGGTAAATAAACTTTTAAGACATCTACAATTGTTGCTTTGGTTACGTTTCGCGATTCGAATAAGTTATGAAGCCGGTCAAAAATTGCATCAATCTCTTGAATACTTCTTTTTTTCGAGTTTTTCACAACACCGAGATTGATAAAGGAATTGTTATCCAACTCCTCTTTAGTAGTAAAAAATTCTTCAAAAGCCTTCTCTCCACAGGTTTCTGAACCAAAGAAATAAACAGGGTAGTTTTTGGAACTGTCGGTCATCAATAACATTTTTTGTTTTGCCTCTTCTTCTGTTTGACAGACATCAATTTTCATTCCCATACTATTAAGCAAATCTTTTGCAATTTGATCAAATGGGATCATATCGCGATCTTCGTCCAGTTTGGGAAAGAAAATATCGCCCGATTCGCCCATGATGGAGGCCATCAGGCATAACTCTCCGGATTCCTGAGGTGAGACAAAAAAACGGCGGATACCAAGCGGACATGACCAGGGTTGCTGTTTGTTCATCCGTTCCAGGAAACCCAATGGCAAGCTACCGTTCGAGAAGGCAACATTGGCAAATCGTGCAGTTTTAATGGGCAACTTATCCGAATAGGCCATAATCAACTCTTCCATCAATTTTTTGCTTGCACCCATGATGTTGACAGGATTGGCAGCCTTGTCTGTCGAAACGCAGAAGAAATGTTCTGGCGGAAACTTGATCAATAAATCCAGCAATTTACGGGCACGAAGCACGTTATTTTCGATCATGGCCTCAATGGAAAATATATCTTTTTCACTGCGCACATGTTTGTGGGCGGCAAAATTGGCTACAATTTCAAAAGGTCCATGTTCCTGGAAAATCTTTTCAAACACGCGGTCTCCAAAATTGACAGGATAGGTAATGAAATCATCCGGGATATTATATCCGGTTGTGCTTCTTAAATCGCGAACCAGTTCGGTCAACCCGTTTTCGTTAATATCGACGACTACCAGTTTACGGATTTTGAATTTTAAAATTGCCTTGATATAGGAAGATCCGATCGTACCAGCACCACCAATAACCAATACTGATTTATTGTTAATTCGAGAATTTAGAACCTCGTCGTATTTTTCAAAATCCTGTTTTAACAGGCTTTCTTTCCGGAATGTTACATGATTCTGGATAAATGATTCAATATTTAGGTTGAATTGCATAATGTTCTTTTATTTTTTGAAAGATTCAAATGTCTTTTGTAATCCTATTGTAGCAGAAACAGGCATTTTATCTAGACCTAAAGCATTTTTAATCTTACGATTTGAAACAAGGTATGATTCGGTTAATTTTTTTAATCGTTCGCTGTTTAAAGGCAGGTGAAAGAAGTCTCCAACCCGGGCAATGGCTTTAATTAATTTCGCTGAAATACGCCAGATCCTTGCTTTTTTACTTTGTGACGATGCCATTAATTTGATTAGCTCATTGGTAGATAAGGCTTCATCATCAGCAACCTGGTAGATGCCTGGTTCGATATCTTTTTCAATCAACTGTTGAACGACAAACAGTATATTATCGACCGAGCAGAAAGATCTTTTATTTTCAAAAGCCCCTAAAGGCCAGGGAAGTCCTTTTTGCTGTATTTTAAACAAGAGATTCAGATTTCCTTTATTTCCGGGGCCATGAATCATACATGGGCGAAGAATATATACGTTCTTATCAATGTGCTCTTTTACAGTCGTGTTTTCGTTCCCTCGTGCTGTCGTTCCGTCGTGCAGCTGTTCCGTCGCCCTGTCGCCAAATCGCCCCGTCGCCTCGTCGCCCCGTCGCCATTTTTCAAGTTCGCTCAAAATATATCGCTCCGCCTCTAATTTAGACCTCCCATAAGGCGTCTGCGGATCAGGCACTTCTTCTTCAGAAAGGAAATCTCCGGCTACAGTATCAGCCACCGCTTTTACTGAGCTAAAAAAAATAAATTTAGTGGCAGATGATTTTAAAAAGTGTTGAAATATTTTTTGGGTTAATCCAACATTGATATCAAAATAGGCCTGCGAGGATGAAGTATTTTTGGTGTCATGGGCTTTGCCGGCCAAATGAATGATTGCATCTACCAGAGGAATTCCATCCAAATCATTCCAAATATACGTCTTTAAGACTCCTACCTTTGGTGGGGAAACAATATCTAATCCGTAAATAGTGTGTTGATTTTTAAGAGAAGCAACCAGGTTACTTCCTACAAAACCATGGATGCCGGTGATTAATAATGAGGACATATTATTCTTGAAATATTTGCAATAAATTATCAATTATAACTTTCTTTGAAAAGTTGAGATTATAATAAGTTTTTCCATTTAATCCCATATTTAATAGGACATTGGGTTGTTGATTGTATGAGATCATAATATTGTTGGCTAAGGAACTGTAATCTGCTGCATTTGCAATATAACCACAATCAGATTCCTGGATTACCTTGGCTCCAATTCCATTCAACATACCGGCAATCGGTTTGCCAAAGGCCATATATGATTGTACTTTGGAAGGTATAGTCATAGAAAATATATCCTCATCTTTTAGAGTTAAAAGCATAATATCAGCATGAACAAAAAAACTTGGCATCTCTTTCATTGGATATCTTCCAAATAAAAATACAGTTTCTTGTAAACCCAACCGATTTATCTCAGTTTCAACCCAGTTTTTTTTTCGGCCATCACCAATAATGATCCATTTAATTTCTGGGATATGCTTGGTTTTTTCTGCTGCTTGGATTATTGACTCAAAATCTTGTGCTTCACCAATGTTCCCGGCAAACATTACCTTAAATCCTTTTGGGATAATGTCATTATATTTTAATTTTAGAACATTCGAGGAGTTTAGAAATAAATCTTCAGCCCAATTTGGAACATATCTGATTTTTTGAGGTGCCACTCCTTTGTCTATCACTGATGGAATAAATGCTTCAGACTGAACCAGGACTTTATTGGATGATTTATAAATTTGTTTAACCATCGATGTTAAACAATTATTGGTAAATGATGATTTTAATTTCCCGGCAGAACTTACACTTTCAGGCCATAAATCCTGAACCCATAAATTTACTTTGGTCTTATATATGAATTTTTGAACCAATGCTGGATATACTGCTGTTATGGGCGAAATTGCAAATACCAAAGAGGCATCAAATTTTTTTCGAAGAAATAATGCAAATAGTGATCCACTTATAGCAAAAGATATGTAATTCATTGCCAATCGAAAACCTGAAGCATTTCCACGGGGGATTAATGGAACCCGATATATCTTTACTCCACCAAAGATTTCAGTGGTAAACTTAAATCCATATCCTTTATAAAATTTTCCTATAGGATAGTTCGGATTTCCTGTGAGAACGGTTATATTATGACCCCTTTTTACCAAATCAAAAGCTAAATCGTTCACACGAAATTCTTCAGGCCAGAAGTATTGTGTTACAATAAGTATATTCATTTCCTGTATATTCCATTATACAGACGGGATTTAGATTCCATCCATTCAAATTGTTCAATCAACATTTGCTTATATGACGAAACTGGATAACTAAATCGTTCAGATTTTTTTAATGATTTATCAATGTTTTTACCGTGACTTGGGTTAATGGTTATTTTCCCCATTTTCCAAATATCTTTAACCAAGTTTAATAAATCGTATTTTGCAATTTTCTCACCATTTGTAAGATGAATCAATCCCGTCGTATTTTGCTCAATTACCACATCAATTGCTTTAGCCAATTCAAGTGTTGTTACTCCCCCCCAAAAAGCTTCCGTATATCCGTTTACGTCACCTTTTTGATGCATAAACCAATGGAACAGACCTTCTCCGTTTTCTTTAAGCTCAGGGCCGATTATTGACGTTCTGATCGTAAGATCTTTATCATTGATAATTTCTCCCAAACCCTTGCTTTTACCATAAGTGTCATCAGCATCACGAACATCAGTTTCTGTGTAGTTTCCCTTTTTCCCTGAGAATACACAATCTGTACTTATGTGTATCAATCGGGCATTAACTTCGGCAGCCAACCGCTCTAAGAGATGCGGAAAATATGCATTAATGTAGATGGCATTATCTGGATGTAGCTTAGAATCTTTAATAAGAACCCCAACACAATTTAAAATTATATCGGGGCACATATTTCGAATCAGCTGCTCGGTTGCCGATTTGTCTGTTATATCCAATAATATATCGTCATTGGTTAGTTTATTCCGAAAAACGACATTGGCTATTTCATATTTTCCTAAGTCATTCAAGTAATAGTATGCGATATGGCCTGCCATTCCGGTGGCTCCCAATAAAAGCAATTTTTTCTTTCCCATTGTTAAATATCTTTATGCCAGACCGTGCGATTGATATAGTCTGTATAGGATAGGATAATCCTCAAAACCTTTTTCGAGACATTATCGGTTTCATAGTCAGGGATTGTTCTGATTGTATCGGGATTTTCCATGTGTTGAGAGGTTACAACTTCAATGGATTCCAAAATCCTGTTTGCATTCAATCCTGTCATGATCAAAGTTCCTTCATCCATGCCTTCAGGCCTTTCGTGTGCCTGGCGGATGGTTATTGCAGGAAAATGTAATAATGATGATTCTTCCGTAATGGTACCGCTATCCGAAATCACGCAGAAAGCATACATTTGTAATTTAATGTAATCTAAGAAACCAAAAGGTTTCATAAATTCAATCAAAGGATTGTCGTTGGAAAAACCGATTGATTCCAATTTTTTGCGGGTACGCGGGTGAGTTGAAACAATTACTTTTTTATTATACTTTTTAGTAATCGCATTCAACGATTCCAGTAGATTATTAAAATTTATTTCAGAATCAACATTTTCCTCGCGATGTGTACTCACCATAAAATAAGATCCTTTGCCGAGTTTCTCCTTTTCGAGTATTTCCGATTTTTCAATGTTCTTCTGATGATAAAGGAGAACTTCTTTCATGGGAGACCCTGTTTTGATGACAGTTTCCGGAGCTAATCCTTCTGCTATCAAATAGCGGCGTGCATGTTCCGACAGTGGCATGTTTATGTCACTCAAATGATCAACAATCTTGCGGTTAATTTCTTCCGGAACGCGCTGATCAAAACAACGATTGCCTGCCTCCATATGAAAAACAGGTACCTTCTGTCGTTTGGCAGAAATTACTGATAGGCAACTATTGGTATCACCATAGATTAAAAAGGCATCAGGTTGAACTTTTTCTAATATTTCAGCTGATTTAATGATCACATTTCCTATAGTTTCAGCGGGATTGGAACCTGCAGCATTAAGAAAATAGTTAGGCTTTTTGATACCAAGTTGTTCGAAAAATATTTCGTTTAGTTCATAATCATAATTTTGACCAGTATGTACAAGTGTATGCTCAGTATATTTATCTAACTCAGCTATTACCCTGCTTAGCTTTATAATCTCAGGCCGTGTACCGACCATGGTCATCACTTTTATTTTTGTTCCCATTCAGTCAATTCTTTTTGAATATAATCTAGAGTTAATAATTTACTCTTTACTTCTTCAACATTTAAGCGGGTTGTGTTATGTGAATTGTAATCTTCAAATAATGAAGTTTTTACATCCCCTTTTTCGAAGTATTTACCGTAATTTAGATCTCTGTTGTCAGCAGGAATCTGGTAAAAATTCTCCAAATCAATTGCTTTGGCCATTTCTTCGCGAGTACAAAGGGTTTCGTATAGTTTTTCTCCGTGACGTGTTCCTATAACCTGAATAGGGTTTGACGCATTAAAAAGTTCTTTTACAGATTGTGCTAAATCACCAATAGTTGAAGCTGGAGCCTTTTGAATAAACAAATCTCCCTGATTTCCATTTTGAAAGGCGAACAGAACTAAATCAACAGCTTCATCAAGTGACATCAGGTAACGGGTCATATTTGGATCAGTGACTGTAATGGGTTGTCCGTTTTTAATCTGATCTACAAAAAATGGAATTACAGAACCTCTGGAGGCCATAACATTTCCATAACGTGTAAGACAAACCTTGGTTGTATCACCTGGAATATTACGCGATGCAGCTACAGCCACTTTTTCCATCAAAGCTTTGCTCATCCCCATTGCATTAATTGGGTAAGCTGCCTTATCAGTACTAAGGCAAATAACGTTTTTGACTTTGTTGAATACTGCAGCTTTAATGACATTATCCGTTCCAAAAACATTGGTACGTGTTGCTTCAATAGGGAAAAACTCGCAAGATGGAACCTGCTTCAATGCTGCAGCCTGGAAAACATAGTCGACTCCCCTCATGGCCATTTCTATACTGTCGTAATTTCGAACATCACCAATATAAAATTTCACCTTGGGATTGTTCAACACAACACGCATGTCGTGCTGTTTTTTTTCATCACGCGAAAAAATGCGGATTTCTTTAATGTTGGTATTTAGAAAACGGTTGAGAACAGCATTTCCAAAAGAACCTGTACCTCCGGTTATTAAAAGAGTTTTATTTTTGAACATAGTATTAATTTAGAATGTATTTTATAAGACTTTCTAATTCACTTTTCACAAATATCTCTGAAGAAAAGCAATTTTCTTCAGAGATAGCTTTTATAATAGATTTTTCAATTGAATCAACATTACTTGCATTAAAAAAGTAATTAGGTTTTATAATAGCATTAACGTATGGTAAATCTGGTGCAATCAAAATGCAATTATTCTTTAATGCTTCAATTAAAACCAATCCAAAACTTTCACCCAAGCTTGGATGAATAACAAATTTGCATTCTGAATATAATTTTTCAATTTCTGTTTTTGATAAGTACCCATGATTAATGATTGGAACTCCTTCCGCTTGTAATTTACTTATCTTTAAATAAAGTTTATTTGTTGCATTTCTATCAATGGTCAGGTGGAGATTATGTTTTATTTTTCCCGTTCGAGTTAAGTTTCTCCAGGCTTGTAATAACCTAATATGATTTTTATGAGATGCGCCAACTGCAGGAAAAAAGAAAGCATTTTCCTTCTGGTCAAATTCAACAGCATTATATAAAGTCTCATCTTTATAAAATGGGATAATCTTGACATGGTCAATAGGAGGGTTTATCCATTTTAAAATAAGCTCTTTTACATGATCTGTTTGCACTAACCAAATATCCGTTTTATTTCTACGCTGTTTTATGATGTACCCTTTTAAAGCAAATAGCAAATTATTTTTTAAAGGAAAATACTTTTGAAGACTTTTGTCCAAAAGCAAAACATTTTGAAAATAGGTTATTACTTTACAATCAAGTCTGATTGGCGGGGGTATATTCGCGAAGCAGAATACCTTACTCAATGTTTTTTTATTCTTTGAATAATATTTGTAACGGGCGTATTCACTTCCCTTAAGAAATTCAAATTTAATATTGTGAAATTTTCTATTGATATAAAACTCTTTTATTCGGTTATCAATAAGAATTGTAACATCATCTAATAATGACTCCTTTTCAAATTGATTAATTAATAAATCAAGTAAATTTTTACCTCCTGATTGGCAAATATATAGGGCATCAATTAAAATCACTTTAATTTGTTTTAAAAAAGGTAAAAATTATTTCGTAGTCAATATTAAGGGAGGTTCTAAAAATGCTTTTTTTAAAAAAAATTTGGTTTACAACATAGAAATATTATACTCTGCTCACGAGGTGCAAGCAGAAACTGTTTGTCCACTCCATGGGGAAAGACGACACTTTTCCCACAAAGCTGTTTAACTTTTTTAATCACCACATTGCGGGCATACTAGGTCAGGTAAATCACTCCACTTGCTTTAACAAAGGTTCGTCTCTGTGATTCGTAAAGTAAATGCATTTTCATTAACATCCATGACACACCGTATGTATCTCCAGGCCTCCGTCCACTCGAAAGGTAACAAATTCTGTGAAAATGTAACAAGGCCTAAATACACCAGTGTATGTCCCACCGGGAACAAAGAGGGCTTCACAATTTTCCTTCTGCATCCGGCGATCCAACGTAAATAATTGCCAGTAAAGGCGCATAGGTAGAGCTTGGTCAAGTACCGGATCATAAACCTTTTTCAACCATGGACGGGCTTCCAAACGATTCAATGTAGCGGAGCCGCCCCATACAATAACCTCGTCAAAACCAAGCTCCTGCGGTTTTGACGCCCTGAGTAGTTCAACAAGATGGGTTTCACAACCACCATCACGTATGTTCGATGCATCAATTCCTAAGCGAGAAGTTTGCATAACTCCTATTTTTTGGGATTATTCACAGATAACCTCCCCCGGTACGATGCCGTAGAGGTAAGTATTGCCCCGATAATTGCAATTACAATAGGTGCGATTAACCAAATTTGCACTACTTCACCCCACTGAATAAATGTTGTTTCCCTTATCCCAGCGAAGACTCCGACGAGAAGATAAAGGTGAAGTGGAAACCGCCACCAGGCTGTTGTGGGTTTCCGAACCCACAACATGATCCAGCCTGCCAGTGCACCGATAATAGCACCGCGAATGGCTGCTTCAAACAAACCGCCGCCAATAACAGCTTGACTGATAGCGCCAAATACCCACCCACCCCCAGTTTCCTTCATGCCGGGATAAAAGTTAATAAGATACCAATCATTTAGCGATATTTTTTCAAACCAAAGCAACTGATTAGGGACAAAGGAAAAAATTTCACCAAATCTTATTTCAAAGTTGACATTAATCCCACCACTTTTTTTTGCTCGCAAAAGTTCAATAGCATTACCCCATAGAGCGTCAAACTCACCAACACCAACACCCTCAGACCCTAATCCACCAACACCCGTCAAAGAACCTATATTCCTCCAAATACCAAACAAGAGAAAGCATAAGAGGCCCAAAAATCCACCAACGAAAAGTCTCTTAGATGGGATTGGACGGATCAATACATGCCACGCGACTACCATCGACAACAAAGCAGTTACAATCCCCCCTCGACCACCTTGAGGATTGACAGCTACTACAATCGATAATAGATAGCACATGAATAGAAAACGGTATTTAGGCCACCTTTGGAATATTGCAACGAGTAATACAAGGGTGGCAACTCCAGAAAGTCCTCCCACTATTTTGATGAGCTGCCGCAAGCCACGAGGTAGTTCGTAGATGACCGCATATGAGTCTATGTAAGACTCTGCAGATCTGATTAATCCCAGCTTACTTAGTAATACTCCGGTTAGGGAAGCTGCCATTATAATCACAGCAGCACCTGCCATCTTTGAACCGCCGATGCGCGCTTGTGCCGCCACAACAGGGCGACTTACCCGCTTAAGTAGAACAAGGAATACGGACGTAAATCCAGCTATATAGGCAAGTGAAATGCTCAATAGATATACAACTTCTTGGATAGTGGGCTGTAGTTGAAAGAGACGACCACTGAGAGGCCCATAGGTGCCTCCTTGAAGCAACCAAGCCACTGGCGGAAGCGTCGCGTATAATAAGAATACCCCTAACCACCAAATCCCAATATCATCTATGGGTGCCCGTCCGTCCCGCCGCGCAACTAGATTATAAACCCATAGTACGACCGCCCAAATGAGGAATATCTGTAAAAGTACTATAAGCGTCATGTTGTCATGAATAGCGTAGAGATTTAAAACCGATACGTTCTAATATTTGTGCTATATGGCGAAAGAAAAATACCCTATAGGTAAGAGGAATTACAATGTAACTTAACCATAGGTATAACAAAGCAATTAACACTCCGATTATAAGCCGTATTAACATATTTACAGGAGATACCTGAAGAAGAACGCTAATAATTATGCACGGCAAGATGGCTAATATAAAATGCTTCCTTAAAAAAGCAAAATTGTAAAATATTTTGCCTGCGGAACGTTTCTTGATCAAAATTGGAAGCACCCACGTCGGTGAACACAAAGAACCCAAAAATGTTCCCATAGCAACACCAGCAAGCCCCCAAATTTTCCCCAGCCAAATCGAAAATACTATTTTAATAATAGCTTCACCCCATGCTACATATGGTGCAATGCCTGTATAATTGAATGAATTGACAATACCGAAATTCAAAACCGACATACCCAGTAAATAAGAATAACCACCTAATGCAATAACCATAAACAAGCCCGCGTAGCTGCTTGAACCAGCCCACAGAGTAACAAAATCCCTGAAAAATATAATACCTCCTACCCAAGTCGCCCCACCCAAAACAGCGATTAATACAAGGAAGGAACTATAAATCTTATTGATCCAGTCAAAATTGTTATTACCGTATTCTTTTGCCAAAAGTGGCATAATTGAACCACTAACTTGAAAAATAACCCCATAAACAATACTGAACAGCTTAAACGTTATAAAATAGGGGACCACTGATTGAAGACTAATGAAATTGGAAATTACTAAATTATCAGTATTCCAAACTATGGTGGAAGCAATTCCTATAAAGAAAAACCGAATGCCGGTAGAAAAAATTGTTTTGTATTCTGTTTCACTGTTGGCAGATCGTTTTTCATCATATCTTTCTTTCGGCAGTTTTCGGTAAATTGAAAAATGGAAAAATAGATATTTCGTTATGTTAAAAACAACTAATGAAATTCCCCATAGCGCAGAATAATAAATCAGATTACCTTTTAGAATAATCACTATAATCAATACAATAAAATTAACGATATTTAATGCAATATTAAATATATTTTCTATGTAAACTTTCTGAAAGCCTGTATAAACTGCTGAAAGTAAAGAAAAAGGAAGACTTAGCAGATAAAAAATGACCAATATCACACATGCATAATATGTTTCATCTTTTAGGTTATTAGGTATTTTACCGATTATATTTATCCAGTCCTTGGTTACCACGTTAAGAACGTAAAACGCTGCCAAAATAATCCCAGCACTGAGCAAAAGAATCAACAAAGAACGTTTAAGGATCTTCATTTTATCGCTTATTTTCGGATTCTTGCCCATTAATACCGCTGCGGCAGTATTTAATCCGAGATTTGTCATTCCTAAATACAATAGAATCGACGTTAAAAGCACCCATATACCATAACGGTCTGCCTTCCAGTAATATAAGCTTATCGGAATAGTTACTAAGTTTAGAAGGATAGAGAATACCACACCGCCCAGGCCCGAAACAAGCGTGAACATGTAGTTTTTTTTATTTGATATCGTGTTATTTTTCATCAGATTCCCAATACTTCTAACAATGAATTACTTTGCCAACTGGCACAATGTAGCAAATTTCTAAAATTTAATTTTATCTAACATATAGTTAGCCACCGCTACTGTAGAAAGATATTTATTATAATACTCTTTGTTCTTCTCGAAGTATTCAACCAAAAAGTCGCTATCAAGTAATTTATCTATTAATTTAGTATTTAGTTCATTCCATTTATCCAAAAAAATTGCCGGTGAATTTTCATAATACCATAATCTATAGTTCTTATTTTTTATTGGATAAGTAGTAATTGCAATGCAATTACTCTCAAATGCTTCTACATAGCGAAAACTTTCAGGTATAGACACACCGTCTGGAATCAATGCTATTTTCGTATTATTTAAATATTCATAATATTCTTTAATAGTGAAACCTTGCCTAAATCCACCTGTTTGTTTTATAATGGACTTGTATTTATCTTTTATTTTGTTAACATTTTTTAAAAATCTCCAGCGATGGAATGATGGTTGACCTGAATAAAACAGATCATATTCTCTTTCTAATAAGGGTTTCTTTTCTTTTTCGCCCCAATAATCGTTCTCCATACCATTTGCTATGATAGGACCATTGAATCCACAGGGTATTGGAAATATCTTATCATAGTCGCATAGGCTTTGTTTATTATAAGCTCTAAATATGATATGTGGCTTTAAATACCAAGATGGTTTGATACCTTTTTCATCTCCAATAAAGACAACGATATTTTTCTTACCATTTTCGTAGTCCGGAAGACTAGTATCTAAGTGACTGGTTAAGATCAGTTGATAATCATCGTTAAGATGTTCTTTTAATATTTTGATAACTTTATAGAGATATATCAACTGACAGTAATTATTTTCTATTGTTGCAAATTGTTTAAAAATCATAATGTTCTCCAATTGTCTTTGTTTCAAACTTATTTTTCAAAAACCGGTCTTAGAATTCCATAATTTAGACGCATATATCACGCCTTTTCTGAAATAGGGTTTCTTACAAGGAACTTGCATCCACATTAGCATATAGCCTTTCGAATATTGTATCATGAAACCATATTGGCTTAATAATCTGGATAATTCTGCTTGATCTTCTTGATTATGGTAACAGCAAATAGAAAGCTTTATATTGTTTCCACTAAGAATTCTTTTTGCGCCAAGAAGCAGTTTCTTCTCGTTTCCCTCTATGTCAGCTTGAATGTAGTTTACATCCTCGCCTATTTGAGAAAAGTATCTATCCAAAGAAACGTGATTACCTTTATCCATTGACGATACAAATTTTTGAACGATTTTTACCTTATCTTCATATGGTGCGAACGTAAGTGACAAAGGCGTTATCCATTGCTCATCGGCTTCAAATAGGTAAACTTTTCGAACTTTGTCGATAATGCTTAAACAGAATATCCCTTCAGATGCCCCAACTAAAACTGCGATATCATCATATTCAAATCTTATACTTTCTGTCAAATATCTATGGGGTGATTGCTCCTCCTCTTGTTCAATCAGAGCCGTTGTAACAGCATTCTGGATCTCGGTTTTTGTTGCATTTCGAGGGAAATAAATCCGGTTTTTACCAAGAATCACATAGGGATATTGCACGTTATCATCATGATAAACGTTCACGTCTTCTGGTTTATATTTAGATATAAATTCATATGGAATCATTTGAATCCCGTTTTCAGTTATAAAAGAAATTATATCTTTAATTTCATCATTATCACAGTCTCTATAATAATCAGCAATTTGCGCAGGCAATTTCCCGAACTGTGATTGGCATCTTATCTTATATATGTAATCTTTATTATAGTTCTGAACTATTTTAAGAAGAGATGGAGATAATGTAAAAAGGCCGCCTTTAATAATCTGCTTAACTGAATTGTAAAAAGTCATATGGATTTTATTATATTGAACGATAAGATATGGAACTTATTATTTTAATTTTAATGTATTAATGATCGTGTCTGCAAAAGCCGGGGGCAGAAACCTCGCAAATCGCGGACCATCCAAATACTTTAGGATAGCGTCCTGAAAACGCCCGTATTCGCGCTCAGTCATGCTGGAAATATACTCGTCCAATTCGGCGTCCGACTTAAATCGGCGACGGTCAATAAATGCTTCAGCATCCACATAGTCATTGATATTGTTCGCACCCCAATAAATAGGCACGCAACCACAACGCATGCTGTCAAATATTTTCTCCGTGACGTAACCCGGTACGTCACGAACGTTTTCATAGCATAAGCTAAAGCGATAACCGGGCATTACCTCCCACTTGTTCTTAACGGCCCCGCGATAAGAATTATATGACCGACGCGTCCAAGGTACATATCTTTCCGTTAATGTACCTGGTCGATTCCACCTGACACCAAACAGGTCAAAACTATCTGCATGCACTCGCTCGAAATGCCTGATCGAGGCTCGGCGCGCTGAATATAATTCCTGAGGGTGACGAGAAAATTTATTCATTGATATGTTCACCAGCAGTTTCCTTTGTATAAAGGGGATTTGCGGTATTTCCGGAAATTGCTGTACTTGTGGCACGCATACTTTGAATATCTTATGACCATCCACAAATTCATCGTGCGAAGTAAAAATAACAGGAAAGAGTTTGTGCAGGTCGGGATCCCAATTTTCAGGACACACGGCAGGTGCTTCCCAGAGAAAAAGAGCAATACGATTCCCCATGCCAGCTCGAATACACTCGTCATATAGATTCCGAACGAGAGGCCTGCCCTGAATTATGGTCTTGATTTTTCTGGCCAACCCTCGCCAACCGGAATAAGGTCTCACACTCTTGGCGTCATAAAAAAATACCCACGCGCAATCCTCCAGAGGATTGTTATCTGCGCTCTTGAGGTTATACCCACATTGAAATAAGCGTTCCCGCAAATAAATTGCCGGATCATTTACGCGAGTCAAGGCACCTTCCAGCATTCGAGTATCCCCGCTCGCCTTTTTAGTCCCAAAGTCGTTCTGATCACTCTCATTTGGATCAAACATCTGATTATTGCTAACGGAAGGAGAATGGATAAGTATTGTTCGCATACCATGTAATTTTAAGTTTCTATATTAACTCATTAGTATCCAGTTAACATTTTTTAAAGTTTTTCGAAATCTTTGTACATCTATAACTTACAAGCGTTTAAATAGCGTGACGATTTGAATTGGTTATGTTGGCCGCCAAATCGGCCAACGATGAACCAAGGAAAATTTGTATTCGTTCAGAATGTAGAATTTCTGCCCCAACGAGTTTTTGATCGTATAGTTGACCAAGTTATCCGCAGCAACCTGGCTAAGGCTTACGAAGTCAGGAATAGCGAGATCTTTGAAGGGTTTGCCTATCATATGATTGCGATTGCCCGTAAAGCCAGGCATAATGATGACTTCGAGATAAAGGGTAAAGTTGACTCAACAACTATTGATCTCTGTTTAAGCGTCATGATGTGGGTTAAGTATAGCCGTATTGGGTGTTATTTTCATTTTTGTAGTTGAAATGTTAAAGATTCTAAATAAACTAATTATTAATATTCTTGGAAAAAAATCAAAAGTAGAAGATTTGAATAGTATCGACAATAATCGATAATATCTGCCTGATAAAAGTAAAATTCTGCCACTTAGAATACCTTGTTTAAACTCCATGTAAATAGCTTTAATACGATAAGCTTTTATTAAAGCACCATTCTTTTTTGAATCAGTCGTTCTTCGTATAAAGCTAATAACTTTTTTATTATTTAAATAGAAGTCTGGAACATGAATATTTTCAGTGTGTACATAATCGTTCATTAATGGTTGTTCTAAAAATAATATATTACCTAACGTGGCCGTTTTCATTATGAATGTCATATCACTAAATACTCCGCCTTCACTTGAATCAAACTGTAATTTTTGAGCTACTACCTTTTTATATAAATATGAAGGAAAAGGTACTATCCCGTTTCTAATAAGATAGTGATCTGCAACCTCAATATTGTTTTGCAAAACAATGCTTTTTTCAGAACTTTTAAATATCTTCTCCTTTGTAACTTTTTTATTAAGTGTAAAGAAACCATTAGCCCCAACAGCAACAATGTTTTCATTTTTAGATAAAATATCTACATTATTCTTAAGTGCGGGACAGAAAGCCTTATGTTCGAAAGATTCACCTCTTGTTTCAATTCCATAATCAAATTTTAGCGCTGCAAATACTATCTTCATAATTAATTTGTACTAATTGTCATCTACTGATTTAATTTATTTTGTTGTTATCAGCATAAATATAGTAATATGAAATGTTTTTTAATCTCCATTATGATGTGATATCAGGTCCGCTCAGGGGAGGTAGTTCATTTTCCTTAAATCGCATATAATTAACGTATTTCCATTGAGAAATTAACTAAATGTTCAGCCTTAGCAATCTTAACTTCAATCATTAATATTTAATTGTCTAATTAATTGTAAGATAGCCCTTGGGAAGAAATCAAATGGAGAAATTTTTAATAGTAATTTCAAAATCTTAAGCTTTCTTTTATAAGAAATTAGATTTTTATTCTTTTTATCTTGTAATAATTCATAATATAGATTTACTACTCTGAATCTTTTAATCAAGTAAGAATCTTTCTTATAAATGGAAGTTTTTGTTATAAAATTTACAAGACTAATTTTATGGGAAAAATCGTTTATCTGGCTGTCTTGGACAGAACTGATAAAATAATCCATTAGAGGTTTAATCAATAAAAGAACGTTTCCCATTGATGAAATGTCCATCAAAAATGCAGTATCACAGTGTTTTCCGCCATTTTTCGTATTAAATTTCATTTTTTTAGCAATTTCGTATTTATAAAGATAGGAAGGAAGCGGGACAATTCCTCTTTTTATTAAATACTGATACGCCATTTGGTCACGACTGCAAACTAATAAATTTTCGTTTTTATTTTTCAGCATTAATCTATTGGGGGATAACCCTGGAGTAACAATTTTAGCATTAGCCCCAACAGCAATTATATTTTTATTGCAGATGATATTTTTATATAACTCCTGAAGCAATTCTGGATACATTAAATCGTCATCATGGAAGATCATGAAATAATCTGAAGTAACATCCTGCAGAATTGCATTAAAATGATCTAATGGAGGCAATGAAGGTGTACGTCTAATATACAATAAGCGATTATCCTTGATATGCGAGATTAGAATTTCTGTATCATCATTTGTGGAATTGTCTGATACAATTACCTCAAAAGAATCGAAATTTTGACCTAATGCAGAGTGAATTGCCTTGAGGACTAATGAGGGTCTATTATAGGTTGCAATAAATACTTGAACTAATGCCATTTGAATTAATTCTGGTTATAAATTAAAATACTCAGTTTTTAATTCAAGTCCGGCAAGTTTTCTTAAATAAACTTGAGTACCTGCAATTGAATAGAATTTGTCGGGAATTGCAATTCTTTTTACAAAAGGTGGTTTGGATAACCTTTTTCCTTCCATAAGATCGTTTATTGATTCAAGAATTGCGGAGCCGAACCCACCTTGAGATTGGTGCTCTTCAATAGTTATTATATTTGTATGGGTTTTTAAAATAGAAAGTAATTCCTCTTTGTTAATTGGTTTTACAAAGGGAAAACTATAAATGGAGGCATTAATATTATTATCTAAAATGAAATCAGATACATATTTAAGCATAGCACCAGTAGAAAAGACAGCCGTAATCTGTCCTTCCTTTATTTCGAGAATCTCCCCAAGAGACAAATCCAATGAAGTTTCATTGTGTACAATGGGTTCTCCAGCTTTACCTATTCGTATATAACATGGACCTTGATATTTTGCAGTAAAGGTTGTGATTGCTTGAGCTTCAATAGGATCTCCAGGTGCACAAACAACCATATTCGGTATTGTTCTTAACATTCCAATTTCTTCTGTAGCGTGATGTGATGCTCCCAGTGAGCCGTACGCATAACCACCACCAACTGCGACTATCTTAACATTTAAGTTATGGTAGCAGATGTCATACCTGATTTGTTCCATACAACGTAAAGTGGGGAAATTGCCAATTGAATATATATAAACACAAAATCCTTCCATCGCCAGGCCTGCTGCAATCCCTGCCATGTTTTGTTCGGCAATACCAACATTGAGATACCTTTCTGGAAATAAGGCTGCAAATGGTTCGACAACGCTAAAACCCAAATCGCCGACCAATAAAAATATTTTTTCGTTAGTTTTAGCTTCTTCTATTAGTTGATTGATAAATGCTGTTCTCATTGTTTATTAAGTTCGTTAATGGCCTCATTAAATTGTTCTTCACTCGGCGATTTATAATGCCATAACAATTTGTCTTCCATAAAAGAAATACCTTTTCCTTTAACAGTATGGGCAATAATTACTTTAGGCTTGCCATTAAAATCTTGTGCTTTTATAAAAACATCTTTCAATGCCTGGTGGTCGTGTCCGTCTACTTCAAAAGTTTCCCATCGAAATGCTGCAAACTTATCTAGTAATGGATTAAGGTCAATAACATCTTTAACAGATCCCAGACTTTGAATTTTATTATAATCTACAATAAGAATTAAATTATCTAATTTTAATTGTGGCGCAAAAAGTATTGCTTCCCAGTTTGAACCTTCATCCAATTCTCCATCACTTACCAGACAGTAGGTCTTCCATTCTGATTTTTTTTGTTTTGCTGCGAGCGCTAAGCCGCAACTGACAGGTAATGCATGTCCTAAGCTTCCCGCCGAGATTTCTATTCCTGGTATATAATGATTAGTATGGGACAAAAATATACTTCCATCTTTTGCATAGGAAGCTAGATCCTCAATAGGAAAAAACCCTTTTAATGCCAGTGTTGAATATAGCCCCGTGCATGCATGTCCTTTAGATAGTAAGAATCTGTCCCGATTAGTATTTTCAGGATATAAAGGATCTACCTTAAGAACATCATTGTACAGAACTGCCAATATGTCTGCCATTGACAAAGCGCCACCAATATGGGACGCTTTGGCATTATATACTATACGCAGCGTCAATTTACGGATTTCTTTTGCTAAGTTTTTTGTTTCGTAATATTTAATCATCTTCCCTTTTTATATTGTAATATTTTAAGGTTTCTTCTAATCCTTCATAAATGCTATGTGCAGGTTGAAATTTAAAAGATTTAAAGAAGCTTTTAGAATTTCCTTCCATATGCATGACCTGATTGGGTCGATATGGCAAGGCTGCAATTTGCAAAAGGTTTTGTTTTGGGGAAAGTTTATTTTCCAAGAAAATTAAAATGTCTTTTAGTTTTATACTTTGTCCGCTCGACATATTATATATTCCAGAAACATTATCATTGTTTTTTACAATGCTTAATATTCCAGTTGCAAAGTCTTTTGTAAATAAATAGTCATATTTCTGTTCGCAGGCAGTAAGTGTCATTACCTTTTTTTGCAATAAATTATTAATAGTTGCGGGTATAAGCCAATTTATTTCTTCTCTTGGACCAAAAACTGAAAAAATTCTAATCCAATACCAATCAAGTTTATTTATTTCAGCAAATGATTTAAAAAGGATTGAAGCACAAACTTTATTTGTCCCGTAGGCAGTGGTAGGGTTGCATGGATAGTTTTCATCAATAGAACCTTCAAAGTTGCCATATTCTGCCTGAGATCCTAAAGCAATGATCTTTGAAATAGTTGTCTTTTTTACTATTTCTAAAAGGGAAACTAAAAATAAGAGATTTTTTTCTTGCTCTATCCAATTGTCACGATCATATGCTTTAACCCCGTTCCAGGCAGCATGAATAAGAATATCCGGGTTACATTTAATTATTTCTGGTTCTGCATCAGCTAATTTGTCACAATTAATCCATTTGATTTGGTTTTTAAAACTTTCACACCGCCAAAGATTACTCGCACTTCTTTTTAATGCAATAACTTTAAATCCTTGAATTATTAGCTCTTCAGCGATATGCGAGCCAAGAAAACCTGTGGCGCCAGTAATAAGGATAGTCTTCATTTTATTTTACAAATTAAACGAATTATTCCCAATCGTCAGTTAATATATTACTTGCAGGTACTCCATTTTTGATCAAGTTGTTTTTGAATACTCTAATCATTGTAGGCGGCCCGGAGATAAAGTAGTTTGATTCGGTGCCGTTGTCTCTGAATACTAGGTTGATGTCTATAATGCCAACTTCGTTCTGGTTAAATGATTTCACGAATTTGGACGAATTGCATGAAGAATCGAGTTCGTCTTGATAGATATTATATTCCTTCGAACGGACACCTAAATAGACCTTTGGATTAATGTATTCGTTAAAGGATTCGTGTGTAAAAAGGGAAAGGAAAGGGGTAATGCCTGTACCACCTGCAATAAATACAGTATTAGTCTTATTGTGCGGTTGTGTAAAAAGGTCACCATAAGGCAGTTTGAGCCATACTTCGAAGCCAACTTTAAGCTGTTGTTCCATCAAATGTGTAAACTCACCTTTTACAGCATAGGTGATTTTTATTGTTTCCTCATTGGGATTGCTCTGCATCGAAAAACAGCGGGAGTCGGGCCACTGGCTGGAGCCGTCGTAGTCTTCATCTAAAGCAATATGGAGGAATTGGCCGGGGAGGTATTTGTATTTACCTCTTTCGGGCGCAAACTCAACTGTATAGATTCCAGAGAAAGGATTTAGGATCGAAACAACGGTTGATTTGTATTTTTTTGCAAGCATCTATTTATTTTTGGTACACAGGGTTACACGGAGGAAAATAATTTCACCAAATTCACCGTGTGACACTGTGAATAATACTGTGCTACATTGTGTAACTTTTTAAAAATTCATCCAGCACACCTTCAACATATTCAAACATCTCTTGCGTTAGTCCGGGATAAGTACCTAAGAAGAAAGTGTTATTCATGATGTAATCTGTATTGTTCAGGTGGTCGGCAATACGCCAGTTTTTATCAATAAAGCCTGGCTGTTTCGTGATGTTACCAGCAAACAGGTTACGGGTTTCGATCAATTTTGCATTCAAATGACCTGTTAATTCATCGCGTTTAAAAGGAGCCGAATCCTTGACTGTTACAATAAATGCAAACCAAGAAGGATCGGCATATTCTGTAGCCTGCGGAAGGATAAAATAATCAGGATACTTCGTGAATATTCGTACCCATTCGTGAAAATTCGCCTTTCTTCTCTCGCAGAAATGGGGCAATTTATCAATCTGGGCAGCACCTATGGCCGCCTGGATATCGGTCATTTTCAAATTATACCCGATTTCGGAATAGACATATTTATGATCGAAACCGAAGGGAAGATTTCCGAATTGTTGGGAGAATCGTTTGCCACAGGTATTATTCTCACCACCCGCGCAATAGCAGTCGCGTCCCCAGTCACGGAAGGCACGGACCAGCTGGGCCAGTTGCGGATCGTTCGTACAGATGGCCCCGCCTTCACCGGTTGTGATGTGGTGAGCAGGATAGAATGAGATTGTGGAAAGGTGTGCAAAAGAACCTGTCTTTTTTCCTTTGTATTCGCTGCCAAAAGCATCGCAATTGTCTTCGATCACCCAAAGGTCATGCTCATTGGCCATTTGCATTACAGCATCAATATTGAAAGGATTACCCAGGGTATGTGCAATAAAGATACAGCGTGTTTTGGGCGTAATCGCTTTACGCATCATTTCTATATCAATATTATAGGTCGGTATTTCAACATCTACAAACACAGGTATCAGACCATATTGTATAATAGGGGTAACGGTTGCGGGAAAACCGGCAGCAACGGAGATGACTTCATCGCCAGGTTTTAATCTTTTATCTCCAAGTTTTTCAGATGTTAAGGCGGAAAATGCCAGAAGATTCGCTGAAGAACCTGAATTGGTAAGCAATACATGCTCTATACCCAGAAATTCTGCAATCTTTTCAGAAAACAGCTCTGAGTAGCGTCCTTCTGTTAACCAAAAATCAAGTGAGGCTTCAACGGCGTTGATGATTTCTTTTTCATCAAAGACTCTTCCGGCGTAATTAACTCGTGATTTACCAGGGATAAATTCTGTGGGGGCAAACCTTGCATGATGGTATTCTATGGTTTTGGCAATTATTTCTTTACGGAGTTGTTTATGGTCATTCATATTTTTAAATTTCACGAATTTGGACGAATTATCACGAATTGTGTACACAGGGTTACACAGAGGAAACACAGGGTATTATGGATTAAAAAAACACTGTGCGACATTGTGAATGAATCGGTGTAACTTTGTGTTGCTTTTTTATTGAAAGTATTCTTTGATTTGATTTTCAGTCACTGCACGAATATCTTCGCCTTTTAAAAATGATTTGTTCCAATCAACAATGGATCTAAGTGTGGTTTCGATATCCCATTTTGGAATCCAGCCGAGTTCGGATTTTGATTTGGAACAATCCAACTTCAGGTAATTGGCTTCATGTGGTTGTGGTGCTTTGTCGATGCTGTAGGATGCGCCATCGCCCCAATTTTCACAGATTGTTTTGGTGATCCATTCTACATTTCTCGCATCTTTATCATCCGGACCAAAATTCCATCCTTCAGCATATTTGGTGCCTTCCGAATAGAGTTTTTCAGCTAAGGTTAGATAACCAGATAATGGTTCCAACACATGTTGCCATGGACGGATCGCAAAAGGACTGCGGATTTTCACCTCTTCACCGTTTGAGATTGCACGGATAAAGTCAGGAATCAAACGGTCGTCGGCCCAATCTCCACCCCCAATTACATTACCTGCACGTGCAGAAGCCATTGCAATACCATGGTCCGCATATTTAGCAGGGTTAAAAAAGGAATTACGGAAGGAGGAGGTAACCAACTCGGAGCATCCTTTACTATTGGAATAGGGATCGTAGCCTCCCATTGGTTCATTTTCGCGGTAACCCCAATGCCATTCATGGTTCTCATAACATTTGTCAGTAGTCACATTTACAATAGCCTTTATACTTTTTGTATGACGACAGGCTTCCAACAAATGAACCGTTCCCATCACGTTGATAGAGTATGTTTCAACGGGATTCTTATATGATTCTCGGACCAAGGGTTGAGCAGCCATGTGGATCACAATTTCGGGTTGGACCTGTTGCATTACCTTTAACAATTTCTGGTAATCACGAATGTCTCCGATGAAGTAGGTCATGTTTTTTCCGATTTTTGCTTCGTTGAAAAGCGAAGGGGTTGTTGGGGGATCCAATGCATAACCATATACATCTGCTTCCAGTTGATGCAGAAGCAGGCATAACCAAGAGCCCTTGAAGCCTGTGTGGCCTGTTATCAATACCTTTCTTCCTTTGTATATATTATTAAAGAGGTTTGTCATTTTTTTCAAAGTAAAATTTCACGAATTTAGACGAATTAACACGGAAATATGAAATACAATAAACGATGTTCCGCGAGGTTAATTTGGACGAATTGCGCGAAAAAATGAATTGGGGACACAGAGTTATACATTGTTTGTCACAGCGTGTTTAAATTGCACCGTGTAACTCTATGAATAACTTGGTGAGACACTGTGTTTCTTCTTAGTGGAATTCGCTTAAATTCCTGAAATTAGTTCTTATTACCATTTGATCCAGGGCGCTTTCCCCTTTTCTATCATATCTTCAAGTTGGCCTTTGTCACGTTGTGTATCCATGGGTTTCCAGAAACCTTCGTGTTTAAAGGTAAAGAGTTTACCATCTCTGGCTAATCCTTCGAGAGGTTCTCTCTCAAATATTATTTTTTCACCATCGGGGATGTAATCAAATACTTCGGGCTGGCAAACAAAATATCCGGCATTAATCCAGGCTCCGTCGCCGCTGGGCTTTTCAATGAAAGATGTTACTTGTTTCTGATCGTTTACAACCAATGATCCATAGCGACCTTCTGGTTGGACAGAAGTCATTGTGATTGCTTTCCCATGACTTTTATGGTATGCAACAAGTTCGTTGATATTTACATCAGAAACCCCATCACCATAGGTAAGCATAAAGGGTTCGTTCCCAATATAATTCTTTACCTTTTTGATGCGACAACCGGTCATAGTATCCAAACCTGTATCTATCAGCGTTACTTTCCAGGGTTCTGCATGATTGCTATGGTGAGTAATTGTATTTGATGTCATATCAATTGTCATGTCTGCCATATGCAGAAAATAGTGGGCGAAATACTCTTTGATCAGGTATCCTTTATATCCGCAAAGGATAATGAATTCATTAAATCCATAATGCGAATATATTTTCATGATGTGCCACAAAATTGGCTTGCCACCAATCTCAACCATTGGTTTTGGTTTCAGAGTAGTTTCTTCGGATAAGCGGGAGCCAAGGCCACCAGCGAGTATAAGTACCTTCATATATTACGAATTACATTAAACCGAATTACACGGATTTTTTACGAATTAAACTAAAATGCAGATTGCACGGATTAAAGCGAATTACTGAAGAAAAGGACCAAAAAGTTTCACGATAGAAAGTTACTCATAGTAAAGGTGCAAAGGCTGTCACAGAGCCTTATACGGGATTTTACGGCGTTAATTTGTACTTTCTCCCGGTCTCACTTTCTCCCGGTCTCACTTTTCTCTATCCTTTCACAGCTTCGCCCTCTCGCTCCCAATTATTCGCCTTATTTTAGCATTTAGGTGCGATTTTTCGCTTTTTTAAACAGTGGTGCAAAAGTAATTAAAAACACGGAAGCTCCTTTTTGATTTAAATTTTATTGCCGAAGATTAACAATTTTGTTTAATAGGGGAAAATGTAAATTCGGTAATTCGGCAGTTTGGCAATGTGAAGATTGAATGCGAAGAAAAGCGAATTGTCACGAATTTTTACGAATTTCACGAATTTGGCAATTGAAGAATCTCATGTGACCGTAAGTTTAACTTCGTTGATCTTCGATTCACGGTTAAGAAAGTTACACAGGGTTTATCTTTGTTGATCTTCAATTCACGGAGGAAATGTTACAAAGAGTATCACAGCGGAAGCATAGAGTTTAACTTCGTTGATCTTCGATTCACGGAGGAAAAGTTACACGGAGTATCACAGTGTTAATTTTTTAAAACTGTGTGACACTGTGTACTTTTTTATAAATTTCAGACTTCAATTATCGACATTTTAAAAAATGGATCGTCAACCGCACTGTAATGAATGAATCAGGTTTTATTAAAATGAAACAAACCATTCATCTGATTCTGTAAATGCATTAGGTAAATTGTCTCTTCGCCCTGTCTCTCATTCGCCCCATCGCCCCTTTCTGGTGTTGCCTTTACGCCTAATCTGTTTTGTGTATTCAGTTATTCTCCAAAAATGTCCGTGGCTTTATCAATCAAAAATGATTTGATTTCTTCTTTGGGAACCGGAGGGACAAGGTATTCAACGGCTTCAGAGTAGTCGATGTCCTTATGAAATGCCAACTGTTGCCGGAATAATTTTTCGGAGAATTGTTGGTTAAAGATTTTCCTGGCTTCCTTGCAAATATCCTCTATCGGGTAATGATCTCGTATTATAAAATAAAGATCGACATAATCTTTCCATTTTGCCCTTCGCCCCAATGCAAAAGCTTTCATAGCTGCCAAAGATAGCAATGTGGGTATCGTGATGGTTGACCCAACTTTAACGGGATGAAGAACAGGATAGGGGTAACTGAAAAATGTTATTTTGACATTATTGATAAGCAGGTGTAGCTGATCGATATCTTCAAAAATCGGTACCTGTTTATAGGGGATCGGTATCAGTTTCCTTTTAATCCTTGATTTATTAAGTTGGCTAAATGTAAATAAATCAAAGTCGATAGATCGCCTGTGACCTAAATGCAGTGCAATAGAAGTTCCTCCAACCATGTAAAAAGATCGTTGAAAGCTTTTGATAGATGGCAACAATTCAACCTGCTCACTATTAAATATCTCAGTGTGCATATTTTCTGAATACAAGCGTAAAATAGTTAATGGTTAGTTCGTGATAGTTACATTTTCTGCGATTGCTTAGGGTTATGGAATCGAAAAAACATTTTGCAACTTCTTTAATGCCCAGTAAATGAAATAATTGGACTGTAGTATTCAAATCCCCATAATTTAAAATGGTTTCAACAAGAAATTCGGTACTGATTTCTTCTTTTTTATCTTCCGGAGTGTACCAGAAAAGACTACTGTGCTCGTGGATAAATGCTTTAATTTCAGGACTGCTCATTGATCCAATTTTTTCAGATAAAGATGGCAAAAAAATGCGAATTACACTTTTTACAAATAACACGGGAAGTAGGGTACACAGGGTTTAACTTCGTTGATCTTCGATTCACGAAGGAAACATAGAGTAACACGGTTTTTATTATTTACTGTGTCACACTCCCGAAAAATCGGGACAAGTTGTGCATGACCCTGTGAGACACTGTGGAACTATTTACAGTTTGTAATAGTCTTTGTACCAATCGATAAATCTGCCTACTCCTTCTTTAATCGGCGTATCAGGACGGTAGTCAAGATTTGCTTCAAGGTCAGAGGTATCAGCCCAGGTCATCGGGACATCACCGGGTTGCATCGGGAGCATTTCCTTCATTGCCTGAACGCCCAGTTTCGTTTCAATTGCTTCAATAAAATCCATTAATCGGACAGGGGAGGAGTTCCCAATATTGTAAATCTTATAAGGTGCTGTTCTGCTGACCGATGGATCGGAAAGATTTTTTGAATCAGGAAGTGGAACTTGATCAAGGACTCTTGTTACGCCACCAACAATATCGTCCACATAGGTAAAGTCACGTTTCATCTCTCCGTTGTTAAAAACCTGAATGGGCTTTCTGGCAAGAATCGCTTTTGTGAAAAGAAAAAGTGCCATGTCGGGTCTTCCGTATGGACCGTAAACGGTGAAAAAACGGAGACCCGTGGTAGGTATTCCGAACAGGTGGCTGTAGGTATGTGCCATCAACTCGTTACTTTTTTTTGTTGCAGCATATAAGCTAATAGGATGATCGACACTGTCTGCAGTGCTTAACGGCATTTTGCTGTTGTTTCCGTAAACACTCGAAGAACTTGCATAAACAAGGTGCTTGATTTGGTGGTACCTGCAACACTCCAATATATTTAGAAATCCAGTGATATTGGCATCGATATAGGCCTGCGGATTTTCGAGCGAGTAACGGACACCTGCCTGAGCAGCAAGGTTAATTACTTTGTCAAATTTTTGTGCAGCAAAGAGTTGTTCCAGATTGGCACGATCCGAAAGGTCCAGCTTTACAAACTGATAGTTTGGATATATTGAGCTTTGAACAGAATGGTTGTAAGTGATTGTATCCCGCTTGATACCGGTTTCAGTTAGCCTCGAATATTTAAGTTCTACATCGTAGTAGTCGTTGATATTGTCTATCCCGATGACTTCGTCCCCTCTTTCGAGCAATGCTTTGGCAAGATGGAAGCCGATAAAGCCGGCGGTGCCGGTTACTAATATCTTCATGGTGGAAAAGATTACACGGATTAAAGAGTTGATTTCACGGATTACAAGAGGGATTACGCGGATTAGGTGGAAACGAAATAACACGAATAAGAAACGAATTTAAACGAAGTTCTGATAAGCTGATTCTTGTATTATTCTTCTTTTTTCGGGATCTTTATGCTATCAAGATCATAACCAATCCGTTTTCTTTGGCCTTGATCAATTTGCAATTTGTCCTTATTTAAAAGGTAGTTTATGGCTTCATAAACATCTGTAAATTTGCCTTCAATTTCTTTTAGTCTTTCTGTTAATTCTTTGTATGTTAGCGCATATTGTCTTATCATCACAAAGGCTCTCATGATCTCTATATTTACACTTATTGCTTTTTCTGAGTTTAATATTCCACTTAGCATCGCAAGCCCCTGTTCAGTGAAAGCATATGGTAAATATTTTGTGTGTTTGCCCCTGCCTTTGTCTAAGGTTTCAATTTGCAACCTTAAAGAATTTGAGGTTTCAATTTGCAACCTCAAATTGTCCCATTCGTATCTTGTCAGTTGGAACATAAAATCACCAGGGAATCTTTGGGAATTCCTTTTTACAGCTAAATTCAGGGATTTTGTTTCTACATCATAAAGATGTGCTAAATCGAAATCGAGCATTACTTTATGACCTCGAATCTCATAAATCTTATTTTGAATATGCTGAAGATCCATATTGGGGGTTTGAATAAAAAACGAAACGAAGTTTAGTTAAGAAAAAAATGATTCGAAACTTTTTTTGGTGTTAGATTGGAGTTTATCTTACTTAGTAATCCAGGCTCTTTTATCAATGAAAAGCCGGCATTTATTGTTGTTTTCGATAAGTTGTGAGGTCAACTCAATGACTTCAGGAACAAGGTCACGAATTGCTTCAGGAATATACTCATGTGATATCTGATTTCTTAAATCCCGAATTTCGATCATCTGATCTGCAGATTGTAGCATCAACATTTTCTCACCTTTGTTCATCATGTCAATGAATGGAACAAAAGGCTCGTGGAGCAGCATCCAAACTGATCGAAGTACTTTTTGAGTAAAAATATCCGAAATGAGGTTGAATTTTGAAGTCAATGAATCGAAGGATTCCAATTCCTCAAAGGTACAATTCTCTTTAATGCCTATTGTTTTGCATTTACTGACTGACATTTGAAGCGTGTCTACAGCAGCTTGTAATAGTACCAATTCGGATTGGAGCAGATCGATAATTATTTGATATTATTCTGTTTTCATTAGTGATAGAAATTGTTATTCATTTTTTTAAGAAACTCACTTTTTGAAGCCCTTTTATAATTGAATTGCATTGATGCCAATTAATTTTCGAAATGGAGACTCGTTAGTATAGGTAAAGTTTACCAAATCGATTTTTCTCCAACCGTATTTTTTAATAAACTCAAGTCTGATTTTTCGCAATATGCGGGTATTGGTAGCTTTTTCTGTAAGAATCATCAGGTCAATATCTCCACCATTGGCCAAATCATCTGCTCGGGATCCGAATAAATATATGGTCGATCCAGGTATAATTTCCTGTATTAACTGTTTTAAATAGGAAGCAATTTCGGGATTTAAACGCATTTTGAATATATTTTGTAAATTATACAAAACCAAATGGGATATTTGTTTTCTACTTTATGATTTGCGGCGCAAGGAGCAGATTTTTTTTGATTTGCAGTTGCGCCTCATTTTCTGTCGTTTACTTCCTCTATTGGTTACGCTTCAAGCGGTCGCTCGCCCTTTCTCCCAGTCGTATTTCCTCGTTGTTGTGACTCGTCCTGATTTTTGTTTACAGATTCTGTTTCAATACTGCATTTCCTTTTTTAAACTTCCTCCCCTTTACAAATATCAATTTGTCCGCGACCTGAAGGATGAATATGTCGGAAGTTTGGTTATGTGCCGCATACCGCGATTTATTTCAATTTAGCTTTGCAGATGCGCCTTTTCTGTCCTTTCATCGCATTCCCCGGGTTGCGTCGTTCCTCCTTACCCGGGGTTATTCATATATTACCCTTTAGCTTCGCTGACCGTTGGTTCAGGGTAAGATTTCAAGCATAATCAGTTTTCTATTATTAAAATGAAAACGTGTCGAATTAACTAATTGACACCCTCTATCCCATTCTCTCCTTCTCCCTTTCACCCCTTCTCCCAGTCTCTCTATCTCTTTTTTTACTTCTCGTTCCATTGTTTTTTGATTGTACCATAGTAATTTCTGCCAAACACAATCATTGTACCGAGAACTCCCCCCAGGAAGAGCCAGATAAAGAGGATCATAGGGCGGTTGGGTTTCGATCGAATTGTAGGAACAGAAATAGGTTCAATAATTGTGAATACAGGTGTATCCTGCTTTACCTGGATTTTTGCCTGTTCAAGCTGCTTGGCTAGTTCGGAGTAAATGCTGTAAATCAGGTTATACTGACTGTTTAGGCGTGTTTCTTCGGTTTTAGCTGTGGCTAAGGATACATTTTTATTGCGATCGCTGAAAGCGGCCAGTCGTTGTTGTGCTGCCTCATATTTCTGGGCAGTCTCATCATATCGCTGCTGAATGAAATCGAGGTTTGTTTTGGCCTTTTTAATTTTAAACTCAATGATGTACTGTTGTAATAGCTCCTGTGCACGTTGTCCAAGTTGTGCTGCCGGACGGGCTTCCGTCATTTTCGCTGAGAGAGTTATTGTCCCCTCCTTAGCATTGGTTCCTAGTGAAATTAATTTAGAAAGAATCTGGCGGGCATCTCGCTGTTTATCGCTCAATTCAAAAGGTTTATTTTCTTCGCTTGTTATTAACTTTTCAGGTTGTTTCCCTTTAATAGCGGTTAGGATGACTCCTGGTAAACCTATTGTGTATTTGAGAAGTAGATTTGGTTTTTGAATCCTTGTGTAGTAGTCAAAAAAGGTGACAGGCTGACTGAATTCCTGAAAGTTGAGAGGTGTTTTCATCAATTCCAGTTGGAATGGGAGACTCGATACTATTTGCGGATAGACCGTCGGCGAGATCTCACTGCTTGTTGCAGAACCAATATTAATTCCGGCCATCGCTGCCAATCCTCCTAATCCACCAAGTTTGGAACCTGCATCGCTGCCTGATGGCACCATGATCGTAGTGGCCACAAATTCTTTGGAAGAAAATATGGCGATAAAAAAGCCGAGTATTCCGCAAATCAGGATCGATATCAGTACAGTTCGCCTGCCGGACCAAAAGGTTTTGGCAAGGGCGATCAGGTCTATTTCGTCGTCGGCAATTGGGGTAACAGGTTTTGTATTTTCGGGAGACATGGTGATTAATTACGAATTTAAAATTACGAATTACGAATTGGGAATTACGAATTTTTTGAACGAAGTGTTTTTTGGATGGAGCCGATTATTCTTAAGAGTTCTTCAACATCCTGCAAAAGACTTCCTCCTTCGTCCTTCGTTAAATAGTCCGTAGCTGTAAGCAATCGAATCCAGTAGTGCGTTTCCCTTGCTTCTTTATAGGATATCATCAATTTCGCAAAAAAATCTTTATCCGACTGTCCACCAATCGATTCTTCAACATTAGCACCAATTGAAGTTCCGGCCCGCAATAGTTGTTTGCTGAGAACAAACTCCCTTTTTTCTTCAACAAGTACCTGGCATACCTTTACAATTTTTACTGCAAATGCAAAGCTTTTTATTTGTATAACATTGTCATTCTTCATAATTCATTATTTGTATTTCCTAACTCGTAATTTATAATTCGTAATTCAAAATTATCTTGTTACAATAACAAGTGTAGCGACGGCAGTAGCGACTGAAGCAAGAGCCGATGCGATGGCTATCCACTTCATGGTATTGTCAGTTTTCACTGCTTTTTTAGGAACGATAATCTCTGACCCAGGGGTTATGCGCGGACTTCGTCTGAAAATAAAACCCTTTGTGGAGGCCGTGGTACCATTAGGGTAGATCACATAAGTTCTCGATTTCCTGGCCCGGTCGTCGTACCCTCCGGCACGGTCAATGTATCTGCTGAGCGATATTCGCTTTTCGTAAGTCAACGCCAGCGGATTCATCACATTACCCGATACTTTAACGGTCTGCAATTGTCGGGGAATATTGATCACATCGCCTGGTTGTAACAGCAGATCGATGCTGCTGCCCGGACTTGCGAGAATTTTTTCGAGCTCAATTCCGACAGGATATGTATTTTTTAAGGTTAAAATGGAATCTCTGAGTGTGGTATCCCTTTTCATCAACTGTTTTTTCTTTTCAATCTCCGCCTCTGAGAGTTTGTAGGTACGGGTTAATGTTGCCCCGCTGACAAATGCTCCGGGTATTAACCCTCCGGCTCTTTTGATAACATTTGATATCTTTTCTTTTTTATCCGATATTGCATAAGTTCCGGCATAGATCACCTCACCCGTAACCATAACGGTTCCCTGGTCGCCGTATCCGGGTGCCCGGCGTACATAAACCTCATCGAATGGCATCAGTTTAAAAGCGGCATCGGTGGGAGAGAGTCTCAGATCGCGTGTAAGAGCGAACTGGAAGATATCATTCATTTTATCGGTCACTTTGGCGGCCTCTTCATAGCTTAACCTGCGTGATACTTCAACAACCGAGATGTCAGCCTGCTCACGGAATCCCCCGGCTTTGAAAATCACATCACCGAGCGTCATATTGTCTTCGTATACGAAGGTCTCAGGCTTTATAACTTCCCCGACGATATTTACAGTTCTTTCTTCACGCATCTGCAAGATGGAGCTGATCAGTACTTTATCTTCTTTGCGGAGTAAAATGTCATTGCTCCCCTTCATGACCTCTTTAAGATCGAAGGAGATATTTTCGGGCGAGTTATCCTCTTTTATCCGGCTGATCAGTCCGCGGTTCATAAAGGCATCTTCGCGCAAACCATCAGCTTTTTTAATCAGGTCCGAGAGCTTCATTCCCGGTGTGAGTTCATAATTCCCTGGATGAAAGACTGATCCTTTAATTGCCACACGGTTGCTGAAGCGGTTCAAAATCGAGTCTGCACGGATTGAGTCACCATTCTGTAAGGCGAACTTACTAAAATCGGTATCTGCAACAGACCGTACTTCGCGTTCCCTGTCGTTATTGCGTATCACCGTCAATGCATGGGTGTATGCTTTATCACCGAAACCACCTGCAAACCGGATCAGGTCAGACATTGTTTCGGTGGTTTTGATTTCGAAAATCCCTTTTCGCTTGATCTCACCTGCAATCTCTACGCGTGTTTTATAGTTGGGAACGAAGATAATATCCTGTTCACGGAGTTGCACGTTGGACGTTGGATCGGCATTGATCAGAAAGTCGTAAACGTCGATCGTTTTGAAGGTCACCCCGTCGCGGATCAGTCTTATTTCGCGGAACGATCCGTTCTCGTTAGGTCCGCCGGAGAGGTAAAGGGCATTAAAAGCCGAAGCTGTAGAGGGGAGGGTATAGGTTCCGGGAGCATTGATCTCACCGATCACATTGATCTTGATCGAACGGACGGCACCGAGACTTACTTCCGCCCAGGTATTTGGGTACTCGCCGGCCATGCCGCTGTAGATGGCCATTAACCTGTTTTTAATTAGCGACTGCCCTTTTTCGAAAGAGAGACCTGCAAGATAGACCGGTCCGACATCGGGAATTGTGACTGCCCCGTTTTTATCGATGGTGAGCTGGTACTTTGTTTGCGAGGCACCCCATACATTGATGGAGAGCTGATCGCTGATACCGAGAACATAGTCTCTTGGAATAGGAATATTGACAGCCGGTTCGAAAGAGAGATTCTGTGAATTAAAGAGCTGGTATCCGAATATTTTCTTTGTTTTTTCAGAGACTGTCACACGTGCTTTGGGAGAAGTGTAGGCTTTTCTGTTGTTAGCCGAAGGATAATCAGATTTTGAAGACAATGTATCAGAAGGGTTCATCTGAAGTTGCTGAATCCTCATCGTGAGCTGGTCGATCTGGGTCTGGGTGGCCCCCTGTGCTTTTGCGAGCGCAATGGCCTGATCCTGTGTTAATCCCCTCGTCTGCATCTCTTGCATGATCCGCTGTATCTGGGCATCACTCAGGTTATTGACATCTACCGAGGAGGGGTTTGTCGGAACTTGTGCAAAAATATTTTGCTCCGAGGCGAGGAAAAACAGGATGAGCAGGGGGAGGAAATAGAATCGTCTCATTTGTTGATAATATTGTTGGGTGTATTATTAGGGGTAGAGATGTCAAATAATTTCTAAGGGGTCGATTTGCGGCGCATACAAATGACCTTTTTTGTTTTTGTTTTGCAGATGCGCCTTTACTTAATCTGATTGTCTGACCCCGGGTGGCATTCCCTTCGGTCATTTACCCGGGGTTATTAATATTCGACCCCTTTAGGGTCAAAGTATGCAATATTTATTGTATTTTACGTTTTAATGAATTGCCACGGCATTTATGCCGTGGGTTGTTCAATAGAAGACAAATCAGGCTTTAGCTCCATATTGGTTTGTCGCATCTGTTATTGAGTGAAGCCAAAATACTCGAAGTATCAATATGTGGCGCATAGATCGTTATATATTCTAATATCATGTGCAGTTGCGCCTTTTCTGCTCCTTATTCTTTACCCTGGGTGACATTCTTTTCGGTCTTTTACCAGGGGTTATTAATATTCGGCCCCAGAGTCGTGCTCTCAATCTTTTAAAATTTTACTCTTTCAAAGTTTATTACCAAATAGTACTAAGGTCTTGAATTGTCAAATTGTCGAATTACCAAATTGTCTCAAAACCGATAACTCACCCCGATATTTGCCTGAAAATTAATAATATTGCGGGGTTTCCATAAAGCGGAAAGATCTTCTGAAACAGGTTTGTAATAATGCTCATAATTGAGCGACTTGATAAATTCAAGTTTTGCAGAGAAGAGTAAATTTTTATAGTCCCATTCCCCAAAGGCTGAAGTACCTAAATCTACCCAGATTGCACGAGGATCCTTGATGACTGCATTGTGAAAGTCATTGTTTTGTACGAGGCGTTCAAACTCTATCCCAATGCTTTTTAACTGTTTTACCCAACTTAGAGAGAGCGATTGCATATTACTCCCTGGTCCTATACCTGCTCCAAGCAATTGTCCCCTATTGGTATATCCCTGTGGAATTCCAGCATAATGAACATATAAATAGCTCAAAGGCCTGCCTGGATCCTGACTCTTTTGTTCGATCTGGGTAATTTCAAGATTAATCTGTATAAACTGGTCTTTGTGAACCTTCAGAGGAATTAGCTTTCTTATTCCAAATATATAAGCATGGGAATATGTAGGTTGCACGATAAAATCTCTTAGATCGAAAGCATGATCTTCCCGTAAATATTCAGTATATAGTTCTGCATGAGCCTTCTGCCACAACCAACGCAGAAAAAAAGAAGCTCGCTGATCGTTTGGACGTGGGCTTTCCTTTTCGCCATAATTTGCTTTTTTCGAAAGAGGCGTAATTACGGGTAAAAAATCAGTTATACTTTTACCCATGTCTTTGTAATAGGTGATGAAACTACGTGTAACCCCCAAAAACAGTCCGGGTACCCACTTGGGTTGATAGCTGATTACCGTTGCATTGATGTAACGCCAATCGGTTCTTTTTGGAACATACAACTTAACCCCATCTGTCGTGCGGTTAGTATCGGGAGGGGCAAATCCGGAGTTTTCGAGTCTTCCGCAGATAATTTGACCTTCGAATGAACCAATCAAGGTCCGTATTGGTTTTACCGTATTAAATGTAATGTGTTTGAATCCCGGAGCGCTATTGCTCATCATTAATGAATTACGAACTCCTGGTCCCCACCATAGATTTTCATTTGAAATTCCCAATGATACCGGGCCGAAAGTGAGTCGGGCGCTACTTTGGCCCCAGAATAATTTTTCATAGGCACTTTCACCAAATCTCTCAGGCAGATCAATTGAGTTATGCAACAAATAGTATTCAGACCAGACATAATCTGGCTGTTCTTTATAAAACCCAGGAAAACTTTGGTTTGCAGCAAACACATACTCAGGGCGTAACTGAATACTTAACGGCCCATATTGTGCATAGAAACCGCCGCTAATCATCGTTTGGTAACCTTTGGCCGGGATCATTGCTCCGTCATTAAGGCTATAGGGATGATGAGAGCTGAACTGTTGCTGCCAGGTAAAAGGCAAAAGTCTTATAATTCCTTTGTTATTCGCAAACCGAAGTGTGCCATCATATTTCGACCACCTTTCTTTATCCAGTGTGACATAAGGATCGAAAGAATTGGACAACTTCATTGAGATCGTTGGGAATAAAGGTCTGGAGGTGAAAGAGATGGTGGAGTCAATTTCTCCAAGTAACTGTGCCCTGCGTAACGCATCCTCAAGTATAGGAGTACCCACAGGAAGAGATTGAGATTGAGATTCCGGCGGGCTGCAGAACAAGCAGACCATCAGAAGGGAAGTAATATGAAAAAATAGCTTCATAAGTTGACTAGAGACTTTTTAGTTAAAGATTTGAAGAGATGGTGCATTCTCACTTTCATATCTTTCCCAATATATATTTTATCCTATTTTTATAAGTATGATGCATGCTGACATTTTCAAACAACGTTTGATTGTCTTGCTGAGTGTTCTCGCTGAATTGCTGGTGGATCAATTGGAATAACTCTTCTTCAGTTCTGTACATTTGAATATTATAATCAGCGAAATTCTCTACAATAAACGGTTTGTAATCCACAAATTGAAGGGCGTTTGCCCCGAGAATTTCAAAAAATCGGGGATTAATTCCATAAACGGATTGCTCATGGTGCATATTTAAACAAACCTTCGCTCTATTGTATAAATTATTAGCTTCAATTGGTGTTACAAATCGGTTAATGAAAGTATAATCTCTTAGACTCTTAATAAACATCAGAGGAGTCTTGTAAAACCAAAATCTTTTGCAATAAAACTTCATTTTTAAATGAGGGAAACTCGCATGTAATTTTTCCAGCAATTTAATTCTTGAATCGTATAAAACGCCAATAAATAAGATATCGATGTCCTTTTTTATTTGAAGTTTTTTGAAAATCTGATCATCAAATGAAGGCGGCAAGTAAAATGTATTTTCGTTAAGTTTTATTACTTCTTCGACATCTGATTTTTCAAAAAGAAATACCGCGTCCATATTATCCACAAGTTTCAATGATAGCGGATAATAGGAAATACCATCCAACATCCAAAGTATTTTTTTCGACTGTTTCATATTTAATACAGTCTCAGCAAAGACACAATCTCCCTTTATGAAAAATACTAGTTCAGGCCGATAATGGTTGTAAATTTCACGAATATACTTGTTGAGATTGGCCTGAAGCTTCTCAGTTGTTGTTTTTTTATTTTTTGAAAAGAAATACGAAATTTTATTATACCAGGTATTACGTCCAAATTGTTCTGAATAATCAATAATTCTTACCTCAAATTTTTGAGGGTCAAAAGCGGAAGCAATGGAATGATTATAATTAAAATATGCCGGACCGATTAACAAAACTTTTGTCTTCATCCCGGAATTTTATTTGTTTTACGTTGATATGGTCCATAGCAATTGTGAAAGTAGTCACTGATTCCGGAAAAGATGTACTTGCAATTTTGAACCCTAAAATCTGAAAACAACAGAATTTTAATTAAAACTTTGAAAAGCATTATTTTTCTTGATTTAACAAAACCCGGGAATGGTTTTTTGTACTTATTAAAAATATAAAAATTGTTCCTGAAAATATAGTATGCCCGAATTGGGGGATGGGTGATTACGGTATATTTTCTAAATAGAAAAGATACCTCTTGGTTTACACCCAGCTCATGGATTAATTGAATGTTTTTAAAACTTATTATTTTGAAGCCATTTAAAACAGCTTTTAAGCAATAGTCATTGTCTACTTCGTCAATAAATAGTTTATCTTCAAAACCTCCGATTGTTTTCCAGATTTTTAGATTGAGCAAATTCCCGGACGTAATTACATTAAGAACCTCTTTCGTTTCGTAAGTCTTATCGGCACTAAATTGAGAAGATAAACCTGTGGCTGGACTAAATATTGCTACGTTTTTTATTGCACTTCTGCGAAATGCTTCAAAAAAGTGATCTGTGAGAAAAGAAGAATCCTGATCCATCGTTAACAGCCATTTGAAACCCTCATTCAATGACTTTAATGCCATTTGGTTGAGTGCGGATGCTATTCCAATGTTATTTTTATTTATAATCAGTTGAACTTTGGCGTATTTATTTTGGATTTTTTTGATCACTTCCGTACTTACCGGACTATTAAATACGATAAAAAGTTGTTCTATCTGATCAATATAAGTGTCAATATTAAAGATCAATTTATCTACATCCGGGAAAAAGACGATTACAACGCCAGCTATTTTAGACATTTATCTGTTCCAGATTCCGGATGCTTTCCCGGAAATAATTTTATAATACTGAATTGGATTTAGGATAACTCCGGACAAGTTTGTAATGAAAAGGGCTATAACCATTCCTGTGATTCCCAATGATTTGCTTAGCCCAAACGCCATCGGAATAAAGAGGATAGATATAATAACCGTATTAATCAACTGAATCCTTAGTTTTCCTATGCCAAAAAGAAACGTTGAAAAGCACGTACTCCAAAGCAACACAATAGTATATAACCCCATCCAAAAAGTCAGTTTGAATGGAATGAAAACCGAATCGCCAATCCATAAACGGTAAACTATTTTAGCGGTGAGTATTAATATCACCACTCCGGCTGAGCTAAGTATAGAAATTTTCAACATCGCTTTCATGCTTCTTTTTATCCAGGCAAGATCACCTTTTACAAAAGCATCAGTTGAGGCTGACCACATAGGAGCAATAATAATATTGAATATCATTGTTGCAATACTAAAGTATTTGAAAGCAATATTATACGGAGCTACCTGTTCTGGCCCCAATATCTGTGAAATAATAATATTTGATGTTCCAAAAATGACCAATCCTGAAATTTGTAAAACGAAAAATTGCGCTCCCAAATTCATTAGGCTTTTTGCATAAATAGGTTTAACCGCACTCAATTTGGGTTTAAAATCGCTGAAATATCCATGAAATGTTATTGGATAGGCGAACAAAAGAATTATCACTGGAGCAGCAGAAAATGCGATTGCAACGTTCATCAATGACCCGTATGTTGTTTTCGTCAGGATGAAAATAATAATCAGTGAGAGTAAACTTCCAAGTAGCGTTATCAGATCGTTGATTGCTGGTTTTTGAGCCGCAGCATAGATAATTCCGACTATTTTTAATAAAAAATTGATGCAGAATAAAGCAAATGAAAAAATAATTACGCTGTTTAAATTTTGAATTTTTGTGGGATCTGCATTCAGAATTTTACTCCAGTTGAGATAGGGCTGAAAGGCAAGGAAGATTATAAAAACGAGTGTAATAATAACTGAGAGAATGAAAAAAGTTGTACTCAGATAGATCTGGCCTAATTTTGTATTTCCTTCGGCGAATGATTCCGCCAACCGATTCCGCAAACCATTTCCAAGTCCGATGTCAAAATAGTTAATCCAGGTAAATATAGAACTAAGTGTCAGCCAAACGCCGAACTCATAAACCGAAAGATAATTTAAGGTGAGTGGTACAAGTAAAAATGATATTAGAATACTACATCCTTTTATTACTAATGAGGAGTATATGTTTTTTTTTAAGAGTGAGCTACGTTCGTCTTCCGAATTAAGAATATACTTATTGCGAAGGTAGGTTAGGAATCTTAGGGTTATCATTAAGTCTTACATGACAATATAAGGAAGAACAATTAAAAGCGGTAGGTCATTCCCAATTGCGCCTGGAAATTGTAAACGTTTATACCCGGCTCGAAGAATTTGCCGGAATTTGGATTTTGTGGACGATAATAATGTTGATAATTATATGAAAGTATATTCTCAAATCTGCCAGATAAAATCAAATTGTGCCAATCCCATTCGACGATTCCTGTGGCGCTCATATCCACCCAATTAGCCCGGTTATCGAAAATTGCTACATTTTGATAATCATTGTTGTGAACATATCGTTCAAATTGAACCCCAATCGTTTTTAATCCCTTGATCCAACTAACAGAGAGTGATTGCATATTACTGCCTGGACCAATGCCGGCTCCTAAAAGCTGGCCATTATTTGTATAGCCCTGCGTAACCGTTTTGTTTGTATAGATAAACCTGTAAAGCCAATTCGGATTGGCATTGGTTTGCTCTATTTGAGTCAGTTCCATATTGACTTGAATATATTGTCCATTGTGGCGATTTAGTGGGAGCAGTTTTCGAAGGCCAAATGTATAGGCTCTGCTGTATTCGGGCATAAGTGTAAAATCACGCCAACTATCAGGTTGGTTTTCGCGCATATATTCGAAATAAACTTCTGCGTTTTCAGGTACGCAGAGCCATCGAATGAATGCCGACACACGCTGATCGGGTCCTTTTGGTCTGTTAGGAACATCGCTTTGGCTTTTTCTCTGAAGTGGATAAAAGACAGGAAATAGGGCTCTGAAACTGCTGTCTTTTTCACTGCCATATTTTGTAAAGCTTCTTGTCATACCAATAAAGAGTCCTGGTAACCATTTAGGTTGGTAGCTCAATACCATCGCATTAATGTAACGCCATTCATCTCTTTTACGCAAATATATAGGCCACCCCATAAAGGTACGACCGGTAGTGTCTGGAACATCAAAACCGGAATTATCCAATCTTCCGGCTATGATTTGACCTTCGAAGGAACCGATTGGTGTGCGTACAGGCTTAATGGTGTTGAGTGTATAATGCGAAAATCCGTCGGCAGTATTGCTCATCACCAGTGAGTTACGCATTCCAGGACCCCACCAGAGATTTTCGTTTGATAAGCCGATGGATACGGGACCCAGTGACAGACGGATGCTACTTTGTCCCCACAATAGTTTTTTGTAGGGTTTGGTTCCAAATTTCTCAGGAATGTCACTAAATAATTGAACCTCATAATATTCAAACCATTTGAAATCGTTCACTTCCTTATAAAATCCTTGATAATCTTTGTTTTCAGCGTAAATATATTCCGGACGAAGTTGGATGCTTAGTGGGCCAAACTTTGCAAAAAGACCTCCGCTAATTTGTGTTTGGTAACCTCTGGCTGGGATCATCGGTCCATCGTTGAGGCTGTATGGGTGATCTGTATTGTATTGTTGCTGAAACGCGAATGGCAATAGCTGCACCATTCCTCTATCCTTTGCAAATCGGAAGATGTCATCGGTTTTCTTCCATCGCTCAGTGCTTAATGAACCAAATGGATGAAAAGCGTTTGTTACCTTCACTGATGCAACAGGAAAGATAGGACGCGAGGTGAATGAGATCGAAGAATCTATCTCACCTAATAACTGAGCCCTGCGATAGGCATCCTCCAAAACCGGTGTACCAACAGGAATTGATTGTGCTTGAGAAATAGTTGTATCTAAACTATTATATATGAACAGGAAGAAAAACAGCCAAAAGCGTATTTTCATCGATCGAAAATTAAAATAAAATCTCTTAATTAGTTATAAGTTTTAAACTTATTTAGTTTTTTATTTGATCTCCAAATTCGCTTTTAAGCGTCCGGTCTAAACCTTCGGCCAATGTGAAGGGTGCTTCAAAACCAGAACTATGCGCCAGGGAGGCATCAAATTGTGTAGTCGCGCAGAACTTTTTAATACGGATGCTGCTGATCGGAAATTTTCTTCCTGTAATTCTTGAGATCAGATCAAATATTAATCCACCAAACATTCCTACCCAGTAAGGAAGGCGTAGGGATGGCAACTTCCTGTTAAGACTCTCTTCTGCCTGTAGTACTAGCTCATTCATGGTCAGATCGGGCTGATCGGTGTAATTCAATACGCTTAATCCGGGTTTCTTTGTCTCGATGCAAAATTTAATAAATGCCGCAACATTTCCCACATAAGCCATCGATTTTCGATTTTCGCCTCTTCCGATCATTAGAAATTTCCCTGAAGCAATCTGACGAAGAAGATTATGGACATTTCCCTGATTTTTTTCTCCAAACGCTACGGTTGGTCTTATGATTGTGAGCGATTTATTTTCCGGATCTTTTAATTGCCACTCACGCAGAATTTTCTCTGCCTGCCATTTGCTTTTGCCATAATGACTAAACGGATCCGGCGGAAACTGCTCATCCGGGTTTTTCTTATTGAGTCCGTAAACAGCTGCCGAACTTATGAAAATAATATTTGAAATTCCCTGTTTATCCATTGCATCAAGTACGTGGCGCGTACCATTCACGTTTACCTCATAATACAATGAAATGGGTGAAACATCATCGCGGTGTTCTGCTGCCAACAGAATTACCATATCTGTCGAAACTGGCAATACATTCTCCAGGGTTTTTTCCCTTATATCCTGTATTGAAGTAATATCGTTGTATTTCTCACTAGGTTTTTTGTCAATATTGTAACAATTTTCTTTTCCTATAAGCTCTATCAGTCTTGTCCCGATAAATCCACTTGCACCTACTAAGGCTATTTGTCTCATTTATAAAGAAATTTATTATCTTTCATAATTCAGTTTCCTCAATATACTTTGATTGGTTTTTACCCTTTTTAAATCATAAAACCAGCCCCATTTATTGAAGTATTTTATCATATTCGCAGTGTGTATCAGAAGCATATCTCCTCTTTTATATGATTCTTTCGCGTGATCATGAATAATAAATACCTCCGGAAAATAAATGGTTTTGTACTTTTCGTTGATCCTTCGGGTTAAATCAATATCCTCGGGATACATAAAGAACCGTTCATCGAACAATCCGACTTCCTTTACGGAAGCTGTCCGTAGAAACATGAAACACCCTGATAAATAAGGCACTTCCATTATTTTATCATAACCTGTAAATAGGAGCTGAAATTTTTCTTTTCTTTTCTTTAACAGGGTTGCAGGAAGGAATCGTCTGAATATTAAATCGAATGGTGTTGGTATCAATTTGCATAAATACTGCATCTCACCATCGGGCGAAAGAACTTTTGGCATGATCTGACCAACTTCAGGGTGTTGGGTCATATATTCAATCAATGAACCAATCACATTTGGCAAAAAGGAAATATCTGAATTTATTACTAGATGAAATTCAGATTTATTTAGGATCTCTTTAATGGCCAGATTGTGACCTCTACCATAACCAATATTCTGACCTGTATACAGATAGGTTACGCACTCTTCATTCAAAACATCTTTAAGTGAGTCATCAGGCGAATTGTCTATCAGCAGTAATTGGAAACTTACCTGAGATCGAATAAAACATTGGTAAACATGTTTTAATTCATCAGGATCAGTTTTATAGAGGACAATACTTGCAGATATTTTCATTTTTCGCTACGTGAAATATTCTTATTGCGCTTTTAACGCTTTACTACTTGTTATTCAATAATTCTATGGAATCAATTATCTGATCAGTCTGATTTTTCCAGGAATAAACTTTTCTTGCCGAATCAATCTCACTTTCAGTTGGTTTTGGCAGATTTTCAATATTCTGAAGTAACGTGACTAATTCACTGATGTCGAAAGGCGAAAAATAATGAATGCCCAAATCATTGAATTCAGCAAGCGCCCCCTGATTTGAAGAAAGTACCCTGGCTCCGGCACTGTAGGCTTCTAAAATTGGCAATCCAAACCCTTCATATAAAGAAGGCATCACAAAGGCCAAACAATTTTTATACAGATATTGAATTTCATGATCCTCCAGAATACCTGCAAAAATAATATTTTCGTTTTTATTCTTTGGAAAGCTACTTTCACCTACCAATACAACCTGATAAGGCGTATGGCTACTGTTAAAGGCTTCAATGAGGAAAGGTATATTTTTCTGCCGACGGAAATTACCGACATATAAGAAATACTTTTCCTTCTGAATTTTTAAACGGTTGAAGACGTCAATCGGTGCTTCTGCTCTTTCATTTAAATAGTTGACCCCTTCTCCAATCACTACCGAATCAGTATTGAAATATTCCAATAAATCGTTCTTCGTGGTTTTGGAAACACTTATAACCAGGTTACTTGAACGAAGACCCGATTTGACGATACAATTTAATAGAAATTTATTTAAAGAATTCCTAAATGTTGAAGTTGAAAAATAATTTGCAATCCGAAGGTACATCAAATCATGTACCGTTAATATCTGTTTCTTTTTTCTGCCTTTAAAGAAGATTCCGGAGTAGAATGTTGAATAGTAGATGGAAAATTCCTGCCGGTATATGAAAATTGAGAATAGAAGATAATGAATTGGATTATAAGGCTTAAGTCTGGTCGTAATGATCTTGTAATTATTAATGTTCGAGTATTTAGTATCAACTAAAACAATAATATTACTGCGACCGTAATGCTCAATAAGTGCCTGAACAACTTCTTTGGTGTACCTGCTGATTCCGGTTGGCTTATCCGACAACAATCGTCCGTCAATTAATATTTTCTTCATTTAATATTTGATTGACAGCGTTATTTACTGAACAATTTGCCGGAAAAGGGTCTCCCATTTTTGCGCGATCACTTCCGGAAGGAATTTTTTAATACTTTCCCGACCTTTGGTTCCGAATTGTCTTCTAAGTTCTGGGTCAGAACAAAGCATAGCTACTTTTTCTGTCATCTGATTAATATCAAAACAATCAATCAGGTAACCATCTTTGTCATTGTTTATAATTTCCGAAGGACCGGTTTCGCAATTAAAACTCACGATTGGCAAACCGCAGGCTTTTGCTTCAAGTAATACCATTGGAAGAGCTTCTGAGCGTGAAGTCATCAGATATACAGAAGACTGAAAATATTGGTCAATAATTTGGTTCGTCGGTGAAATTATCTCAACGCGATCATTGAGTCCTGATGTTTCTACGCGCGAAATGATTTTCTTTTTTAACGGTCCGTCACCAATGATCCGTAATTTCCAATCAGAGTATGCAGGACTTAATTTTTCAAATACATCCAATAAAAGATCATATCCTTTATTGTAATCCATTCTGCCAATGGTTAGTAGTATTTTGTTGTCTAATTTTGCCTGATTATCAGGAAAGAAGGAAACGGCATTGGGGATCACAAAACTGTTGGTATTCAATGTTTTCAATTTTGGCAAATCATGTTCCGTTAGTGAAACCACAGCACTTAACCGGTGAAAGGACAACTTTCGAAGAAATGACCAAATATGTTTTGCAAATGCAAAGGAGTTATGCTGACAACCTATTGTTTTCAGGTTTTTCCTTTTTGGCAGCATCGCCAGGATCAAACTTGGATAGGTCCCGATTCCAAGAAGAATGGTTGGGTTCGGGTAATGCCTGAAATAACTATTAACTCTGAAGACAGATGCAACTTTATAAAGTGGATTTAAAACGCTTTCAAAATTAAAATTCAGGTATTCAACCGTCACTTTATCATTGATCGTGAATATATTTGATGGATTGCAATTCGATAGCGAAACGATGCTCACTTTGTTGTTATCCACTGCCAGGTGGTTGGCCAAATTAACAGTAACCCTTTCGGCTCCTCCTCCGAAATGGATATCACAAACCAGAAAGACAATGTTCACTTTTAATTGAATTGGTTTCTGTCAATTGTCTCTTTTCGTTAATGATATTAAGCAGAAAAAGAATAAAAATCATTTCAAAACTGGGCACCAGCAAAAACCGAACCCAGAGAATCAGTGTATAAAACAATATTGGAATGAAATATTCGATGTTCTCATACGAGGTTACTTTGTTAAAAATAGGCAACGTAAAGATTGAAAAGAAGATAATCGTGATAATTCCATACTGGACAATGGCATCGAATAATTCATTGTGTGGCATAATCAACGATCCTTCAGTTGCCTTAATGAAATTAGTGACAGGACCATACCCTAATAGTACTTTTGTATCAAGAGGGGCGGCATATATTGTTCCAATAACCAATGAATTGGCGATGAAACGTAGTTTATTGGAGTCATCGTTTATTGTTGCGATCCTATTGATGCTGGTGTCATAAATTAATCTTGATCTTACATTGGCTGCATACCATAATGAAAAAAAAGTAATGAAAATGTAACTTAAGATTGCAATGCGTATCACATTTTGCTTCTGAATCCACGACTTGAAGTATTTTTTAAAATACCGGATAAGATAATAGAGTACGATACTAAAAACAAGTAGTCTGCTAAGCGTGAACAATGAAAGTACAATAACCAGTAATTTACCATGTTTGCTATTCAAAAGATCTGAACAAAAGAAAAAGAGCAAGAGATAAGCTGCCGACCAGTTAATTTCATAGGCAAGTGACGGCCTTCCATCAGGCGACGAAAATACCAGAAACTGAATTAAAAATGAAAGTATGCAAAGTACATGAATGTAATTTATGTTGGTTTTTCTGATTGGTGTAAGACTGAAAAATAGATAAGGAAGAATCAATAGTCCGAATAAGCAAAGATAAGCATTTATGAATGAGGCTTGAAGGGTTCCTCTCACGAACATTGAAATGACTAAAAGTCCTCCAATTATTACAGGCCAGAGTGTTTTTAGGCTAATCTCTTTTTTAATTAACAGAGCAAAATAAGTAATGGCAAAGGACAATCCAAGCAGCACTCTGAATGGTTTTTGCAAACCTTTAAGATCTGGCAAGACAAAAAAAATCAGCATCATGCATGCAAAAATCAGAAATCCTAAATAGCCAGATTTGATCATTTCTCCCCGTAATTGAATTTTATGAATTTTGTTTTTGAACTATTTTGTCTTCATCCACTTGTACTTCGTTTGCACCATAAAATCCTTTCCTAAAACCCATGCTGTACCGATAATGAAACCAATAAAAGCGAATATTGCCAGTATTATTGGGCGGTTTGGTCGTGATTTCTCGGATGGAACTGAAACTGGTTTAATAATTGTAAATACCGGAGTCTCCTCCTTAACCTGGATCTTTGCTTGCTCTAGTTTTTTTGCCAATTCTGAATAGACACCAGTTACCAGCGTATATTCTCCATATAGTCCTTCTTCCTCCGTTTTGGCAGTTGCTAAGGAGACATTTTTGTTACGGTCGCGGAACGAAGCAAGTTGCCTTTGAGCTGCCTGGTAATTTTTTTTAGCTTCGTCATACCGTTGCTGAATGAATTCCTCATCAAGTTTAGCTTTTTCAATCTTAAATTCGGTAATGTAGCGTTCCAAAAGCAACTGAGCATTTTGTACTAATTGTGCAGCAGCATAAGCTTCAGGCAAGGAGCAATTAAGAGATACATATCCATCTCCGTCATTTACCAAAATAACAACCTGCTTTTCAATAATTTTTTGTACTTCGATCTGCTTTTCAGTAAGTTGATATAATGGATTGGCTAACTGTGAACTGAATTTATATTTCTTCTCTCCTTTTATCGCTTTAATGATTAGTGACGGAAGTCCAATCGTATATTTCAAAAATGGATTAACTCGTTTTATCTTCGTATAGTAGTCATATAATGTTATTTGACTGTCCAATTTTTCGAAATTGAGGGGAGTTTTCATCAACTCCAATTGAAATGGCACACTTGAAATAATACTTGAATAAGTTTTGGGTGATAATTCGGAACCTGTTACTGTGCTGAGATTAACTCCGGCCATAGCTGCCAGTCCCGAAAGTCCCGACATTGCTGAGAGGCCTCCTAATTTGGACTTAGGATCCGAGATTTGTGGTACCATAGTTGAAGAAGCAGTAAATTCATTTGGAATAAGAATAGCCACAAAAAATCCGA
>Ga0209123_1000468_pt1 | contig 52113 bp, 39 predicted proteins | sample BarGraIncu00431A_FD_184500 | JGI IMG/M metagenome (GOLD analysis project Ga0209123, IMG submission 184500) | Arctic peat soil microbial communities from Barrow, Alaska, USA - Barrow Graham LP Incubations 004-31A (SPAdes) (version 2) | ecosystem: Environmental > Terrestrial > Soil > Wetlands >... | reverse complement strand
TTAATTTTTTATAATATAATTCCTCCAATATTTGGCTTAGCAGTCTCACTGAATCATCTTCGGGTATCAAAATTCCTGTTTCAATAGGAAAAACTAATTGATAAACCTCGCAATTATTGGTATAATTCTTTTGTGTAATTTCTTTATTTATCATATTTAAATTATACACCAAAAGTGGGTTCCTCGGAATCCACTTTTGTATTTGAAAAAGAAAAAAGAGCCATCTCGCTATAGAAATCACTTTCTATTTTGAGACAGCCCCTTTTTAATACATTGTGCAGATTAAATGTATACACTCTTATTTGTTTTTTATGGCCTTGTCTAATATAGTTTGAAAGTCCTCTATGGTTGAAACTCTAATAGATTTCCTGAATAATTCATTTAATATAACCATATCCTTTATTTCTTCAATATTTTCTCTGGTTTTTTTTGGAACTATATCAAATCTTTCTGCTAATAACTCAATTATATTTCTTTGTGTAGTAGCCGTAGTAGCCATAGCAATAGCAATAGCCGCTTCCTTTCTTTCCTCTTCCATCCATTCGTTATAAAGTGAAGATTCCATAAGTGTTTCCCTCCTTATATATTTTTTAACTAAAATATTTGAGAATTTATAACCCGCTAGTATAGACATAGCTACTAAAAGATCCGCTTTCAAGTGTGTATCTTCAACAGTTTCTATAGCATCTACTGCTTTCTTGATAATATCTTCAGGTATTTCCTTTTCTTCAATTTGCATTAGAGGCAAAAGTGGATATAACCCATATAATTTCTGATTAATAATTATGTCCTTTTTAAGTTCCCATACTTTTATTACGTCATAGTTATAATCAATAGTTAATTTTCCTTGCCAATCATCATTTAATGTATTTCTTTCATTATCATGTTCGGGGAAATAAAATATTACTGCTTGATTTATTCTTGGTGTACTCTTATCTTTAGACATAGTATATTCCCAAATATCTGCTCTATATCTTAACATCCTTGCAGGCATGGCTTTATCTTTGTAGCCTTGGGGTTCTATGTTTAAAATATATGGACCATCTGGACTTTCAACCCAAAATAATGAATCTAGTCTTGATTCTATTTTGGGAACTTTTTCTGTTTTCATTTCGCTAATCCATTCTGATTTGCAATCAGGAACTAAAAGCTTCACCCAATCTTCTGGTCTTATCTGAATTAATCGTTTTGATGGTATATCTATTTTTGCCATGTACGCATCAACTGATACTTGTATTTTATCACATTTAGATTTAAATAAAACATTCATATAAAATAATTAACATCTAAGAAACAGAGTTATATGTTTGTCTTATCTATTATACCCAATATTAAATCTATTCTATATATATTAAGTTATTTCTAATCTAAAAGACTACTGCCTAAAATATATTTACAATTAAGTATCACTTATATATAGAAGGAAAAAACAAAAGCCCTTAAAATACATTCATGTATTTTAAGGGGCTTTATTAAATCTAAACATGCCACTTGCCACGTGGGTGGCACCAACTTAAAGCTTCAGCTCTAAGTCTCCTTCTCTTATCCAGCCTTTGTTTCTCATGATTTCTGAGAAGATTAAGGTTAAGACTGCAGGAGCTATAAAGTGTAGAAGTAATATTTTTAAAACTATTATAGAAGTAGGCTCACTGCCTTGCATAGTTGCGAGGGTTCCGAACTGGCCTACAAAGCCGCTAGTTCCCATACCTGCACCTAGAGAATTGTTTTTCATTGAGAAGATGGTAGTAGAAAGAGGTCCTAGGATTGCACCGGCCAGGGTTGGAGGTATCCAAACTTGAGGACGTCTTATTATGTTAGGTAACTGTAACTTGGAGGTGCCTAGTCCTTGAGCTAGTAAACCACCTACCTTATTTTCTCTATAACTAGAAACTGCAAAGCCTATCATCTGAGCACTACAACCTACAGTGGCAGCACCGGCTGCAAGGCCAGACATGTTTAAAGAAATTGCTATGGCAGCGCTACTTATTGGAGAAGAAAGTGTCATGCCCATTAAAGTAGCTACAGCTATACCCATTGGAACGGGCATAAGAGTTGTAGCGGAATTTATTACTGCACCCAAATAGATCATAAAGGCTGAAATATAAGGGCCAACAAATTTGCCTGCTATACTTCCAGCAACAATAGTAACAATGGGAACTATAACAATATCAACCTTTGTTTTTCCAGATACTAAGTTTCCAAGTTCTGCACCTATTACTGCAGCAACAAAGGCCCCTACAGGTCCACCACCCATGTACATATATCCGAAGGCACCAGTGGCAGCTGAAGAAAACATTGCAAGGGGAGTAACTTTTAAGCCCCATGCTACAGCTACACCTATAGCTGAACCAACTACAGGTGATTTAGCTGAAATGATTGCCGTAAACTCTTTAAGGAAGGCAAGTCCAGGAACTTTTGATAATTGACTTAGTATTAGTCCAATGATTAATGAAGCGAATAAACCTAATGCCATGGCACTTAAGGCACCTAAAAGATATCTATTAATCCCTTTTTTTACAAGAATCTTGAATTTTTCCATGAGTTCTCCTCCTAAAATAAAATATACATGCAAGTATATACCGATGTATATACATATGCAACTGAAAATATTATAACATCTTCTTAGATACACATCAATAAGGGCATGAAGAAAGCATAAAGCACCAGGAAGCTTTCCTAGAACTTTATGCTTTATAGTATTTGCTAAAAGTGTGTAAATCATGTGAGAGGTATTATAACATGGCAGATAACTAGTCTTCGCGTACATTTAAATAAGAACTACCATCAAGAGGAATTAGTGCTTGAAGGCCGGGTTGACCTTTAAGTAGGCCTATAGCATAAACGGTGTAAAAACGCTGAGATTTTAATCTTATATTTGGAATGTATAAAATTGTAGTCTTTGTGCCAGTAGGTCTAGCTTCTAAAGTATAGGTGCCTGCAGGAACTTGGATATAGTCAGTAAATGCTTTGTAACTAATATTCTTAAACAGAATTTTACCATCTGGTAATACAATATCCACTGGTCCAGTATTAGGTGATAAGTGAGCAAATTTAATATATACCATATCAGCAGGTTTCGCGATTTTAGTTTCAGGAACAGTGAGCAATTCGATGTTAGGGCTTAAACCTATGGCTGCAATAGTGTAAATTTTTTCAGGAGGAACAAAAAGTGTTTTATTAAGTACAGGAGATGCTTTAGTACCAGCTGTATAGATCTTTACATTGTAATTACCAGTGATGACCTCAATATAATCTGTAAAATCACCATAGGCAAGGTTTTTAAATTTCAACATATCATTAATATATACATCAACAGCTGAAGTTTTAGGTGACGCATGAAGAATTCTTAAATATGAAGTCTTAGGGCCTACTCTATAGGTAGGCATTTCCCTATATAGAGAATAAGGATTATAAACATTGTTTGGACAATAGAACATAAAAGGCTCCCTTCAAATATTTCTACTATATTAATATATGAAGAAAAATTCTAGAAGTTACTAAAACTTAGTGTAATAAATTATGGGTTTATTAATATACTTATAAAGTGTTTAAAATCCTTATAAGGTTGCGTTTTATGGATTATTATAAAAATTTTGAGAAAAGTGCAACTAAAATATAACCATAAGCGTTATATAAAGAGAAAAGATAAAAAATATGTAATACAGGAGAATTTAAATATTTAATGAAAATTAAACCAACAAGAAAAAAATTAAAAGTTTATAAAAACTGCAACTAAAATATAACCATAAACGTTATATAAGGAGAAAAGATAAAAAATATGTAATATAGGAAAATTTAAATATTTAATGAAAATTAAAACAACTAAAAAAAAATAAAAAGGTTATAAAAACTGAAACTAAAATATAACCATAAACGTTATATAAGTGTAAGATGTGAAAATAAATGAAAGCATGTTAAATTTTATTTAAATGCTTGAAATTTAAACATAAGTGTTATATAATACATTTAATGTGAATGATGTGTAAAAGGTTATAATAACCACAAAAAATTTACAATGTTTGGAAATGTGATAAAAAACGCTACACATTAAAAACATAACACAAACACATTACAGTCTTTAATTACTAAGTTACTTTAAAGCTAATTGAATTGGTTTTATAGTAACAAAAAAATAGCTCCGCAGGGGGTGTAACTAAAGAATAACAAATTTAAAAAAACTACAATAATAACTTGATGTTAAATAAACAAAGATATTTATATTTGTGCACTGAAGAGAATAAGGAAGGAGACGGTTAGAAATATGTACAGAAGATCAAAAAAAATATTTGCACTGAGCTTAACATTGACTGTGCTGTTTACAACGGTAGCATTTCAAAGGGTAACGTCAGCAGCTACAACATTACAAGGAACTGATAGATATTCGACTGCTTTAAAAATTGTACAGAATGGTTGGACAAAGTCAGACAGTGCAATTATCGCTAGAGGAGATGATCTAGCAGATGCTCTTGCAGCAGCACCTTTAGCATATGCAAAGGGCAAAGCACCTATATTATTAACAAAGCCCGGTGAACTTCCAACAGGAGTTTTGGATGAACTAAAAGCATTAGGAGTTAAAAATATTTACATAGTTGGAGGAACTGGAGCTGTTTCAACAGTTGTAGAAAATGCTTTAAAGGAATTCACGGTTAAGCGCTTAACGGGAAAAGATAGAGTTGAAACTTCCTATAACGTAGCACTTGAAGCTTTTCCAACAGCGCCAACAGAAGTAGTTATTGCAAATGGTTTAGCATATGCAGATGCGCTTTCAATTTCATCAATAGCAGCTGTAAAAGGAATGCCAATATTACTTGTTAGTAACAATAAATTATCAACAAACGTTGAAAGTTATATTGCAGGCAAAACTGTTTATGCAGTTGGAGGAACAGATGTTTTAAACCCAACAATTGTTAATGCAACAAAAGTTACAAGGTTATCAGGAGATAATAGATATGATACAAATGCAGCAATACTTGCTAAATTCCCACAAAATTATAGTAAGATTTACATTGCAAAAGGTACAAAGGAAAACTTGGTAGATGCTCTTACAGGTTCAGCACTTGCAGCTCTTGGAAACAATCCTATAGTTTTAGTTGATGGAAACAGTGTAATTAATGCAAAAACGTCGGCTATTGTAAAAACTAATATAAGTGCTACTAGCACAGAAGTTCTACTTGGTGGGACAGTTGCACAATCAGCGGCAGTTAATGTTGAAACATTGAAACCTCAACCGTTAGAAGTTGTATCCATAGAGTAATTTAATATTAGATTGTTGAAAAATATAACTAAAGAATTATAAGTAAATTAAAGGTGGTGATGCTAATGATGAGAATATACGAATAACATGTTTAATTTTTCATAAGTTGTATTAATTTCTATATGTAAACAGTAAATGAAATTAAAAAACCTTAAAAGGTCCAATGCAACTTGAGAATTTAATATATTAACAAGTTCACAACAGAGATTTGAAAAAAATAAAAAATAGAAGGGGGACATAATAATTATGTTCAATAAAACAAAAAGTTCATTAGCAATAACTTTATCAGTAGCTATGTTAGCTACAATGGTAACAATTCCAGGAGTAGCTTCAGCAGCAACAGCAGCTAAACAATTATCAGGAGCAGATAGATATGCAACTGCTTTAAAGATTGTAGAAGATGGTTGGAAAACATCAACTAGCGCAGTTATAGCTAGAGGGGACGATTTAGCAGATGCTCTTGCAGCAGCACCTTTAGCTTATGCAAAAGGAAAAGCACCTATTCTTTTAACAAAAACTAACGAAATTCCAGCAGGAGTTTTGGCAGAACTTAAAGCTTTAGGAGTTAAAAATGTATACATCGTTGGTGGAGTTGGAGCTGTTTCAAAAGCTGTAGCAGATGATTTAGCAGCAGCAGGCTTAACTATTACACGTGTATCTGGAAATGATAGATTTGAAACTTCTTTAAAAATAGCTAAAGAAGCATTCGGAACAGCTCCAGCAGAAGTAGTTATAGCTAATGGTTTAGCTTATGCAGATGCTCTTTCAGTTTCATCAATAGCAGCAGCAAAAGGAATGCCAATATTACTTGTTAATAACAGTAAATTATCAGCAGACCAAGCAGCTTACATAGCAGGTAAAACTGTTTATGCAGTTGGTGGAGAAGGCGTTCTAAACACAGATATTGTTAGTGTAGCAAAAGCTGAAAGAATATCAGGATTAGATAGATATAAAACAAATGCAGCAGTACTAGCTAAATTTAAACCAGATTATAGCAAAATTTATCTTGCAAAAGGTACACCAGCTAACTTAGTAGACGCTTTAGCAGGTTCTGCTCTTGCAGCTCTTACTAACAGTCCTATAGTTTTAGTAGATCAAGCTAATAAAATCAATGTAGAACAGTCAGCAGTTGTAAAAGCTAACGTAACTGGTAACAGCGCAGTGGTTACACTTGGTGGAACAGTTACACAAGCAGCAGCAGATGCTATTGATGCATTGAAATCACAAGAAGTAGCATTGAAATCAGTAACTGCTATTGGCGCTAAGAAAATAAACGTAACATTTAATACAGCTGTAGATACTACTAAAGCTACAATCACAGTTAAAAAAGGTACTGTAGCAGTAAATACAGATGCAATAGATTTTTCAGCAGATAAAATGTCTGCAACAATAACTACTACAACTAACCTAACAAAAGGTGATTATACTGTAACAGTAGCAGGATTATCTGTAACAGCATTAACATCAACAATAACAGTAACAGATGTTAAAGTTGCAAAAGTTAATGTTGTATCTCAAACAGCTCCTATGCTATCTGGTACTAACAAAAAGGCTTTAGTAAAATATGAAGTTCTAAACCAATACGGTGAAAAAATGGTAGGTGAACCAATTAGTTGGACAGTTTCAACTGGTATGTCTATTACAAATGAACAAAAGACAACTGGTAATGGAAGCTTCGAAATTACAGCAGCAGGTACTTTAGATTTCATCCCTGGTGCAAGTGTATATGTTACAGGAGTTCATGTAGCTAGTGGTACTGTAGTAAATGCAGAAGTGAAAATTGGATTAGCATCTAAAGCAGACTCAGTAGCATTTAAAGGTGTATACAACACAGTAACAAATAAGATTGAAGCATTACCTGCAGGATTTGTAAACGACAAATATGTTTTATTATTTGAAGTTAGTGATCAATATGGAAATGTAATGGCAAATCCAGACCATACAGATTTAGTATTTACATCTAATAACCCTTTGTTTGTAAGTAACGCATATGTTGATGGAACTGATGTTACTATAGATGAAGTAGATTATGAAGCTATAAAATTAGTTCAAGGAACAACAGTAGATAAAGGTGGTATTGTAACAGTTCAAGCAATATCAAAAATTACTGGAAAAGTTTCAACATACAATATCACAGCTGTTGCAGTATCAGCTGTAAAGACATTTACAATTTCAGCACCAAGTACTATAGTATCTGAAGGTGCAAAGACTGAGATACCATTTGCAGCATTAGATCAATTTGGAAATGCTATAACTAAATATAGTGTTTTAACAACAGGCACTCCTATTCAATTATCATCTGGATCAGCCGGAACAAGTGTTTTTGCTTTCGAACAACAAGACGATGGAACTGCAAAATTATTCTTTACACCTGATGCTAATTCTGGAGCAACAGATGATATTGATGCACTTGCTTATCTATCATCAGTTGTAAAAGATGGTGGAAGTTACTCAAGTACAATGGTAAGTGTTAAAGAAACTGCTAGACCAAGTGCAATAGTAGGTTTAGATGCTTTAAAATCAACAAGCGTTGCAGCAGGCAATAAAGTTGAAATTAAAGGTCAAGATTTAATTGTACAAGATCAATATGGTCGTGTAATGACTGATGCTAAAGTAAATGCTTGGTTAGGAACTACTGCTCTCCCTACAGATAATAAGATAGTAGTAACTTCAGATATACTTACCAATACACCAGTTACAGTTACTACGGGTGGTGGTATAGACATGGCAATGAACGCTATTAATATGGATACAGACATCATTACAGTAACTGCAAAGGCAGCAACAGTAACAGGATTAAACGCAACTGAAAAGTTAGTGTTCTCATTATCAACTGCTACTACTGCAACACCAATAGCTTCAAGTTCTAAATCATTAACATTTACAAAAGTTAATCAAGATGCGTATGTAAGTTATGAAGTAGCAGATTTAGGAACTATGTATAACAATACTAGCACAACTACTCCAGCTATTGACGTTACTGATACTAAATTTGATAAGACTCTTAAAGTATATGGAGTAAAGGCTGATGGAACAAAAGTATTACTACCAGCTGCTGATTACTCAGTAACTACTGATGGAAAATTAATAGGTTCTACAAATGTAATCAGTGATCAAACAACTGGTGGATATGTAGCTGCTGATTTCTTAAATTCATCTAACGTATACGAAGCTGTAAGCGTAAATGTATTAGTAACTGTTAAAGATCTTAATGGAGCAGCTGCTTCAGTAATCGAAAAATTATTATTAGTATCAAATAAAGCAGCAAAAGTACAAACTATTGCAGTAGATGAAGAGTTAGTAACAGCAGGAAAAGCTACAATTGTTGCTGGTGCAATATCTAATACAGTAATAAATAAAGTTATTGACAAAACTGAGCTAAGAGATCAATATGGTGTTGTTATAACTGAAACTCCTATAGTAACTGTTACTAATTTAGTAAAAGTAGATGCATCAACATTGGCAGTTTTATCAAATGGTACTACTACTGCTAGTATAACTGGAGCAAAAATGGGAGATAAATTCACAGTAACTTATAAGTATGCTAGTGGAGTAAAATTAGTAATTGAATATACAGTAGGATTATAGTATATTCGATTCATAATGGAAAGCCCCACGGGGTTATCCCAAAAAAACTCAAGAGTGAATAAAAGCTTAAGTTAGAAAAACAATCAAGAAAGGGATAACGTTTAAGTTATCCCTTTCATTTTTAATAATCAAAAAAAATCATAAAAATACCAAGCCATGTACTTGTTAAAAATGAATAGGGCAAAGCATAAAGGCTATTGGATAAAGTACATATAGTATACTCTATCCAATGGTCTTTATATCAGTAGTTAACGTATGTAATAAAAGTAAATTTTGAAAAATAATTGTGTATATTGTCGCTAATTACCACTATGTACTTAAGGGTGAGCTGCTAATTACGTATTACATATTACAGTTAAGAGAATAAAGGATTTCTATAGAGGGGGAGAACATGCAAAAATATTACAAAAGAGACGAAGGATATCATATATTTCCAATAATAGTAATGATTTTTATTGTTCCATTAATAGTTAGACTAAGAATAATGCCTTTAACTGGAGCTCAGTACCTTTTGTGGACGGGGAAGAAGGAAGTATATGATTTCTTTTCCAACTATAAAATGATTTGGATATTAATGTGTACAGCATTTGCTATTATCATGTTTGCAGTAAAGGGATTTCAAACTAAATTTAGAGTAGTTAAGAAAAGTTATTATTTTATCCCTATTGGAATTTATAGTATTGGTGTTATTTTATCCACTATGTTATCTGAGTATAAAGAAATCGCAATATGGGGATTTGTTGATAGGTATGAAGGAATGCTTGTATTGTTATCTTATATGACTATACTAAGCATTACTGTTATGCTAGTTGATTGCGAATATCATATTAAATTGTTATTTGGAGCATTGTTTGCGTCAGCTATAGTAATTGCTGTAATAGGAATATTCCAATACATAGGATTTGATGTATGGCAAACAAATTTCGGTAAGAGCATGATGCTCCCAGCAGATTTTATGAAAAATGCCGATAGTCTTAAGTTTCAATTTGGAAAGAACGTAATATATTCAACTTTGTATCATTACAATTATGTTGGGAGTTATATGGCCATGCTTCTTCCATTGACTCTTACTCTATTTTGGTTTGTGAAAAACAAAGTAGGAAAGATTTTTATGGGTATAATGTCACTATTAATGTTAGTAAATTGGGTTGGATGTAATTCAAGGGCAGGGATAATGGGAGGAATACTAGCATTAATTATATTATTAATAATGATGCGTAAAAATATAAGAATAAAGCTGAAATATATGATTATTGGATTTTTTATTTTTCTAACAATTTTTATTGGATTAAATATTTTGTCAAATGGATCAGTAAGTGCTAGAATGAAAACATTATTCAGTGAAATGAAAGTTGCAATTTTACCAAATAATAAAAAACAGAGTTATGAGAACTTGATTCCATTAAAAGATGTAAAAGCTGAAGGTGATACTGCGCATGTAGTAATAAATGAAGATGTTTTGGATATAAAGATTAATGGAACTAATCCTATTTTCACAGATAAAAATAAGCAGCCTATAAAAACTCAATTTAATAAGGAAAACAATAAATTCATCTTAAAAGATGAGAGATATAAAGGATATGATATAGGGCTAGGAATGTTAAATGATAAATCTGCTTTATATATTTTCGATGGAAATATAAAATTATATTTTAGTATAGAAAATAATTCAATTAGCGTAATAGATAACAAAGGTAAAGAGATAAATATAGATAATATCCCAAAATGGGGATTTGAAGGTAAAGAACTTTTAGCTTCTTCTAGAGGATATATATGGTCAAGGTCTTTACCATTGGTGAAGGATACACTGCTATTAGGTCATGGACCAGATACTTTTGCGGCATACTTCCCACAACAGGACATTAAAGGAAAGATGTATGCATATAATGGTGATATGTGGCAATTAGTAGATAAGCCACATAATTTATATCTTCAAACAGCTCTTAACACGGGAGTGATATCTTTATTAGCTATACTAACGTTATTTATTATGTACATTAAAAAAAGCTTTAAGATTTATTACAATAGTAACTTTAAAGATTTTAATTCTATTGCTGGACTGGGAATTTTTGTAGCAGTAGTAGGATATTTAGGCGCTTCCATATTTAACGATAGTGTTGTATCAGTAGCACCAGTATTTTGGATACTGTTAGGAATGGGGATAAGTATAAATAATATTCTGATGCCTAAGAAAAAAGCTAAGATATCCACAAAATAATACTGGATATCAGGAATTTGAAATATAAGCCTTCACTGATTATATATTAGTGAAGGCTTTTATTTTTCGACAAATGTTAAGTAATAATTCCCTTATAAAAGGTAGAATAAATATGAATAATGTGTTAAAATTAAAAATGGTAATTGTAGAAATTTAATGTATTATTGGTAAATATAAAACTATAATGTATATGTAGTAATTATACATTATTAGTGTATTAATGAGAAAATTGAACTTAAATAATTAAATTTTATAATGAAATATGGATATTTTGAAACTATAATGGTTGTTAATCGTATTTAAAATGTAATGCTTTATTAATAAATAATGCATAAATAGTTTAAAAGGTATAACATACCTAAAAGCTATATTAAAATTTACAAATGCATTAAATGTTTAGTCGATTTTTGGATAGTGATATTTATACATCATTTGTAGCATGAAGATAGTATTTAATATAAAAATAAATTATTAACAAGAAAGGAATTAAATTATGAAGGGAATTATTTTAGCAGGTGGTTCAGGCACAAGACTTTATCCAATTACTAAATCTATATCAAAACAAATTGTACCAATATATGACAAACCTATGATATACTACCCACTATCTGTACTAATGCTAGCAGGTATAAAGGAAGTATTAATAATATCAACAGAAAGAGACCTACCATCATTTGAGGAACTTTTTAAAGATGGAAGCGAATTAGGTATGAAATTTGAATATGCTATTCAGAAAGCACCAAATGGACTAGCTGAAGCATTTATAATAGGTGAAGAATTTATTGGTGAAGAAAATGTAGCTATGGTTTTAGGAGACAATATATTCTGGGGCCAAAGTCTTACAAATCATTTGAAAAGTGCAGCGTCAATTGAAAATGGAGCAATTATATTTGGATATTATGTTCAAGATCCAGCAGCTTATGGTGTTGCTGAATTTGATAAAAATGGAAAGGTTATTTCATTAGAGGAAAAACCAAAAAAACCAAAATCAAACTATGCAATTCCTGGATTATATTTTTATGATAATACAGTAGTAGAAAAGGCGAAAAACTTAAAGCCATCTGTACGTGGAGAATTAGAGATAACTGATTTAAATAAAGTATATATGAATGAAGGAAAATTAAAAGTAAACCTTTTAGGAAGAGGAATGGCATGGCTTGATACAGGAACTCATGATTCAATGCTAGATGCGGCTAACTTCGTAGCAGCAGTACAGAATAGACAAGGAACTTATATTGCTTGCCTTGAAGAAATTGCTTACAGGAACGGATGGATAAGCAGTGAAGAGCTTAGTATATTAGCGGAACCATTGATAAAAACAAATTATGGTAGATATCTTATTGACTTAATAAAACATGAAGAAAGTGTAGCTGGTCAATTAGCCTATGATGAAGTGGCTACAACTGAGTAATAGGGGTGAGGATATGAAAATTCTAATTACAGGATTTAAGGGTCAACTTGGAAGTCAAATTATGAATATGATTAGCAGTGGTAAAAGTGAACTTGGAGACATATCTTTACAATACAAATCAGCAGAAATAGTTGGTGTAGATGTGAAAGAATTAGATATAACAAATTTAAATCAAGTACAGAATTTTGTGTGCAAGTTAAAGCCAGATTTAATAATAAATGCAGCAGCTTATACCAATGTAGATGCTTGCGAAAGTAATGAGGATATAGCTTTTAAAGTAAATGCTCTTGGGATAAGAAATTTAGCAATAGCTTCAGAAAAAGTGGGCGCAAAGATAATTCATATATCTACAGACTATGTATTCAAGGGTGATGGAAATATGCCCTATAGAGAATACGATATTACAAACCCCGTGAGTGTATATGGGAAAACGAAGCTTGCAGGAGAAAACTTTGTACGAGAACTGTGTAGTAGATGTTTTATAATAAGAACATCTTGGCTTTACGGTTATAATGGAAATAATTTTGTGAAAACTATATTAAAAGCCGGAAAAGAAAAAGGGCATTTAGATGTAGTAAATGATCAAAGAGGTAATCCTACAAATGCTGAGGATTTATCTTATCATATTTTGAAGTTAGCATTAAGTGAAGAATATGGTACATACCACTGTACTGGAACAGGTGAATGCAGTTGGTATGATTTTGCATGCAAGATTATAGAATATGCAGATATAAAATGCACAGTAAGTCCAATGAAATCAAATCAGCTTACAAGAGCAGCTAAGAGACCATATTATTCATCTTTGGATAACATGATGCTTAGATGTACTGTGGGGGATGAAATGAGAGAATGGAAAGATGCACTTAAGATGTTTATTGATAAAATAGGAGATTAGTAGAATAATGTAAATATCAGATGATAAATATATACTGTATATAATTTTTTGTTATTTAAAGAAAAAGGGAGTCGGATTTAAATGAAAACTTACTTAGTAACCGGTGGAGCTGGATTTATTGGTTCGAATTTTATAGAATACATGTTTAACAAATACAAGGATATAAAAATAATCAATTTGGACAAGTTAACATATGCAGGAAACTTAGAAAATCTAAAAGTAGTAGAAAGTAATACGAATTATAAATTTGTACAAGCTGACATCTGCGATAAAGTAGCAGTAGAAAAAATATTTAAAGAAAATGACATAGACTATGTGGTTAACTTTGCAGCAGAATCTCATGTGGATAGAAGTATAAAAGAACCTGAGATTTTTGTAATAACAAATGTACTTGGAACTGTGAATTTATTGAATGCTACTAAAAATGCATGGGAAACAGAAAATGGATTTAAGGAAGGAAAAAAATATTTTCAGGTTTCTACAGATGAAGTATACGGTTCTTTGGGAGAAACTGGGTACTTTATGGAAACCACACCGTTAGATCCTCACAGCCCATATGCTTCTAGTAAAACTGGGGCAGATTTAATGGTTAAAGCTTATTTTGATACATATAAAATGCCAATGAACATTACAAGATGTTCAAATAATTATGGTCCATATCAGTTCCCAGAAAAGCTCATTCCATTATTAATTAACAATAGTTTAAATCATAAAGATTTACCTGTATATGGAGATGGAATGAATGTTCGAGACTGGCTCTATGTTGAGGATCATTGCAAAGCAATTGATATGGTTATAAATGATGGAAAAGTGGGAGAAGTGTACAATATTGGTGGACACAATGAAAGAACCAATATTCACATTGTAAAAACAGTACTTCAATATTTAAATAAAAATGTTGACCCTTCCATTACTGAGCAGTTAATTAAATATGTAGAAGACCGAAAAGGCCATGATAAAAGATACGGAATTGATCCGCAAAAGATAAAAAGTGAATTAGGATGGGAACCAGAAACTTCTTTTGAAGTAGGAATAAAGAAAACTATACAATGGTATTTGGATAATAAGGTGTGGATGGGGAATGTGACTTCTGGGGAGTACCAGAAGTATTATGAGAAGATGTATGAGATGAGGGAATAGTTGATAGTAAAGGAGATTTTTCGGTGGGACAATTTAAATTTAGGGAAACAGAAATAAGAGGAGTTTATATTATAGAGCCTAAGGTCTTTGGAGATGAAAGAGGCTACTTTATGGAAACTTATAATTATGAAGATTTTAAAAGTGCAGGGCTAGATATGGTTTTTGTACAGGATAATCAGTCGAAGTCTAAAAAAGGCGTACTTAGGGGACTTCATTTTCAAAAGAAGTATCCGCAAGGGAAATTGGTTAGAGTAACTAAAGGGGAAGTTTTTGATGTAGCTGTAGATTTAAGAACAGAATCTGAAAGTTATGGGAAATGGGTTGGCGCTATATTAAATGAAGAAAATAAAAAACAGTTTTATGTACCAAAAGGATTTGCACATGGTTTTTTAGTATTATCTGAGGAAGCGGAGTTTGTTTATAAGTGTACAGAAGTTTATCATCCAGAGGATGAAGGTGGGATTAGATGGGATGATCCTGAAATAAATGTGGACTGGAAAATAGAAAATCCAATGATTTCAGAAAAAGATGAAAAAGCGCCACTATTTAAGGATATTAATTTTACTTTTTAATAGTAATTATAAGTTATCAATAAGGACTATTTAATAGAAAATCAACAAATTTTAGGATGGAAAGTGATAAAATATGAGGAAAAGTAAACTTATTAAGCTAATTATATTAGTTGGTTTGATAATTATATCTAATGTTTTAGTGTTTAAATATTGTAATTTAGAAAGCAAAAATATAACTTTAAGTTACAAAGTAATATCAGATAAAGAAGATACATATCAACTATTTTTTAAAAACAAGGGTTCATGGTCTGAAGAACAATCTCAAAAGGCAAATTATGTAGATGTGAAAAAGAAAAAAACTTTAAAATTTACAATTCCAGTAGATAATTTAGAATTAAGATTTGATTTAGGCAATCAACCTTCGAATATAATTATATCAGATATTAAATCGTCACAATTAGGAAAAAATATAGAATTAGACATGAATGAAATGTTAGCTAGGGGTAATCAAGCTCAAATTGGGAAAATACAAAAAATGAAAGATGGCTTACACTTAGAAACAGTAGGTGTAGATCCGTATATAACATACAAATTAAATCCCAGTATAGGTCTGAATTTTATTAAACATATAGATATACTAAATATTATACTTAAAATTGCAATTTGTATAATTTTAGATATTTTAATATTAATCGTACTTAAAAAGTCTAGAAGTGTATTTACATTAATTCAAGAGTTGAATAATAATAAAGTACTTATATGGAATTTATCTAAAAATGATTTTAAGACAAAATATGCAGGTTCATATTTAGGTATTACTTGGGCATTTATTCAGCCAATTGTAACTATACTAATCTATTGGTTTGTGTTTGAATTTGGGCTAAAAGCAAGTTCACCAATAAAAGACGTGCCCTTTATATTATGGTTTATGGCAGGTTTAGTTCCATGGTTTTTCTTTCAAGAAGCATTGCTTAATGCTACAAATTGTATGGTGGAATATAGTTATTTAGTAAAAAAGGTAGTATTTAAGGTAAGCATACTACCAATAGTAAAAATAATATCAGCTTTATTTGTGCATTTAGTTTTTATAGGATTTTTGTTTATTGTAGCTGCAATATATGGGTTTTATCCAACACAGTATACAATACAATTAATATATTTTTCATTGTGCACTTTTTTTATAGTGCTTTCAATATCTTATGCAACATCAGCCATTATAATATTTTTCAAGGACTTAGGACAATTAATAAATATAGTCTTGCAAATAGGAATGTGGATGACACCAATAATGTGGAGTTCTACAATAGTGCCTGAAAGATTTCAGTGGGTAATAAAATTAAATCCTATGTACTATATAGTACAGGGGTATAGGGATACCATTATAAATCATGTTTGGTTTTACCAAAGGTATTTCCAGACAGTATATTTTTGGGTTATAACACTTGGATTATTTGCTTTTGGAGCAATTATATTTAAAAAATTAAAACCACATTTTGCGGATGTACTGTAGAAGGAGGTACAAATGTCAAAAATAGTAATAAAAGTAGAGAATTTAAGTAAAGTCTACAAGTTGTACGATAAACCAGTGGATAGAATGAAAGAGTCGTTAAGTTTAACAAAAAAGAAGTATGGTAGAGAGCATTATGCTCTAAATAATATATCCTTTGAAGTGAAAAAGGGTGAAACCGTAGGAATAATAGGATCAAATGGTTCGGGAAAATCAACCATATTAAAAATCATTACAGGGGTATTAAATGCAACTAATGGCAATATAATGGTCAATGGCAGAATATCTGCCTTACTAGAATTAGGTGCTGGGTTTAACCAGGAATATACTGGTATACAAAATGTATACCTTAATGGAACAATGATGGGGTTTACAAAAGAAGAAATTGATAAAAAGTTAGATGGTATTGTAGGTTTTGCAGATATAGGTGAATTTATTAATCAGCCTGTAAAAACTTATTCTAGTGGTATGTTTGTAAGGTTAGCATTTGCTGTAGCTATTAATATTGAACCAGAGATTTTAATTGTTGATGAAGCTCTTTCGGTAGGAGATGTTTTTTTTCAAGCAAAATGCTATAAGAAATTTGAAGATTTTAAAAAAGAAGGAAAAACAATTTTATTTGTAAGTCACGACTTAAGTAGTATTGGCAAGTATTGTGACAATGTTATTTTATTGAACAAAGGAAATAAAGTAATTGAAGGAAATACAAAAGAAGTTATTGATCTTTATAAGAAGATTTTAGTAAATCAAGTAGAGGATAATAGTAGTATAAGTGAAAGCGATGAATCTAATTTAAAAGATAAACAATGGAAACAATTAATAACTGTGAATCCCAATAAGGTGGAATATGGTAGTAGATTAGCAGAGATAATAGATTTTTGCGTAATAGACAACAGTGGAATTATTACAAATAGTGTGTTTAAGGGAGAAGTATTTAAAATAAAAATGAAGGTCATGTTTAATACATTAATTGAAGAGCCTATTTTTGCTTTTACAATTAAGGATTTAAAAGGTACCGATCTTTCAGGTACTAATACAATGGTAGAAAAAATAAATTTATCAGCAGTTCAGAAGGGTGATATAAAGGAAATAACCTTTACTCAAAAAAATGATTTACAAGGAGGAGAATATTTATTATCCTTAGGATGTACTGGCTATAGAGATGGTGATTTTACTGTATATCATAGACTTTATGATATATGTAATATTACAGTTATATCAACTAAAAATTCGGTTGGATATTATGATATGAACTCTGATGTGGAAATAAATTAAATCTGGTTTAGAAGGGAATAAGTATGGATGAGAAAATTGGAAATGTGATTTTAGATTATACACATTATATAGGGGTCGATTTATACAGTGATGGCGAAATAGAAGATCAAATTTTAGATGTTGTGAGAAATCATGAAGAAGTGGAATTTAATAGTATTATTTCTGAATGTAAAAAGTGGGAATTTATATATCACTTATCTCATTTAAGATCTAATATTATAGAATGGTTACCTATAAGTAAGAACGAAACAGTATTAGAAATAGGATCAGGGTGCGGCGCAATTACGGGCACATTGGCTAATAAATCCCAAAAAGTAACTTGTATAGAACTATCAAAGAAGCGAAGCCATATTAATGCATATAGGAATAAACATAAGGATAATATAGAAATTTTAGTGGGCAATTTCGAATCTGTAGAACAACATATTACAGAAAAATATGATTACATTACACTTATTGGGGTATTTGAATATGCAAAATCATATATTTCAATGGAAAAACCTTATGAGAACTTTTTAAAACTAATAAGTAAACATCTAAAAGAAAATGGAAAAATTATCATTGCTATAGAAAATAGATTAGGATTAAAGTACTGGGCAGGGTATAAAGAAGATCATTCACATAGATATTTTGAAGGAATAGAAGATTATCCTACTACAAATAGAGTAAATACTTTTTCGAAAGTACAGTTAGAAGAAATTATGCAAGCAAGTGGTTTTAGTAATTATAAATTTTATTATCCATATCCAGATTATAAATTACCACTTAATATTTACTCAGATGATTATTTGCCTAAAAAAGGAGAATTGAATAACAATTTTCGTAATTTTGATACTGAACGCATGGTTTTATTTGATGAAAGCAGGGTATATGATTCAATTATAAAAGAAGGATTATTTCCTATGTATTCCAACTCATACTTGGTAGTTTTAGAAAAGGGGAGGAGTAATTAGTGAAAAATATTATATACTCTAAATATTCAAATGAAAGGGCAGAACAATTTAAGATTAGAACAGATATATTAAAAGAGTTCAATGGAATAAAGGTTGTTCAAAAGACAGCACTTACTGAACAATCGAAATCACATATTAATAATATATATACAAATTACAATCTTTTATCAGAACAATATAAGGATTCTAAAATAAGCATAAACAAATGTTCTAAAATAGAAACAGGTTTAGAATTTGAATATATAATTGGAAAAACATTAGAGGAAGAACTTGATGAGCTATTATTTCAAGAAAATTATATAAAGATATTTGAAAGAATAAAAGAGTATGTAACTATTATAGATGCAGGAATAGAGAAAAAAAACTTTAAATTAACAGAAGATTTTATAAAGGTATTTGGAAATGTTAATTTATCCTTTTCGTTAAAAGCTGCTGATGTAAATAATATTGATCTTATTTTTAGTAATATTATAATGAGTGAAAAATGGAATGTTATAGATTATGAGTGGACATTTAATTTTCCAACTCCTTTTAATTACATTATTTATCGTGCAATACGAATTTATATAGGAGAATCGATTAAAAGAAATAAACTAATAAACTTAGGATTGTATAAATTGCTAGGAATTACGGATGATGAAATTATAGAATATAATAAAATGGAAAAGAATTTTTCAAACTATGTAACAAGAGACTTTATACCATTATATGACTTGTATGGGCAAACAACAAAAAAGAATATAAACATTGAACAGATTTTAGGAGAGCAACAAATAAGTTTTTTTAAAAACACAGTACAAGTATTTTATGATTATGGCAAAGGATTCAGTGAAGAAAATTCATATAAAATTTACCCTTTGTCAAATGCAAATAGTAAAGTGGTGATTGAAATAAATGTGAATCATAATGTAAGACAAGTTAGAGTAGATCCAGCTAATAGTGAAAGTATAGTAATTATAGATAATATATTAGGATATACTACAAAATATTATTCCTTAGACTATTATACTAACGGTATAAGACTAAATGATTCAGCTATCTTATTTACCAATAATGATCCACAAATAGTGCTTATGAATATGAAACCTGAAACTTGTAAAATAGAATTGACCGTTGATATACAAATAATGTCTAGAGAATCTACAATAGAGGTATGTAAATTTATAGATGTAAAAGAAAATAAAATGAAAGAGCAAGAGGATAAAATAAAAGAACAAGAAAATGTACTAAAACAAAAGGCAGATATGCTTCAAGAAAAAAAGAATTATATAGAAGAAATAGAGAACTGTAGGAGTTGGAAATACCTAAAAAGAATTGAAAAGATAATTGGTAAATAGAAAATAGTAATTTTACTTGAGGAGAAAAATTATATGAATAATGGGTTGATGAAAAAAGCAAGCAATTATTATAAGAAATTTGGAGTAATGAAAACTATTAAAAGAATATTTTCATATATTAAATTTAAAACTAAAAATAAATATTATGGTTACATAATATCAAAAAACAAATCACATGATGATTTTTGGGAACCATTAAAAAAAATACTTGTTTTAAATCAAAACAATATAGAATTTATTGATATATTTCATGTGCCAATGGGTTGGAATACTCCACTATTTCAAAGATTTCAGCATATGTCTTTAAATGTAGGGAAGATAGGCGGGTTAGCATTTTATGGAGCACATCCTACTGTAGATAAAGATGTTAAAGTAATAAAAAAGATAAATGATAAATTATATTTAGTTAATTTTGAAGATTATAATGTAAAGAAAAAGTTTTTTGAAATCCTAGATTCTATACAGGCTGTAAAAATAATAAGGTTACAATCAATAGATTTAGCTACTACTGTTGAAGAAGTACAAAGTTTTATGGATAGAGGATATAAGATTTTATATGAGTATATTGATGAATTGACACCAGATATAACTGGAGATATGCCAGGATTTGTTTGGGATAGACATGAGTTTGTATTAAGAAATGAGGCAATAAGTGTAGTAGCTACTTCGGATAATTTATATAATAAAGTTTTAAAATATAGAAATAAGAATTGTATATTAAGTTGTAATGGAGTTGATTATGAACATTGGAGAAACATAAATGTTGATAATATTCCAAATGATATCAAGGATGTTGTAAATCAAAATAAAGTAATAGTGGGTTATCATGGAGCACTTGCAAAATGGAGTGATTATGATTTACTAAAAGCAATTGCTGATGATGGAAGATACATATTGCTATTAATAGGTTATGAACATGATTTGAGTTTTGCGAATAGTGGAATAAAAAGCAATAAGAATGTTGCTTATTTAGGACATAAATCATATCAGGAGTTAAATAAATATTGTCAATTTTATGATGTTGCAATTATTCCATTTATTATTAATGATATCACACAATCAGTTTCACCAGTTAAATTATTTGAATATATGGCAGCCGGAAAGCCTATTGTAACTTATAATTTAAGAGAATGTTATAAATATAAGTCATGTTTAATCGCAAGTAATAAAGTAGAATTTTTAGAAAAAATAGAAGAAGCAGTAAAGCTAAAAAATAATAAAGAATATATACAAACATTAAAAACTGAAGCTTTACAAAACACATGGATTAATAAAACATTTGAAATGAAAGAATTAGTGCTTGATAGTATTAATAATGAAAAAACTTATAGTGATTTAATAGACAAACAAGAAATTAAAGATAGATATATTGAAGATATATTGAGAATTCCTGATAAATCAATAAATACATATGTTAATATAACAGATAAGAAATTTGAACGAAAAGAAGAAGATCCTAAAGTTATAGCATATTATTTACCACAATTTTATCCTTTTGAAGAAAATGACAAATGGTGGGGTAAAGGAACTACGGAATGGAATAATGTATGTAAAGCAGTGCCACAATATGTAGGACATTATCAACCAAGACTTCCAGGGGAATTAGGTTTCTATGATCTAAGATTAAAGGGAAATATAGAAAGACAAGTTGAGTTAGCTAAAATGTATGGAGTCTATGGATTTTGTTATTATTATTACTCATTTGATGGAAAGAGAATGCTAGATAAACCATTAGATTTATTGGTCAATAGTAAAGATATAGATATGCCATTTTGTTTATGCTGGGCAAATGAAAATTGGACAAAACGATTTGATGGAACTAATCAGGATGTAATAATGAAGCAATCAGATACTGTTGAGAGTTATAGAGAAGTAATAAAAGATATTGCAAATTATATGAAAGATGAGAGATATATATCAATTAGTGGGAAAAAGGTTCTTATAATCTATAGACCATCATTTATTCCTAATTTTGTTGAAGTGCTAACATTTTGGAGAACGTATTGTTTAGATAATAATATTGGTGATATTTATATTATTGCAGTAAAAGAAAATACAGCAGATTTAGAACTTTTAAAGCTTGGGTTTGATGCTGTAAGTGAATTCCACCCAGGTACAGTATATAGATATTGTGATGACATAACAGATAAAAAGGAATATATAAGAAAAGATTTTTCAGGACAAATATTAGATTATAAAGATATTGTAGATAATAAAAAATATTTTAAATATAATACTGAAAAATTATATAGAGCTGTAATGCCAATGTGGGATAATACTGCAAGAAGAAATAATAAAGGCATGATTTTTGAAAATGCAACACCAGAATTATACAAACAATGGTTAGAAGATGTTTTAATAGAAAGTAAAAATAAAGATTTAGATGATAGTATTGTATTTATTAATGCATGGAATGAATGGGGTGAAGGAACCTATTTAGAACCAGATAAGAAATATGGATACGCATATTTAGAGAAAACTAAGGAAGCAATAATAAAATCTAGAAAAAAATAAATATATTAGTTAATACAACATTAAAATCTAAAAATGATATTATTTAAGTTATCATATATATGTTACCAGGAGGAATTTCTATGAAACGCATCAAAGTTTTATCTGTTTTTGGTACAAGGCCAGAAGGCATTAAAATGTGTCCATTAGTTAAGGCATTTGAAAATGATGAGAGATTTGATTCAATTGTTTGTGATACTGCACAACATAGAGAAATGTTAGATGAAGTTTTAAAAATTTTTGATATTAAACCTCAATACGATTTAGATATAATGAAACATGGTCAAACCTTAGTAGATGTTTCAAATAAAGTATTAAGTGGAGTAACTAATGTAATCGAAGATTGTAAGCCAGATATTGTTTTAGTACACGGGGATACTTCAACTACATTAAATTCTGCATTAGCTTCATTTTATAATAAGATTCCAGTAGGACATATTGAAGCTGGACTTAGAACATATGATATGTACTCACCATTTCCCGAAGAAATAAATAGAAAGCTTACAGGAAGTATAGCTACTCTTCATTTTGCACCAACGGAACTAAATAGGAATAATCTTATAACAGAGGGGATAAATGCAGAGAGTATATTTGTTACAGGAAATACCGTAATAGATGCACTTTTAAGTGTAGTAGATGACAAATTAGTATTTGAACAACAAATGTTAAATGATATAAGTTACAAAAATAAAGACGTAATTTTGCTTACAACTCACAGAAGAGAAAATTGGGGAAAACCAATGGAAAGTATATTTGAAGCAATTGTAAAATTAGTAAAATACAATGACAACATTGAAGTGATATTTCCAATGCATATGAATCCAAGTATAAGGTCGTTAGCACATAAATATTTTGATGATTTTAATGGAAGGGTTCACTTAATAGAGCCACTTAAATATGTGGAGTTTGCCAATTTAATGTCAAGAGTTAAATTAATAATGACAGATTCAGGGGGAATACAAGAAGAGGCACCAACGCTTGGAAAACCAGTAATGGTACTTAGAACAGAAACTGAAAGACCGGAAGCAGTACGAGCTGGTACGATAAGGCTTGTAGGAGTAGATACCGATAAAATATATAAAGAAGCCACAGAATTATTATCAAATAAAGTGGTTTATGATAAAATGGCATATGCTACCAATCCATATGGAGATGGAAAAGCTTGTGAGAAGATATTAAATCAAATATATAAGCATTTTTACAAATAATGCTAATAATTAGTATATTAATTATTAGAATCAGTTTGAAAAGGGGATTATCTTACTTATGGGTAAAAACAATAAATTAGTTAAAATATGCTTAGCTTTTTTTTTAGCAAATTTAATATGCATGATAATGGTTCATTTATTTGGAGCTAAAATTGCAACAATATCTTTAAAATCAAATAATTCAAGTGAAATTCAGCTATTTTATGGAGATAAGGTTATTAAAGAGTTTAATGAATTAAATTCCACTAAAATACAGTATAAACCCAAAACAGAATTAACTAAAATAAGAAGTATAATTTTTATGAAGAATATAGTTAATTTTAGAATTGATTTTGGAAGTATACCTTCAAATTGTGAAGTTGGATATGTATCAATTACTGATGGCTTATTTTCAAAAAAAATATGGAATAAAGATGATCTTATAAAAGATTTTAATAATAACAATCAAATAAAAATATATAAAATAAATAATAATAATAATTTACAATTTGAAACCCTTGGAAATGATGGTTATATAGGTGGTAAGAACATTAATGGAGAAATAAAAGTTAATGCAAAAACGATTTTTTTAGAAATGCTAATATTTTTATTTTTAATTATTTTTGTTAATATTATGAACATAAAAATGTATTGTTCGAAAATAGTAAAAATTAAAACTATTCAGAATATAAAAATAAACATTATAGAATCAAAGGATGAAATTTTTTTAGAATTTAGTAAACTTATAAAGTATATATCAAAAAATAAATATATTATATACGTAACAATATTTTTTACAGTACTAACACACGGTGTTTCTTTATTTTACTTTAAAATTGGTATTGATAGCGAAAAGGCAATAGTAAACTATAATCCGCGAGGTTGGATTGAGCAAGGAAGATTTGGAATACCATTAATAAAAAAAATATTTAGTACTGAAACAATAACAGTTCCAGCATATAATATTTTATTAGGATTAACTATGCTGGTGTTATTTTCAATATTATCTATATATATTATAAATAAATACACTGAAATACATAGTAAATTAGCTAACATTGTTTTTTTAATAATATTTATAACTTTTTCACAAATACCAACGTATATGACATTTGTTATGTATTCGTTTGAAGTATCAATGGCATATTTTATAGTTGCACTAAGTATTTTGTTTATTTCAAAAGCTATACTAGAGAAGCATAACGTTTGGGACTTTGTTTTAGGTATAATTTTATTAATCATTGCTATATCTATCTACCAATCATTTATATCACTTTATGTGTCATTTGTTTGTATAATATGTTTTGTAAGTAGTAATAAAAATAAAGATATAATTAGTGAGATTATCAATGTAGGAAAATTTATAGTAGTTTTAGTAATTGCAGCAATTACATATTTTTTTATAAACTTTATTTTAACAGGATCAATTATGAATGGAGATGGATATCTAGGTAACTTTATAGGTTGGAAAAATAATGCTATTCCTAAAGTAATAATAGAAATTATACATTCTATAGGAGGAGTGATAACCGGAAAAAATTTATATGGTGCAGAAATCCTCAAAATTTATTATATAATCATGCCTTTAATTTTAATTACCTTATTATTCAAAAGTAAAAAAATAATTAAGGCTATATATCTAATTGGATTTGCGATATCACCATTTTTATTTAATATCGTTTTAGGATCAGCACAACCCGTTAGATCTCTCATGGCTTTACCATTTTTTGTTGGAATGTTTTCTTATATTTTGATTTTAATATTTAAAAATAGAAACATACAAAAGCTGGCTTTTATAGGATTAGTCCTTATTGGAATGTATCAAGCACAAGCTACTTCCAAGCTTTATTTTGGTGACTACATGAGGTATGAACAAGACATACAATTAGGTAATAGTATTGCTGAAAAAGTAGAGAAATTAGATTTAGGGGAAATTCCTCAATACCCAATTGTATATGTGGGACAACATTCATTACAAGAGAACAATCTTATAATACACAATGAAGTGATAGGATATTCCTTTTTTGAATGGGATCAAGGGAATATAACTAGAATAAATTATTTTATGAATATATTAGGTCATAATTATTTAGTTCCATCTAATGATGAGGTAAAAAAGGCATATTCAATTTCAAAAAACATGCCACAATGGCCTTCTTCAGGAAGTGTGAAATTTGAAGGTAATGTTATAGTAGTTAAACTATCTGAACCTACAGTAATATGGAAACAAAGATATGAGATAGAGTAATATAGAAATTTAAAAAGGAGAGTGATTTTGATGAAGATAATGCCAAATAGACTTGATAGAGGTTTTAGACAATATCAAAAGGAATTTGAAAATAAAGCAATTGAAGTACTACGTTCTGGTTGGTACGTTCTTGGAAAAGAGGTTTCTTATTTTGAACAAGAATTTGCTGATTATACAGGAGCTAAACATTGTGTGGGGCTTGGAAATGGACTTGATGCACTTTGGGATTGCTTTTAGGGTTTTGGGTGTAAGTAAAGGTGACGAGGTAATTGTTCAAGGTAATACATACATAGCAAGTGTTATGGGAATTACCACAATGCTGCTACTCCCGTGTTTGTAGAACCTAATGATTATAGTAATATTGATGTTGATAAAATAGAAGAAAAAATTACTGATAAAACAAAAGCTATTTTAGTGGTACATTTATATGGACAATGTTCGGAAATGTCTAAAATTATGGCAATTGCTAAAAAACATAATTTACGTGTAGTTGAAGACGATGCTTAATCACATGGACAATAGAAAATGGTAAACTTATGTTATAAATATTATTAATCATTGGTATAGTAAATAATTGTTGCAAGCAATAAATAAAATTTAAAGTAATATGGAAGCATAAAGAAGTATTAATATGCAAATAGATATACATAAGATGATTGAATTTAAACAAAATGGTGATGAAAGAGGAAAGCTAGTAGTTGTGGAGGGCATGAAAGATATTCCCTTTGATATTAAAAGAATATTTTATATTTATGGTTCTGATGCTACAGTTATTCGCGGTCAACATGCGAATAGGAGAAGTGAATTTGTATTAATTAATGTGTGTGGATCATCTAAAGTAAGAATTATAGATGGTAAAAAAGATGAGGAGTTTGTATTAGACAAGCCACATAAAGGAATATATATCCCTAAAATGGTATGGAAAGATATGTATGATTTTTCAGAGGATAGTTACTTTTAGTATTAGCAAGTGAATTTTATGATAGTTCAGAATATATAAGAGACTTCGATGAATACATAAAGAAATTAAATTAAAATGAATAAATTTTCTAAGTTTAAGGAGATGATATTAATTAATAAAACTAAAACTAAAACTAAAACTATTGATTTTTTAAAAACAAATAATAAATTTATTCCTTTTTTTATAAGTTTTATAATCTTTATGATTTATTGTATAATAAAAAACAATATAGATTTCCCCTACGACTCAGGAGTGTATTGGGATTTATCAAGTAAGTTTTATTCTAATAAAGAATTTAGTTTCACAAAATTTTATCCTGAGACAATAAGAGGTTATTTTTTACCTTTGCTATTATTTGTATCCCAAAAAATAGGGTTAATTATTTTTAATAATAGTTTTGTTGGCCTATGGCTATTAAATAGTATGTTATTTTCACTAATGATTGCTATTCTATTGGAAATGTTTTTAAAAAAGAAATCTATGTCTATAAAAAAGACTATAATTTCTAGTGTTGTATATTCTTTATTAATTATAGTTTTTTATGGATGGACATTAATATATCCTATGTCTGATAATTTTGCAATAATATTATTTATAATAGCCTTATTTTTTTCAGTAAAAAAATTCGATAATAATATAGTTAATAATATAAAATATATTTTTGTAGGTTGTTTTTTGTATGCTAGTTATAATACACGACCTGCATATTTAACATCAATTATAATTTTCATTTTTATTTGGATGATATTTAATTTTAAAACTAAGTTTAAGTTTGCACTTAACATACTTCTTATTTTCTTAGGCGGTTTAATTCTTGCATTACCGCAAATGATAATTAATAGTACATACTTACATATATATTCACCAATGATAATTTTTTCTTACGCAGGATCCAAAAGTTTAAATTTAGCACAGTTATATTGGGGGATAGGTATTAACTCATATCAAACTTCAATTGCTCCATTGCATAACTATCCATCAGCAGGAGTTTTCTCTATAAATAAAACTGGTGAGATTATTAGAAGTATAGAGAATATTACAGTTGATAATATATCATATCTAGCTATTATAAAATTAATGTTTAAATATCCTTTTGAAATGATAGGAATATATTTCTCTCATTTTACAAATATGTTATTTGTTTTAGATATAGATTGCTATGTGAAAGATATGAGTAGAAAATTAAATTTAATTTTTTTACTAAATGGTACAGTAATATATCTAACTGGATTTTTTATATTTATATTAAAAATTCAAAATGATTTACCCGAAAAAATAAAAACTAATTTTTTATATAAGTTAAAAGATATTGATGAAAAATACATATATTTTTCATGTCCCGTTATTACGGCATTGTTGATAGTACCAGGTGCAGTAGAATCAAGATTTTTTATTTATGTTCATATTATTATTTACTTTATTGTATGTTTTGTTATCGAATATACTAAATTATTTGAAATATTCAAAAGGCATTACATAAAAATAACAGCATCATTCTTATTATTTATTGGTGTTTTTTCTTCTCTTTTAAGTTATAATTTAGCATCAAAATCACCGGAAGGAATAACTTTTTCCCTTAACCCGTATGCTATAAATATTGAAAGAGAAATTAATAATCAAATCAACCAGAATTTAACGCCATATATTTCTAAAGGTGAAGTTTATAAAAATGGATATGTTCCTCCTGAATTTTCATTTATAACAAAGGCTGATAAGGACGGTGAAATTTCATTTTCAATTACATTTGATAAAGATATCCCGGTATCACATAATCTTAGTATTTTTATAAATGGAGAAAATAAGAAAGTAACTAGTGAAATTAAAAAGGGCACTTACAATTTTAAATTTACTGTTGAACCAAACAAAATAAATACTATTAAAGTTCAATCTTCTTTCTCATATAATAATGAACTTGGCAAAAAAGAAAGTTTTACAATTAGTAATTTAAAAGTCAAATAATGAAGGGTGATTTTATGAAAATAATGTCTAATAGGCTTGATAGGGGATTTTTTCAATATCAAAAAGAATTTGAAGAAAAGGCACTTGAAGTATTACGTTCAGGTTGGTATGTTCTTGGAAAAGAGGTTTCTTCTTTCGAACAAGAATTTGCTACTTATACAGGAGTTAAACATTGTGTAGGTCTCGGAAATGGACTTGATGCACTTTGGATTGCTTTTAGAGTATTAGAGATAGGTAAAGGTGATGAGGTTATTGTTCAGGGAAATACATACATAGCAAGTGTTATGGGAATTACAATTAATGGTGCTACTCCAGTGTTTGTGGAACCTAATATTTATAAAAATATTGATGTTGATAAAATAGAAGAAAAAATTACTAAAAAGACAAAAGCTATTTTAGTAGTACATTTATATGGTCAATGTTCTGAAATGGGTAAAGTCATGTCTATTGCGAAAAAACACAATTTGCGTGTGGTTGAAGACTGTGCTCAAGCCCATGGGGCAATGGAAAATGGCAAACAATGTGGAACTTTTGGTGATATAGGTTGCTTTAGTTTTTATCCATCTAAAAATTTAGGAGCATTTGGTGACGGAGGTGCAATTACTACTAATGATGATGAACTTGCTCAAAAGGTAAAAGTATTTAGAAATTATGGTAGTGAAAAACGTTATTATAATATGGTCGTAGGAACTAATTCAAGACTTGATGAAATACAAGCAGGACTTTTAAGAGTTAGATTATCACATCTAGATGAAGTTACTAAAGAACGTCATAATATTTGCACCCGATATTTAAATGAACTTAAAAATGGAAATATAGTGTTACCAGAAGTTTGTGATGGTGTTACAACAGTTTGGCATCAATTTGTTATAAGAGTAAAAAGTAGACAAGTATTGATTTCTTATTTAAATGAAAGGGAAATTGGTACAATTGTTCATTATCCTATTCCACCACATTTAGCAGAGGCCTATAAATATCTAAATATACCAAAAGGAAGTCTCCCTATAACTGAAAGATATGCTGATGAGGTATTATCATTACCACTTTACAATGGGATGACAGAAGAAGAATTAGATTATGTTATAGATGCAATCAATTCTTGGACGGGTAAGTAAATGATATTACGAGTGCTAGAAAAAAAGGATAGCATATATATGTTAGAATGGATGAAAGATTCTAGAGTAAATTGTTTTTTTAGATTTAATTCTAAAAATGTTACAATAAAAACAGTTACAGAATTTATAAATAGTTATGTTCAAGGTAAGAATAACTATCACTTTGCCATTGCTGACGATAATGATATATATCAAGGTACAATTAGTTTGAAAAATATTAATAATGATGAAAATACAGGAGAATATGCTATTGCGTTACGTTATGAAGCACAAGGTAACGGTGTAGGAACATTTGCAACTAAACAAGTATTAAAGTATGCTTTTGAAACTTTAAACTTGAATAGAGTTTATCTTAATGTTTTATCAGATAATATTAATGCAATTAAATTATATGAAAAATGTGGGTTTATTTTTGAAGGTGAATCCAAAGAACGCATTAAATTACAAGGACAACTTAAAAGTTTAAAATGGTACGGAATTTTAAAGGAGAATTATTATGCAAATAGATAGACAAAAGATGATAGAATTCAAACAAAATGGTGATGATAGGGGAAAGCTCGTTGTGGTGGAGGGAATGAAAGATATTCCCTTTGATATTAAAAGAATATTTTATATTTATGGTTCTGATGCTACAGTTATTCGTGGTCAACATGCGAATAGGAGAAGTGAATTTGTATTAATTAATGTGTGTGGATCATCTAAAGTAAGAATAAGAGATGGCAAAAAAGATGAAATATTTGTGTTAGATAAGCCTCATACTGGAATATATCTTCCTAAAATGCTATGGAAAGACATGTATGATTTTTCAGAAGATAGTATACTTTTAGTATTGGCAAGTGAGGGGTATGATAGCTCAGAATATATAAGAGATTTCGATGAATACATAAAAGGAAGTAAATAAAAATGGCTAAATTATCTATAATAATACCGGTATACTACAATGAATTTAATCTGAATCCTTTATACGAAGATTTAAAAGAGAAAGTATTGTGTAAGCTTGATGAATATGAAATTATATTGATTGATGATGGATCTGGTGATGGTTCGTGGGAAGAAATGAAGAAATTATCAAAAATAGATAACAATATTAAATTAATTAAACTATCTAGAAACTTTGGCTCACATTCAGCTATATTAGCTGGTTACTTAAATTGTAGTGGAGATTGTGCAGTAATTAAAGCAGCTGATTTGCAAGAACCATCAGAATTAATTCTAGATATGTTTGGAAGTTGGAAAAAAGGGAATAGAGTAGTTTTAGCAGTACGGTCTGATAGAGAAGAGGGTTTTTCTCAAAAAATGTTTTCTAATATGTATTATTGGCTAATTAGAAAATTTGCAGTTAAAACTATGCCTAAAGGTGGGTTTGATTGTTTTTTAATAGATAGAAAAGTAATTGAAGTTTTACGTTTATTTGATGAAAAAAATTCTGCTATTACCTTACAAATTTTGTGGGCTGGTTTCAAGACTGATAAAATTTATTATGTAAGAAAGGCAAGGGAGATTGGTAAGTCACGTTGGACATTATCTAAGAAGATAAAGCTAGTGATAGATTCGATGATGGGATTTTCATACTTCCCTATTAAGTTTATTTCGGGTGTAGGTGCAATTATTTTTATAGGTACAAGTATATATGCTACTTACTTGTTAATATCAAGTTTAATATTTGGAATAGCTGTGCCAGGATTTGCAACGCTTGCAATACTAATTTTAATTGCTTTTGGAACAATTATGCTAACACTTGGTATCTTGGGTGAATATATATGGAGAGGATTTGATGCAACTAGAAATAGACCACCTTATATAATCGATGAAAAACAGGGGATAATTAATGAAAAATATGAGTTACCTGATGAGATATTCAATAACAAGTAAATAATTTTAAGAAATAGAAAAATATAGTTTATCATAAGAGAAGGAAGTAATTATGTATAAAAAAATATTGCAATTTATAAAATTTGGGTTTGTTGGTGCGAGTAATACTTTATTATCTTTTGCTATTTACTATACATTAGTCTACATTAATATTAACTATATCATAGCAAATATACTGGGTTATATTATTAGCTCAATTTGGGGTTATTTCCTTAATAGAAAATGGGTATTTAGCGAAAGTAAAGAAAAGGCATCTAAATCTTTAATTAAATATTACATTGTGTATGGTTCTAGCTTTTTAATTAATATATCATGTATGTATATTTGGGTTGATGTTCTAAATATTTCTAAAATTATCGCACCTATTTTAACTATGGCTATTACCATCCCATATAATTTTATTTTCAATAAAATCTGGGCATTTAAGAGCTAGTCCAAATTGTATAGGTGTTATGACGCAGAATTAATTTAACAATTGAAAAACTAGTTTAAAAGCTTGTCGTAAGAGGGGTTAAACTTACGAGGTGGTTACTTCTTATATTTACTGAATTTATTTCGTATTAAATTTTAAATACGAGATAAATTGATGTAATAAAGGCTCAACTCAATAAATGCTTATTATGGTGGTAAACGAACAATTTAGTATATTATTTATGAAAGAGATGTAATGAAATATGAAAATAGATAAATTAATTAAAGTATCAATAATAATTCCAAACTACAATGGCTTGAAGTTTATTAAAGGCTGTCTGGACTCATTGGCAATACAATTATTTCAAGACGTTGAAATTATAATTGTAGACAATGCTTCACAAGATGGAAGTTATGAATACATTTATGAGAATTATCCCCAAATTAAACTTTTATCTTTAAAGGAGAATTATGGGTTCAGTAAAGCTGTAAACGAGGGAATTAAAGCTTCTAATTGTGAATATGTAGTATTGTTAAATAACGATACAGAAGTAGATGAATTTTGGCTTGGAAACTTAGTGATGTGTATCGAACAAGATGAAAAAATATTTTCTTGCTGTAGTAAGATGATACAATTTTCAGATAGAAATAAAATTGATGATGCTGGAGATGAATATACTATTTTAGGCTGGGCTTATAAACGTGGGGATGGTGATGTTTTAAATAAATATAATAAATCAGACAGGATTTTTAGTAGCTGTGCTGGAGCTGCAATTTATCGGAGAAAGTTGTTTGAGGAGATAGGTTATTTTGATGAAGAGTTCTTTGCATATATGGAAGATGTAGATATTAGTTATAGGGCTAATATTCATGGATATAAGAATGTTTATTGCTGTAATGCTTTCGTATATCATATTGGAAGTGCAACTAGCGGGAGTAAATACAACAGTTTTAAGGTAAGGCTTGCAGCAAGAAATAATATTTATGTGTTTTTGAAAAATATGCCTTTTTTTCAAATGTTAATTAATTCTCCTTTCTTATTTATAGGTTGGATTATGAAATTTCTATTTTTCTATAAAAAAGGCTTTTCTAAAGAATTTCTGGAAGGTAGTAATGAGGCTTTTAGTAGTTTTAACACAATTAATAAAGTGAAGTATAGAAATAAAAACCTCAAAAACTATTTTGTGATTGAAATATTTCTAATCTATAATACATTAAAATATATTTTTTCCAAAATAAAAGGTGGAAATTCATAGAAAACATGCCGGTTTAATAATTTCAGTAAAGATTTACTTTAAAGTATTAAAAAAGATTTATAAGAACAAAAGACTATTTTGTGAAAAATACAAGTTAATATAAAGAAGTGTACTATGGTACGGCATGAATTAATGTGGTTATTTGAAAATAAGTAATTAGGAAGCATAGTGGGTGAATAAACTATGGATATTTAAATAATTAGAGGAGGTAGAAAACAAATGAATAATAAAATAAACATAAGAAAATATGCCGACATATATTTTAATATTTTATTATCCTTAGTACTAATTGGCACATGTGCAATTGGCATGCTTCAACCTATAATGGCAGATGATTATTCAAATATCGGAATTATAAAAGCAAGGGGATTTGTTGAATTTTTTAAATATATATATTTAAATTGGAGCGGAAGAATTACAGATTCATTATTTTTGGGCTTAAATAGTATTAATAATAATTACTTTATTTTAGCGGGTCTTTTTCTTGGAATAGTGTTTATATTACTTATAGTTTTTATTGTTACTTGTGCACTCGGAAAATTCCCTGAAATTTTTGCACAGGATAGGTTAATATTCATATTGGCTTTTGCTATTGTTTGGTTTGGTATGCCTGGGTTAGGGGAAGTTGTTTTTTGGAGAACAGGGGCAGGAGTATATCTTATACCTATGTTCTTAGGGATATCTTTTATATTGCCATATACACTTTGGTATAAAAATAAAAATATTAACAGCAATATAATTTTTAGTACATTAATGCTACTCTTAGGAATTATAAGTGGGTCATCTCAAGAACAAGTATTTTCAGCTGTTTTTGTATTTCTAGCTCTTTGGTTTATATATATAAAGAAGAATAAAGTGAAAGTTCCAAACTACCTGTATTGGGGACTAGTAGGCTTAATAATAGGAGGTATGGTGTTAATACTTGCTCCAGGAAATTTCACAAGATTTAGTGTTGCAGAGAATGGTTCCATACTTTATAAAATAGCCTCGTTACTTGGATACTTCATAATTTATTATCTTGTAGTGCCAGTTCAACAATTATGGATATGGATATTAATTGTAATATTAATTGTTACTGTTTTAAAATTTAGTGATAAAAAAGAAGAGGTTAATACTTTTAAAAATAAAGTTTTAACTAAAAGATTTTATTTTTGGTTCTTTATAGGAATGACATCTGTTTTACCTATGATAGCTTTTCCAGCCTCAGTTTCAGCAAGAACCTGTTTTTTCTTTATTGTTTTTATAGCCATTGCATTTATTTCCCTATTTGATGGATATAGAGAAGCGTTGCTAAAATTCAATGGAGGTAAGATAGCTATTATTATCACTTTTATGGTATTAAATATTATTCTTGTTGATGTTGGTATAGGAGTTGGAAATGGTTGTTTACTTTCACAAGAGGTAAAACATAGAGAAACAGTAATTCTTGAAAATAGAGCAAAAGGAATAAATAATATCATTGTCGATCCTTTTGATATTATGCCTTTTCATACCAATTACATTTACGACGTTAAAATTGATGACCGTCATGGAGTTAACAAGGTTGTAAGTTCATATTATAATATAAAATCTATTATATTAAATCGTCAATTTAAAGGTTATAGAGTTGAAGAAGACTTGGATGCCGTTGATGCAATTAAAACTCGTTTTAAGCAGAAGTTAAAATAATTATTGCAAAATATAATTAAATACAAAAAAATATTAAGACTTATTATGTTATTAATATTGCTATTATAATTATACAAAATTTAAAGAATGAAGGTTGTAGTAATGATGGATTTATCAATAATTATAGTGAATTATAATACAAAAAAATTACTCAATGACACCATTCAGTCTGTTATAGATACAGCTAACTCAGCTAAATATGAAATAATTATTGTTGACAATGCTTCTACTGATGGTAGTATTGAGATGCTTAATAAACAATATCCTAAACTTAACCTAATAGAGAATAGGGACAACCTTGGTTTCTCAAAAGCAAATAATATAGGAATTAAAGAAGCTTTAGGACGGTACATTTTACTTCTAAATTCTGATACAAAAGTTGTCAAAGGTTGTATCCAAAAATGCTTAGAATATATGGATAGCAATATTGAAGTTGGAGCCCTTGGATGTAAGTTGCTACTCGCCAGTGGTGAGCTTGATCATGCCTGTAAGCGAGGATTTCCAACTCCAAAAGCATCTTTATATTATATATTGAAGTTCCATAAATTATTCCCAGCTAGTAAGAGGTTTGGGCAATATACTTTGAATAACCTACCTATTGATGAAATAAATGAAGTGGATGCTCTCACTGGAGCTTTTATGATGGTGAGAAAAGAAGTCATTAATAAGATAGGTCTATTGGATGAGACCTTCTTTATGTATGGAGAAGATTTAGACTGGTGTTTTAGAATAAAGGAAGCTGGGTACAAGGTTATTTATTATCCTAAAGCTGTAACTATCCACTATAAAGGTGGAAGTAGCAAAAGGAAAAGGTATAAGACTATTTATGAGTTCCACAGAGCTATGTATATATTTTATAATAAGCATTACCGTAATAAATATAATCTTATAGTTACCTGCATTGTGTTTGCTGCAATAACAGTAAAAATGGCTGCAGCTTTTATTATTAATTTCTTTAAACTAGGCTAGAGTTTAGTGCTTCACTAATTAATATAAGTAAACCTAAGTTTTGAGCAAGGTAATGAAACTTAGGTGTTGTTTTGTAGGAGGGAGATTTTTTAATATGATCAGGGAAAACCAAAAATATTTAAACAGAGCTCTTGTACTTATTGACGCTATTTCTATTATATTGGCATTAGTTTTATCATGGATTATTAGATTTGAAAGTGGAATTATTAGTATAAATGATGGACATTTAACCTTTCAGAAATATCTTTTTCCTTTGATATTTCTAATTCCTTTATATCTTTTTATTTATAGTTTATTTAATTTATATACAACTCAAAGAGTGAGAAAGTCCTTTGAAGAACTCACTAGTATTATCAAGTCTAATGTGATAGGACTTTTAATATTTACTTTGGCACTTTATATATTTAAGATTGTAGATTATTCTCGTTATCTCATATTTATTTTCAGTATATTATGCATTACATTTACATTTGTTGAAAGACTTATAATGCGTTTATTACTTAGACGATTAAGAAAAAGTGGCTACAATCTTAAGCATATACTTATCGTAGGGTTGAGTGATATGGCCTATGAACTCATGAGTAAGTTAGCATTTAATACACAGTGGGGATATAATATTATAGGTATTCTTGATGATAATGTAGAACCTGGAAATTTGAAGATTAATAATAATCTAAAGGCTGAGTTAAATAATTTTGACCAGGATACCTATGAGGAAGCAGCAGCTACAGTGGAGTTTTTTCAAGATACAAAAATCCTGGGTAAAATTGATGACTTACAGACAGTTTTAAATGAATTTAATGTGGATGAGATATTTATAACTCTTAATTTAAACGAGTATGATAAAATAGGTAATGTAATTAGAGTTTGCGAGAAGACGGGAATCAGGGTTCAGATTATTCCGGGGTATTATAAATATATTCCTGCCAGACCTTTTCTTGAAGATATGGACGGGCTTCCAATGATAAATTTAAGATATGTACCACTTGATAATATTCTAAATAATTTTACAAAGAGGGCTTTTGATATTGTGTTTTCAACCGTGAGTATTATTGTGTTTTCTCCTGTAATGATTGTAACTTCTTTAATAATGAAGATTACTTCACCAGGACCCCTTATATTCAAGCAAGAAAGAATTGGACAAAATAGAAAGCCCTTTACTATGTATAAGTTTCGCTCTATGAAGATGCAATCAATTGAAGATGAGGTTAATCAGTGGACTACAAAGGAAGATACACGAAAAACAAAATTTGGATCATTTATAAGAAAGACAAGTATCGATGAACTTCCGCAGTTGTTTAATGTTTTAAAAGGTGATATGAGTCTTATTGGTCCAAGACCAGAACGGCCTTTTTATGTGGATAAATTCAAGGAAGAAATACCAAAATACATGATTAAGCATCATGTTAGGCCAGGAATGACAGGCTGGGCGCAAGTAAATGGATGGAGAGGTGATACCTCTATCAATAAGAGGATAGAATATGATATTTACTATATTGAAAACTGGAGCATTACTATAGATATAAAAATCCTTTGGCTTACTATATTTAAGGGATTTCTTAATAAGAATGCTTATTAAGAATATGTAGACAGATGGAGCCAGCATTTGTAAAGGTAAAAGAAATCTAGCATTGTGTAATTAAAATTTAAATTAGTACCTGGTATTTTATAAAATGTATGAAAACAAACAGTTATTGTTTGCTTTCATACATTTTTTCGTTATATAATAAATAATATATTACAATAATAAGGAAAAATTCAATTAATGGTAAATTAATATTTAAAACAGACAGTTTTTAAATTAACGATAATAAAAAAGTGGGGATAAGCATGCTGAAATGGATATTAAATAAAGGCCTAAGGTTTCAAATAATACTAATATTATTAATTGTGTTAATTGTTCCTGCAGGGGTATTAATGTGGAGCATTTTATTACCTTCGAGAGCTTCAAATGTATTTAAAACCATGCAAGAGGAGAGGCAAAGTAATTTGCTACTATACATAGATGAGAATATGAATAAACAGCAACTCTATAATTTAAATGAAAACAGTGAATATACATCAAAAGATGTGGAAGAATTAACTTTAAAGCTTAAGTCCTTTTCTAGGACAATAAGAGAAACAAGCCTTGGAATTTACCTTCCAAAACATAAAAAAAACTATACCGCTTCTAATATACATAACGAAGCTATGTCATTACCGCAAGATCAACCCATAAGTGAGATTTCTAATAGTCTTAATGAAGTTGTAAAAGCACAAAAGGATAAAGTCCAATACATAAACTATAAAAACAGAGAAATTTTAATGTGTTTCCATCCTATAATATATAAATCCACGGTTATAGCTGTAAGTTGGGATGCTACAGCTATTCCACCTGAATTTAATTATAATAAATCCATAAGGGCCTATGTGTTTATATTTGGACCTGTAGGACTAATGATAGGATTGATTCTAATGATAGTAATCGTAAACAATTCAAATAAAAACATTAATAAAATTAAAAGAGGGCTGGAACTTATGTCTAGTGATCTTTCACATAGGATTGAGCCTATGGATGGAGATATAGGTAACATTTCAAAATCAATTAATATTATGGCAGCTTCTCTTGAAAAGAAGGAAAAGCTAGAAGAACAGTTAAAAAGGTCAGAAAAACTTGCGTCCCTTGGACAAATGATTTCAGGGGTAGCACATGAAATAAGGAATCCACTAAGCATAATAAGAGGAACTGTTCAACTTATGGAAAGAAACTTTAAAAATGTAGAGGGCTTAGAGGAGTATGTAAAAATAGTTGTGGAGCAATCTGATAGAGAAAATAACGTTATCCAAGAGCTCCTAGATTATGCAAGACCATCAAAACAGCTAATGATGCAGATGGACATTAACATTTTGATAAAAGGGGTTTTGTCTTTTACAAATAAATATATTGGGGAAAAGCATGTAGTGCTTAATTTACAACTAGAAGAAGAAATGCCTGAACTTTTAATGGATTGTGATAAAATCAAACAGGTTTTTGTTAATATGATTTTAAATGCTTGTGAGGCTATGGAAGAGGTGGAAGCCCTAAGTAAAAAAACTCTAAATATAAGAACTGAAAAGGACGATAAATGGGTAAGAACCTATTTTGAAGATACAGGAGTAGGTATGGATGAATTACAGATTAAAAACATATTTAATCCTTACTATACTACTAAGCCAAGGGGTACAGGACTTGGCCTTGCAATAAGCAATGGCATAGTTGAAATGCATGGTGGATGTATAAAAGTTACCAGTAAAAAAGGTGTAGGGTCAAGTTTTGTTGTAGAATTACCCATATTACACATAATACCTATAAGTAATATTGATAAGAAAACCGTTAAGTAATAGAGGAGGGTGGTAATGTTGGGTAAGATTCTAGTGATAGATGATGAAGAATATATAGGCTGGGTCATTAAAAAAACCTTTGAGCCTACTAATAATCATGTTTCTCTATGTCTTAATGGAAAAGCGGGACTAATAGAAACTCAAAGGCAAAATTATGATTTGATATTTTTAGATTTACGACTTCCAGATATAGATGGAATGGACTTACTATTAGAATTAAAAAAAATACAGCCAAGTATTGCGATCATTATTATTACCGCTCATGGTAGCATAGATACAGCTATAGAGTGCATGAAAAGAGGGGCTTTTGATTATATCACTAAACCCTTTGATGTGGATGAGCTATTGCTTCAAGCTCAGAAGGCTATGGAAATGGGAAGACTTAGAGGAGAACTTAGTTATTTAAGAAGTGAAGTTATAAAGGATGTTGATGATACCAGATTTTTAAGTGAAAATGAAAAGGTAAATTCAGTTTTTAAATCTATCCCTCAAATAGCAGAAACATCTGCTAATGTTCTTATAACAGGTGAAAATGGTACTGGAAAAGAATCCATTGCAAGAAGAATACATCAAAAGAGCAATAGAGAAAATTATGCCTTTGTGGCTTATAACTGCAGTACTGAAACTGAAAATGCAATTGAAAGTGAACTATTTGGAAGTGAAAAAACTAATTCGCTGGGGGTAATGCAAAGAACCCTTGGGAAAATAGAACTAGCAGATAATGGAACGATTTTTCTTGATGAAATAGGAAATATGAGTTTAAATGTTCAAGCAAAGTTACTTAGACTAATTGAGGAAAAAGAGTTTCAAAGAGTTGGTAGTAACAATAATATAAAGATTGATGTTCGGATTATTGCTGCAACAAACAGCAGCTTAATTGTAGCTATTGAGGAAGGATCTTTTAGAGAAGATTTATATTATAGATTAAATGTTATACCCCTTGAATTACCGCCTTTAAGGGAGCGAAAAGAGGATATTATAGATTTAATAGGTTATTTTATGAAAAAGTATGACACGGTGGAAAAAATATCTGAAATAACGCCAGAAGCAACTAAGTTTTTAAAAAATTATCATTGGCCAGGTAATATACGCGAACTTGAAAATGTGGTAGAAAGAATTGTAATTTTAAACCAGGAAAAAACACTTAGGGTAAACAGTCTTCCCATGGAAATACTTGGTCAAAAGAAAAATAGCAAAGAACCAATTATTTATTTTCCAGAGGAAGGTATAAATTTAGAAGTTGTAGAAAAAGAACTAATTTTAAAAGCTCTGAAATTAAGTGGACAAAATCAGAGCAGAGCTGCTGGGCTTCTATCAATTACTCGTTCAGCATTGATTTATAGGATGCAAAAACATCATATAAATTAATAAATATATAACTATAATGAACATGAATGGAAGGTGAAAAGTATTGAAAATTGATATTAAGGCAAAGTTTAAAGAAGGAATTTCGAGAATAACTGATAAAAAAGTAGTTGTTGGTGTGGTTATGGTGGTTGCAATAGTCGCAATATATAAAAGTAATTTCATACAGAACAAATTTTTCGCTAAAAAGACCGTAATAGAGCAAAACACTACTATTGCAAAAAAAGGAAATCTAAAGGTACTAGTATCAGGGTCAGGGCCTATTTACTTTACAAACTCAAGTAAAATTTATTCGAAAATTGGTGCCACAGTTACAAAGGTTAATTATAAAGAAGGAGATACAGTAAAAGCTGGGGATATTATATATGAACTAGATGATACTGATGCACAAACTTCAGTGAATACAAAATTGAATAGTTTTAAGCAAAATCAAATATCTGCGGGCACAAGTGTTGATGCAGTAAATAATTTAACGATTAAAGCGCCTTTTACTGGTCTTGTTAGTGATATTGTTGTAAGTCAAGGAGATACAGTTGCAAAGGGAGGGCCAGTTTTTACTATAGCTGATACAACAAAGCTTAAAGTATTATTAACTTATAATGCTTCAGCTATTACTCAAATAACCCTTGGGCAAACGGCTGTGGTGAATTTAACTTCATTAATGCAGTCTGTAAATGGAAGTGTAACATATATAAGTAATCAGCCAACCACAACCGACGCAGGTGGACAATTATACACTGTGGAAATACAAATAAATAATCCAGGTGCTGTTCTAGGAGGAATGATTGCAAGTGCAGATATTAAAACTCCAAAGGGCGAGGTATCAAGCACTGGCACCGCAGCACTTAATTATATAAAAAAGCAGACGGTTGTAAGTTTAACCGGTGGAACAGTCTATAGTATTTCAGTTAAGCAAAACCAAAAGGTTAGTTCCGGACAAGCGCTTATAAAAATGAAAAATGATGATATTACTAGAGCTAAAGAAAACTCAGATTTACAATTAGAAAATGCTCAAAATGAGATGAGTTTAAATGCAAAGCAACTTGATAATTATAAGATAATCGCTCCTATCAATGGGGTAATAACAAAAATCAGTAATAAGGTGGGCGATACTATTAAAGCAGGAGATGAGCTTTCTGATGTTTCAGATCCAACGCAAATGGAGTTTGATATCCCTGTGGATGAACTAGATATAGCTAAACTTCAAGTTGGTCAGAAGACAAATATTACAGTAGATGCACTGCCAGTTACATTAAAAACTCCTGTTACTGGAGAGGTTGCAAAAATTGCGGTAACTGGAACTTCAGAAAGTGGAGTAACAACTTTTATAGTAACTGTTAAAGTTAATGATAATTTAGATAAACTTAAAGGTGGAATGAATGCCAATAGCGAAATAGTAGTATCAAACAAAGAGAATATTTTGTTTGTACCTATAGAAGCTATAACTACAGTTGGTACAAAAAGTTTTATTTACATTAAAGGAGCAGGTTCTGGGTCTACATCTAGTGGACGGCCAACTATGGGTGGAGGAACTGGACAAGCAGCAACGACTACAACTACTAGTGGAAATAATGAGGGCGCCGCTAAAGTAAGTACTAAAATAACTTCCGATTTTAAAACTTCCAATTTTGCTAATAGATCTTCAGGTAAGACAAGTACTGCTACAGGTAAAGCAGGCACTGCTGCAAGTAAAAAGGAAAACTATTATGATGGTTCAGTACAAACTGAGGTTCAAGTTGGATTAAATAATGATACCTCTATTGAAATTACTAGCGGTTTAAAGGATGGCGAGGTAGTTGTTTTACCACAAACTCAGGCTGCATCTACAACTAAGAGCACTACAACGTCAACTAGATCTAGTGGTATGGGCGGCGGACCTGGAGGTGGATTTTAATGATTCAAATAACTGATATGTCCAAAATTTATACAATGGGAGAAAACAAAGTAACTGCATTAAATCGAATAAACTTGCATATAAGTTTACATGAGTTCGTTGCAATAGTTGGGCCTTCGGGCTCAGGAAAATCTACACTTATGAATATGCTTGGATGCTTAGATGTTCCAACCTCTGGAAGTTACAAATTAGATGGCCAAGAAATAAGTAAATTAAAGGATGACAGGCTAGCGGAAATAAGAAATTTTAAAGTTGGTTTTATATTTCAAAAGTTTAATTTACTACCAAAGCTTTCAGCACTGGAAAATGTAGAACTTCCACTGGTTTATCAAGGGGTGCATAATAAGGAAGCTAAACAAAGAGCAATGGAAGCACTAGCCACGGTTAGCTTAAAAGAAAGAATGCACCATAGACCTAGTGAGCTTTCAGGAGGTCAACAGCAAAGAGTAGCTATTGCTAGAGCCTTAGTTACAAGACCACCGGTATTGCTTGCTGACGAACCCACTGGGGCACTTGACAGCAAAACGGGAATAGAAGTAATGAACATTTTGAAAGAGCTTAATTCCAAAGGAAATACAATCATTCTAATAACTCATGATAATGATCTTGCTGCAGAGGCAAAGCGCATTATAAGAATTTCAGATGGCGAAATCACTGAGGATAAGGAGATGGTATAGTGAAGTTTATTCAAGCTTATAAAATGGCTATAAAGAGTATAGTCTCCAATAAGGTAAGATCCTTCCTCACTATGCTGGGAGTTATCATTGGTGTGGGGTCAGTAATTATTGCAGTAGGTGTTGCACAGGGAAGTACCGCTAGTATAACAAGTTCACTATCTGGTCTTGGTTCAAATTTAATAAATATAAATATAACGGGAAGGGGTAGTAACAGAAATGTTACTTATGCCGAGATAAAAAAATTTCAAAGTGACAATAGTACTATAATTGCTAATATTGCTCCTCAGTCTTCAAGTAATGCTACAGTAAAATCAGATAATTTAAGCAGAAGTACTTCAGTATTAGGAACAAGTCCTGAGTATGCAGACATTAATAGTACTACAGTACAAGAGGGTAGATTTTTGATTCAATTGGATATTGATTATAATCAAAAGATAGCAGTTATTGGAACTGCTGTGGCTAATGATATTTTTAAGGGGCAAAGCCCAATTGGGAAAACTATGAAAATAATGGGACAGCAGTTTAAGGTAGTTGGGGTCCTTACACAAACCGCAGATGGAGTGGATTCTTCTACAGATGATAGAGTTATAATACCAATAAGTGTTGCAACAAGACTTAATAAATCAGCAACAATAAAAAGTTTTTCGGCTCAAGCTACAAGTGCTGATACTGTAGACAAATCTGTTACAATTTTAACTGCGTTTTTGACTAAAATTTATAAAAATAGGAATGCCTTTAGGGTTACCAATATGGCAGCGGTGCTATCCACACTTAATACGATAACATCGACACTTACGGTAGTTCTTGCGGGTATAGCAAGTATATCCCTGGTAGTAGGTGGAATAGGAATAATGAATATTATGTTGGTTTCTGTAACGGAAAGAACCAGAGAAATAGGAGTTAGAAAGGCCATTGGGGCAAAAAAAGGAAATATATTAACGCAATTTTTAATTGAAGCGCTAGTGGTTACTGGACTAGGCGGAATTATGGGAATAATTGTGGGTGTTAGTACCATACATTTTGTTATAGGTGGTCTTAAAATCGTGCCGGAAGTATATTCAATTCCTTGGATTTTGCTATCGTTTGGTATTTCACTTTTAATTGGAGTGGTTTTTGGAATGTATCCAGCCAACAAAGCAGCAAATTTAAATCCAATAGATGCTTTAGCATATGAATAAATTAGAAAGTATATATTACTTCAACTGCAATTCGCTTTGCTGAGAAATTCTAAACAGATTTTATTGAAAGATACTAAAAAGTACAAACTCGCATGCGCTCAAACATGTACTTTTCTTAACGTCTCTTTCATAAAATCAGTTAAGAATTGCTAATGCTTGCTCAATTGCATTTTACGTAATATACACTTTCTGTATCGTATTAAAGGAAAGAAATTATAAAATTATATAATTTCTAAATAAATAAAAAGGATGGTGTAAAAATGAAATCTCGAAAGGTTACATTTAGTATTTTACTAATAATGACACTGCTAATAAGTACCATAAGCTCAACTTTTGCATTTGCCGCAGATTCTGTTGATTACTCTGGAGCAGTTTCAAGAATGGTGCAAATTGGAATATTAGATACATCAGTAAATGATGTATCTGTGGTTATGACAAGAGGACAATTTGCTAAATCTGTAGTAATCGCAGACGATTTAATAGATGATGCGTCAGGAATGGAAGGCGCTACTATATTTGGTGATATTGCGCCCTATAGTGATCTAAGCGGTTATGTAAATATACTTTTAAATAAACATTTAATCAGTGGTATGCCAGATGGAAAGTTCCACCCTGAGGCTGGAATAACTTATTCAGAATTCTGTACTGACCTTGTTAGGTTATTAGGGTATACAGATAGTGATTTAATAGGAACTTGGCCATCAAATTATTTGGGAAAGGCGCAAAGTTTGAAAATCAGTGATAATTTAGCCTTTAAGAAAAATGATAAAATCACAATGGGGGCTGCAGCTGTAATGTTTGACAGGCTTCTTGACACTGATGTGAAGAATGATAGCACAAATGGTACTACTAAAGTGACTTTTACTGACTCATTAAATTTAAATCCTGATTATGCAGAATATTTAATACTAGGCAATTCTAAGACTTCGGATAATCTAGGGGATAGTGAAGTTCTTACGGATAAAGGAATTTTCACCTATAGTGCTGGTGTTGATCCGTTGGAAATCGGTGGAAAGTATCAATTATATGTTGATGATAATGAGATCACAGAAATAGAAAAGAAAGAAAACTCTACTGAAAATTTTGTAGTAACAGAAAAAACAGGAGTAAACATGAAATGGCAAAATGATAAAGATGAAGTTAATAGTATAGAGCTACCTAAGGCTACAGTGTACTATTATCATGGAAAAACAGTTAATTATAATGCTGCAGTTGCTGCAATTAATGTTTTTTCTTCTGTAATTCTATCTAAAAGCAGTGGCACAAACGTTTATGAATATGCTGTTATTATTGACCCTTACTTTAGCACACCTAGGATTTATAGAAGTGGTGATTATGATTTTTGGAGTGAGATACAAAATAGTGAATTTTCTTATGTGTATAAAGATGAGATGTATACCATGAATCCATTTAGTATAAGTGACCATGATGTAGTCTATTTTGTATCAGATATTTGGAATAAAAACACTTACATTTATGCCACCAATAAAACTGTATATGGACACATTGAATCCTTTGCACCAAGCAAAGTCAATGCTAGCAGTGTAACAATTAATAAAGAAACCTATGATTTCAACCAGTATTTTGATAAAACAAAGCTAAACAGCTATTACACTGGTAGTACTATTAATCTAATTATAGGGGTGGATGGTAAGATAGTTGATATTTATTAGTCAAATTAGGGCTATTAATTAAATAATATAAAGATCCAATAGCTAAAAAATAGAGCTATTGGATCTTTATTTTGTTTTAAATAAATTAGTAAAACAGAGACGAGTAAAACTGGCCGATGTGCTTAAATGAAAATTAAGTGCAACTATTTGCAAGTTTTAACGTACTTTATAATGGGTAATTAAAATTGAAATTTATTATTAAATTCATATGAATATGATATAATAAACTATAATTTACGACGATAAATATTAAGAGTGAACACATTAGGAGGAATTTAGTATGGAAAAAAATGATACTGTAATAATATCAGAAAAAGAAGCAATAAACATAAATCTGCATCTTAATGAATATGATAAAGCGGCTATGTCTGATTTTCAAAAGGAATTTTTAAGTGAAGAGTTAGCTCGGCTCCCTGCATTAGAAGATGGACAAGTATCTATAAATGGTATTTATGCCTTTGATATGGGAGATAAAATTGAGGTTAGTGCTTATTTAAGAAATGGATTGTCAAAGCAGATTAATTTTGACAAGGTTCCACTAGTAATTATAAACAAAAATGGTGATGTGTTGGCAAAGCAAACTATGGATATGAAGGATTTTGGTCTATTACCTCCTTTTTCTGCAAGACCATATAAAATTTATTTTGATAAGGTAAACGTATTTGTTGATACAATTCCAATGGATGATTGGAAAATACAATTTGAAAAATCTATTAGTGCTATAAATACTGTACAGGTTGAGCTTGAAGGTATGCCAGAAAATATGGATCCTGATTCAAAAAATAACATCACGAAATTCTTAAATAAATTACCTTTATTAAAATCTGGAGATGTTAATATTGAGATATATGAAACAGAAAAGTGCATGGATAATTCTATTTCAATTGTTGTTTTAATTAGCAACGGGTGTGATAAAATTATAAATTTAGAAAAATTACCAATATTAGTAGAAGATCTACAAGGTCAATTAATTGCTAAAGGAATATTTGATACTAAAGATGTAACTGTGAATCCACATAAAGCCAAAATTTATGAATTTATTATAACAGAAGATTATATTGTTAATAAGGATTATGATATAAATAACTGTAAGGTATTTTTTAAATAGGGGTCAGGCCCCTGGGAAAAGAAAGAAGATTGCTCTAAAGGGTAATCTTCTTTCTTTTTGAATGCTTTTGAAAAACTTATGCTATAGTGCTATTTCCGAATTTTAAACTATAAAAATTTTTTTTGAATATGCCTTGACATAAAATATTCATGGGATTATAATTAGTTCGCAAGCTAAATATACTTATGCGAAATATTAGGAAACGAAATACATTTAGGATGGTGATTATGTGGAAACAATAAACGATAGTATAGAAGTAGCAAAACTTTTTCAAGAGATTATGCAGCTATTTAAACATAATATGAGTAAAGGGCTTTGTGATACAGGTATTTCTGCGCCTCAAGGTATGGTTCTGGGACTTTTAAGTAAAAGAAAGAAGCTGAAAATAACAGAGCTTGGAAATGAGCTTTGTTTATCAAATAGTACAGTCTCTGGAATTATCGACAGGCTTGAGAAGCAGGAAATGGTTGTACGCGAAAGAAGCATAGATGACAAAAGAGTAGTTTACGTGAGTATATCACCAAACTTTGAAGATATGCATAAAAATTTTCATAAACTAATTGAAAAAAATATTCAAAATGTAATGAGTCAAGGTAGCAGCGAGGAACTTCATAAAATTTTCGTAGGTTTAGAAGCACTTAAGAAGCTTTTAACTGACCAAGAAAAATAAAGCAATAACAATGAATGGGGGATGATATTTTTGATTAAATTATTTAGACTTTTAAAGCAATACACATTACAAATAATAGCAATAGTTATATTAATTTTTATTCAAGTGCTTGCAAACCTTTATTTACCAACATTAATGGCCGATATAGTTGATAAAGGTATAGTACAAAAGGATGTAGTTCAAACTATTTCATTTTTGGGATATAGTGGATCTTATAAGGGGACAGATTATATTATTAGAATAGGATTAATAATGCTGATAATTTCAGCAGGTGGTGTTATATGCTCTGTTATATCCGCATTCTTATCGTCAAAAACTTCTGTAGGACTTGGTAGGATTATTCGTAATAAATTGTTTGCTAAAGTTGAGGGATTTTCACTACATGAGTTCGATAAGGTTGGTACTGCTACCCTTATAACAAGGACAACAAATGACGTTACTCAGGTTCAAACAGCAACCGTAATGATTTTTTCTATTATGCTTTTTGCACCTCTAACTGCTATAGGTGGTATTGTTATGGCTTTAAAAGAAGATACACAACTAACTTGGATTTTTGCAGTTGTAGTTCCACTGCTTGGAATTATTATCGGAATAACTCTTAAATTCGCTATGCCGTTATTTAAATTGATGCAAGTGAAAATAGATAAATTGAATCTTGTATTACGTGAATCACTCACTGGGATTAGGGTTGTACGAGCATTTAATCGTATAGATACTGAGAAGGCTAGATTTGATGATGCTAACACTGATCTTATGGATAATGCTATAAAAGTTAACAAGATTATGGCGTTTTTATTGCCAATAATGATGATGATTATGAATGTAACAACAGTTGCTATTATTTGGTTTGGTGGTAAAAGAATAGATGCTGGAAGTATGGAAGTTGGTTCATTAATAGCATTTATGCAATACGGAATGCAAATTTTATTCGGGTTCTTAATGCTTGCTATGGTGTTTATAATGATACCAAGGGCGCAAGCATCTGCAATAAGGATAAATGAAGTATTAGAAATGCAGCCGGAAATCGTTGATCCAAAGAAATTTATATCTGCCGACAGCCAAAGTGGATATGTTGAGTTTAAGGATGTAACATTTAGCTACCCAGGTGCAGATCAACCAGCTATTAGCAATATAACATTTAGTACAAGACCTGGCGAGGCAACAGCTATTATTGGTGGTACAGGTTCTGGTAAATCAACTCTTATAAACTTAATACCTCGTTTTTATGATGCAACTAGTGGACAGATATTGGTTGATGGAGTGGATGTACGCGAAATGAGCCAGGAAAGTTTACGTTCTAAAATAGGTTTTGTTCCTCAAAATACTGTACTCTTTACAGGTACTATTGCAGAGAACATTAAATATGGTAAGAGTAATGCTACTACTGAGGAAATTCAGCATGCAGCAACGGTAGCACAAGCTTCGAACTTTATTAATGAAACTAAAGAAGGATATGACCATCTTATTGCCCAAGGAGGAACAAATGTTTCTGGTGGACAAAAACAGCGTCTATCTATAGCACGTGCATTAGTTAGAAAACCTGAAATATATATTTTTGATGATAGTTTTTCAGCACTTGATTTTAAAACTGATGCAAAACTACGTGCAGCACTTAAAAAAGAAACAGCAGAATCTACTGTAATAATAATTGCTCAAAGAGTTGCAACAGTTATGGACGCGGATAGAATTATAGTAATAGACGATGGCGCTATTTGCGGTATGGGAACTCACAAGGAACTTTTATCTAGTTGTAAGATATATCATGAGATTGTATCTTCACAGCTTTCAGAGGAGGAATTATCATGAGCGAAAACAATAAGAACAAACCGCGTGGAGGTATGGGGGGAGGCCCAATGGGATCCTTCGCAGGGCCAGTAGTTAAAGCCAAAGATTTCAAAGGTACATTAAAAAGGCTTTTAAGTTATTTAAAACCTCAAAGAACTAATTTTATTCTAGTTTTTATATTTGCAATCGTTAGTACTGTTTTTTCAATAGTAGGACCTAAGGTTTCAGCAAAAGCTATAGATAGATTAGTTGAAGGCATAATCAATAAATTTGGACTGCTTCAGTTACATGCACAGCAAGATAAAATAGCAGCTGCAATAAAGGATAATCCAGCAGCTGCAAAAAGTCCTAAAGTAATTGATGGACTTGCTCAAATTAAAGCAGGAATTTCAAAAATTATGGATATTAATGGCGGAATGATAGATTTCACATATATTCGAAATATAATTCTTTTATTACTTGGATTATATGTAGTAAGTACTATTTTTGGGTTCCTTCAACAATATATAATGGCAGGAGTTGCTCAGAAAACTGTTTACAATTTACGTAAAGAAGTTGAAGATAAGATTTCAAGGTTACCACTTAAATTTTTTGATTCAAAAACTCATGGTGAGATATTAAGTCGTGTAACAAATGATGTTGATAACATTTCAACAACACTTCAACAAAGTCTTACTCAGCTTGTTACGGCTATTGTTACCATAGTAGGTATTATCATTATGATGCTCACAATAAGTCCACTCATGACATTGGTTGTTATTTTAACGCTACCATTATACATTGTTGTGACAGCTTTTGTTGCAAAACGATCTCAAAAGTTCTTTGCTGCTCAGCAAAAGGAAATTGGAGCACTTAATGGTCATGTTGAGGAAATGTATACTGGTCATAAGATTGTTAAATCCTTTGGACATGAGAAGGATTCTATAGAAGAGTTTAAGAACATTAATGACAGATTATACGTTGCCGGTTGGAAAGCTCAGTTCATATCAGGAATAATAATGCCTATGATGAGATTTGTTAGTAATATAGGTTATGTAGTAGTTTGTGTTGTTGGTGGATATTTAGCAACACAAGGAAAAATTACTATAGGTAATATTCAAGCCTTTATTCAATATTCTAGTCAGTTTACTCAACCAATAGTTCAAACTGCAAACATTGCAAATATTATTCAATCAACAGTAGCTTCAGCTGAACGTATTTTTGAATTATTAGATGAGGTTGAAGAGATTGTAGAAACTAATAATACTAAAGTTATTGAACTACCTAAGGGTGAAGTTAAGTTTGAACATGTTAACTTTAGTTATAAAGCAGATGAACCACTTATTACAGATATGAATATTGATGTAAAGAGGGGTCATACAATCGCAATTGTTGGACCAACAGGTGCTGGCAAAACAACACTAGTTAACTTGCTTATGCGTTTCTACGAGATAGATGCGGGTAGGATTACAGTTGATGGAGTGGACATAAGAGACATAAAACGTGGAGAATTGCGTAGTATGTTTGGTATGGTACTTCAGGATACTTGGCTCTTTAATGGCACTATAATGGAGAATATTGCTTACGGCAGAGAAGGAGCAACTGATGATGACGTTATTAAAGCTGCAAGAGCTGCTCATGCGCATCACTTTATTAAGACTCTCCCTGATGGCTATAATACAATACTAAATGAAGAAGCTTCAAATATATCTCAAGGCCAAAAGCAACTTCTTACTATAGCTAGGGCAATACTTGCTAATCCAACTATTATGATATTGGATGAAGCTACAAGTAGTGTTGACTCAAGAACAGAAGTATATATACAAACAGCTATGACAGAGCTTATGCAAAATAGAACAAGTTTTGTAATTGCACATAGACTTTCTACAATTAGAGATGCAGAGTTAATACTAGTTATGAATAAAGGAAGTATTATCGAGATGGGAAGTCATAATGAGCTTCTTGCTAAGAATGGATTTTATGCAGATCTTTATAATAGTCAGTTTAGTGGGGCGAATTTAGATAACGAAGTAGTATAGGGGTCAGACCCCATAGCTATCAAGCTAAGGCAAATCAATATTTGCTTTAGCTTGTTTTTTATATTTTTATCTTACTGGGAATTATTTTTCAAACAAAATGACTACTAGAGGGTCCTTCCGTTTAAAATACCAATATTT